>Ga0123353_10007982_pt1 | contig 14394 bp, 6 predicted proteins | sample TergutLab28metaG_3_FD_92763 | JGI IMG/M metagenome (GOLD analysis project Ga0123353, IMG submission 92763) | Labiotermes labralis P3 segment gut microbial communities from Petit-Saut dam, French Guiana - Lab288 P3 | ecosystem: Host-associated > Arthropoda: Insects > Digestive system > Gut ... | reverse complement strand
TGAGTCCACCCTAGGGCCATGGTGCCGCCGCAAGGATTAGGTTAGTGAAGAATCCATTACCTCATCGGGAACTGAAGCCGTGACCTTCCGGATTGTAGGGCAGTGCCTCAACCAACTGCACCACCGCTTACCTCGGTTTGATCCTATGAACTAGATCCTATGAGCTGTCGGTAAATGTTTAACTTTGCCAAGACATAAATAAGTAAAAAACTTAAATCTTCAGCAACACCGCTGTAAGAACATCAGTATTTTGCGCCACTTTTGTTTTTCACCGCGACACAATGTTGCTATAAGGTCGGGCACCTTGGCACATACGGCCACTTCTAAAAGTTCTTAGGACAGGAGGTAAATGAGATTTGACAAGGCAATTAATCCTTCATTAGGTATGTTGATAGCACGCGTTGACGGCAGTAACAGGCGTGTAGTCTTGTTAAAATAATGTAATCTTGCGTGTTACGTGTCTTATATATGAGAAGACTAGACTGGAGACCTTGTACCAATACACTTCTTATAAATTATCATTATGTAGTTAAGTATTTTTTTGCAGTTTTCTGAACTTATATACAAACCTGTTCAATTGAAGGACCACTTCTTCATCTAAAAGACCGTCTGGCTTATTTCGTACAAAAAAGTAGAGTTAGTATCCGGTTAAATTCCTGCGTGTTTGCTTGCACGATTACTTAAGGCATTCACTCATTTCTGTTACACACACTTCCGGAATAAGGACTGGACGCCTACGATATTTTCCTTCGAGATAAATTGAGACCAGTGGGTATGGATTCATCCGGCTTGGGGCTGCTGTGGGCGCGCCGTGGTGCATAGACAAAGGGGAAATTACGTAGAAATTTTATTATATTCTTTATTCTGCAGAATAGAATATTATTTATTTTTAGTTCTACTACTGTTTCACCATACACATACATGGATTTAAATCCCGTCTGAGGCGTTCTGTCTTCTGGGATGTTAGGTCGTTTAACAACCCAGAGAGGCGAACATCTCATCTACACCGCCCCGGGAGCCTAAAATCTAGCATAAATCCTGTTTGTGCTGTTAGCACTTGAGTTAATCGTAACGGTCTCTGTTAAAAATAGCTCGGTATATTGCTAGGTTAAAGTGGTAAACCCATCTTATAAACACTTTAGAATAACCCGTTTTATGCAAGATATATTATTTTGGATGTCATCCACTTGAAGTAGAAGTTTTCGTATGTTCTGAAGTCTTTTGTGCAAATCCCTTTCCGGAAAATATCTTTGTTTGTGGGGCAAAAGTTGAAGGACTTCCATCATGGGTGAGTACATGATTTACTGTGACACTAACATATATTTATGTAAAAAAGCCTAATTATGTTATATTCAGTATGTTGATATGTCACAAACAAATACTTCGATGGAAGCAACCTAAACTATGTAATATAAATTGAAATACTTTCAATCATTGTCACAAATTTTACGGTGCTGTTTGAGTTGAGGAAAAGAGCTACATGGTAACCTTGCGCATAATTATGATGTGGGTCCAGGTGAATAAGCTAACATATTGTTTCTTGCAACAAAGACTTAAGTCGCATTAAGTGTCGATATGTAACCAATATGGACTGTAGCCAACTCTTAACCGTCACTTGTTCAACCTGCATAAAACTAAAACATAATGGGATAAGTCTTTGTTTACTTTCGTCCCTGTACTAACTTTCCGAAACTACTGGAGGATATAAATTACTTTTTGGGAATCTAAGCAAGACCTCCTTTCTTCTGGATGTTACGCAACGTAGATACGTAGTTAACGGCGTTTCGGGGCAACCTATCGTTCCCATCTTCAAGGGTCAAGCATTCCAAGAAGAATGCCGGGAACACTTAGGTACGCAGTTTTCTAGGGAACAGTAACAAGTTTGTTGAGTAATTTTAATTTCGATTCTTATTGGTGTAACATTCTTTGAATGGACTGCAAGCTCACGTCTTAGTTTTGTCGGAGACAGCATATTGTTAATGGATTTACACGTAAAATAAAATATTGACCTATTAAGATCCACGTTTTACTTCAGACATGCCTTCGATTTGAGGAATACTATTGCCTTGTATGTGACATAGTAGTCTCATTTAAATTTACAACATTTCTGTGAAATCTTATTGCTTCCATCTTCTATCCCGAACGTGAGAAAATAGGTTCTTCCGAAACAACCCTAACTCCTACCATATTACCGTATTTCACACCCCAGAAACCAAAATGCATAGTCACCTTCGACAGAACCTGAAATCTCACGTTTTCTAATACGTTAAACAGTGGAAAAATCATTATCTAAGTTCATTTTGTATTACATCTAAACTCATTCGTAACGACTATCATTGTGGCATAGTTATTTCAAATACATATTTTAAAACAGAATTTTATGTAAGTAATAATATTTCTAATTATCTTTATCGTTGCACCGTGTATTCTATAGTTTATTTAATTAATACACCAACAAGTGCACATATATTCATTTAATGATCTAAAATTCACATTAAAACACTTAAAACGTTCCTACATATTTCGATCATACGATCATCCTCAGGGAGCATACATTGTTCCGTGCTAAAGTTACAGTTTAAAAACACTCAGTGATTTACATCGTTACGTTGAGTTGGTGCTGTAGCAGCATGTCTTGTGTATTGTGTGTGAGTCGTATACTGTTCGGAATGAGCCTGGCTATGGATGTGCGTTGTGCGATGTATAGCGTGAGACTGAGTGTTTTTAAAGTATAACTTCAGCAAGGAACAATGTATGCTCCCTGAGGATGATCGTATGATCGAAACATGTGGGAGCTTTTTAAGTGTTTAATGTGAATTCTAGATCATTAAATGACTATATGTGCATTTGTTAGTGTATTAATTAAATAATATTTCTAATTATATAAAGAAGTGGTATTTTTGTTTCCTTTATGCATATGTGCTGCCCATCCAATTCACTTTTAAGTTATACACATAAATTGATTTATCGCGGCCCCGAGCTTAGGGATAAAAGATACCGGTGTCCGTAGGATCGATAGCCGACGTTATGCTCCTGCTGTTGCCGCTGATATCTAAGCCACTAGAGCGGGCACGGACTAATTAGTTTTCTATTATTAGTGTACTCTGGATCTCAGATGGTTTCAGCGTAATTGCGAATATCTTCGGCTTAACGGAGAGTGTGCTTGTGATAACGGTTTGCCAAGTATTCCTCACGGATAGCATGTAGACCAAAGCTTTTTATACAGTACAGGTATGCGCCACATAACGACGTTTCGGTCAACGACGGACCGCATATACGACGGTGGTCCCATAATATTCTAATATAATATTATAGTACCACTGTGTTACAATTGCCTACCGTATTCAGTACACTAACATGCTGTGCAGGTATGTAGCCTGGGAGCAATAGGGTATACCATATACTCTACGTGTGTATTCGGCTATACTGTACTATCTAGGTTTGTGTCAGTACACGTTCACACAACAACGAAATCGCCTAACGACGCATTTCTCAGAACTTATCCCCGTCGTTCAGCGACACATATCTGTATTTCGTCTCGGTAGGGCCGTATATAAGAGCAGTGCACACGTACGGAATAGTAGACAGATTTCGAATGATGGGGCTATGGTAAGGAGCAGAAGTAAAGTAGGAAATCATGCGCTTCTCTGTGACGAAACGTGGTTTGCATTAAGAGAGACAGTGACCTGCCAAAGAATAGGCGGTACTCTTCCAAATATCCCCGTACAGTACGTAATGTTTCTTTAAGGGTGCGTAAATTCGGAGTCTGTTGCTTTCGGAGAAGGAAATTCCAACACTGAAGTTCAGTTAATCAGCAATCTTATTCAGGTAAAAATTCAAGAATATACCAACAACTGCACTATATTACAATATCATGTTTTTACAGCTGAAAATCTAGGATTCCATCTTCTTTCGACCATTTACCGTGGGTCATCCTGAGGGAGTGTATATCGATGTTTGTATGAAACGTAGATTATGAATGGATAAAAACCTATTTTTCAATTCATAATCTACATTTTAAACAAATATCGATATATACTTCCTGAGGATGTTCCACACGAAAAGTTAGAAACATGTCGGAGTCCGAATGTTTTAATTGTAAAAACTTTATATTATAATACAGTGCATTTGTTGGTATGTTCTTGAATTTTAACAATTAGTGCAAGGATATGAACACCATAAAATCAACAACAACTAATAAACGCAGAGGAAATGCGAGAAAAACAATACTTTTGAAAAATTTGAAAAATTCGAAGAAAAATTGCTAGTGCATAACCTGGTTGTGTGTCCAGAAACATTTGCATAAGGTGAGCAGCCTACTTGAAAAACAAAGATCGACAATTCGAGGTTCTCTTATGAAATCCAGGAGGGGAAACCAACTTTAAAATCTCGGTGGTTGTTGATTTCGTAAGCAAAAGTGCTTCTGACAGCCGATATGCCCGGTGAAAGGACACATTATAGTCACGTATGAACAGGTGTTTTGTCGTAATATTTAAAGTGGAGTTTTAGGGCTTGTTTCTGTTTCACAGGGTGAGTGAAAAATGCACAGCCAAAGCTACAGAATGTGACAAATCACCATTGAAACACAAAGATGTTACTTGAACACAGGTCTTCTTGAAGCGTAACTCCGATTTCCAGCCTCCTGAAGATTAAAGAAAATATTCAAAGTTTCCTTTGGAGTTTCCATGCAAACACTGCAGGAGAGAGACTCATGGGACCCTGCTTTCTTCCCCACTTCCGATTGGCACTTTTTACCAATATTCCTACGTAACGTCCCTCACAGCTCTGGCATGATGTGAATCTGCAGACTGGGATTCATTTAGGATTGGTGTTCCATCACATTTTCTTCTCGCAGTTCGGGAATTCTTGACCAGCGTGTTTCTGGAACAATGGATAGGAAGAGTTGGACCAACAGCATGGCCTGTTCGTTCCCGTGAATTAAATCCTTTAGATTTTAATATATGGAAACATCTAAAATCTACTGTTTATACTACAGAAGTCAGTGACCTCCAGAGACTTGCAACAACAAATAGAGAATGGATTTCAGGTGATTCATAAGACACCTGTAATTTTCCAGCGAGTCAGGCAGTAACTATTCATACGTACTTATAACTTCCTGCGTGAAAGATGAAGGTGGACACTTTAAGCAGTTTCTTTACTCTTTAAGAGGCCGTAATTCGGAATCCATGTTTCAAAAGTTTCTGTGTTTGTAAAACTTCGTCTTCTTATATTATGGTTTCGGTTAACTTTCCGTAGGTTTTGCCTTACATTTGTCGATCAGGCTTTATTTGTGTTGCAGGTAGGTACGAGGGCTTGTTCAGTCCATTAATTTTTCAATTATTGCCCTAAACAGAGCGAGGATTCCTACAGTAACACAAATTACAAGAACTAAAGCCTTTTTTTTGTGTGGCGCTGCGGCCCAACGCGGACCATGACCTCCTCATTCTTGAGGTTTCTAGATCACACACGACGCACCACAGTTGGTAGGTCTCCTCTAGACGAGTGATCAGCTCGTCGCTTAGACTTCTACCTGACAACAAACAAGTGACACCCATCCATGCCCCCGGCGGGATTCGAACCCACAATCTCAGCAGGCTAACGGCCACAGACCTGCGCCTTAGACCGCGCGGCTACTGGGACCGGTAAGGCCTTTATTACGTTATCAAGTAATTTACTTTTTGTCACTACGATTACAATGAAATACTTTAAGAATTACATATGAACACTTCAAGTGGGTTGGTAGACTTTTCGGATTTACATGTGTGCCTTGTTTTTATCGGAATGCAGACGTTCTTACGAAAACGTGTAGTGGCCCCCAGACATGTAGCTTATGACTCAAAATGTTGTGCTACTAATTATAAAACAACGTTGAGTTTTGGGATCGTCTTATGAATAATAAAAAGCACTAAGTGGCATCCTTCGTGACTTGTTTCAATTTAAAGTCTCTTAAAAACAAAATCGTGATCAAGATATTTACTCTGGAATTAGATTCTGGAAACTTCGAACCCCCTGTCAAGTGTACTAAACATTTACCTAAACATCCGAGATAGGAAGAGTGAATGTGGGAAGGAGACAGTGTTAGAAGAAACCAGTATGGCACTGATTCTGTATTATTGCAGGAACCCTACTGAGGGTGGGGTCTTCGAAGGAACGAAGACGTTTAATCTTGCATACGAGTAGCACATCCACGTCTGGGAAAAACTTCCGAGACCTTTCTTCCTATTCATTAAAGTACACGGCGTCATATTCCATATATCTTTAGTCTAAGTAGTCAGAGCCCTGATAAACCCCAATCTCAAACAGCACTAATAACACAAATATTTGATATGATTCGTTAAAATGGTCGTGAAACTAAATATAAGACACTCAAACATCGTACCCACTCGTGTAGGTCTCTTCTAGGGTAAAGCTGATGTAATAAGGCACGTCAAAGCGGTTGGAATTTGAAGCTGAAGTATAGCCGTGATGGGGCATAGGGGATAAAAACAGTTAATAGTCTATGTATTGCGTTAGATTATGTTCTGGCTCTACTGCGCGACTCTATTGTCGCTACACAAGACAACATGATCAGCTGGACGTGAGATTATCATAGAGGTGTTGATGGCCATTTAAGTCTTCTTGGGTGTTGCGCCGTGTCGACTGGTACACAGCCAAACACATAAAGGCACTATGTTTCTACCAAATATCGGTAATATATTACCAGATTTGAATATTCAGACTCGAAGCTCTTGTTTTAGTTGGATGAAGATTTTTTTTTTCGTTATTTCGCTGGAGGAAGCTGTTCCAATTTGTAGTGCCTGTTTGACGCAGCGGAGAAAACTGCAAAAATAAATTAGTACCTGTTAAATTACCAAAATGTTTTGTTTGCTGGACATAATTTTGTGATAATTTGTTTGTTTTTATCATACGTCGCAGTACGAATCAGTGCCAGTTATATTCCCTGAACTTTCCCTTATCCATTAAAAAAATTCCAGCTTCGAGCTTTGCAGAACTGGCGACCATCGCTTCTTCCCTACTTTCTCGCCGTTGTTTTATTTCTGTGCTGTTTGAAACTTAACCTTTTGATGCCTAATGTCAACTATAGTGGTCGTACCGCACCGCTAACCTCTAAAGTTGCATTTTATATATTTATTCAACAAATATAGGCATTGAATATTTTAAACATGGTTTATACTCTCAGATTTTTTCTCTTCAAAATGCAGTTTGTTTCATAATTATAACATATTTGGTTCTTGTATTATTCACATTTTATATACAGGGTGTGTTAAAATTAAAAAAATAATTCCGGCGCCAAAAGGTTAATCATGTCACTGACACCTCACCATATTGAATTAATTTCTACGCTATATAAGACTGGCCGAACTTAGTCACAACCACAGGCCTACTAGCCATTAGTAAGACACATACACTGTTGCCTGTGACATGACATCAGTCGCAAGTATGGCAAATTGTCGTCGCATAATTACTAATCCCACTCATTCACCGAGGTCTTGGTGGTCAGGTAGTTAGCTGTCGGGCTTTCGCCGCGGAAACCAGGTTTCGATTCCACGCCAGCCAGTGTGAAGTCTGTCACGGACAAAGTGGCATTTGAACAGGTGTTTCTCCGAGTACGTCGGCTTTTCCTTTTAGCTTCGCTCTACAGAATCTCCATACCCATATTTTATTGATCTAATACCGAGACTGTGTGGTCCTTGCAACTGATAGCGTCGTTAAATAAAACACTTCCACCTATTTCTTCAGACATTTTGAGCGTATGCTGTTGAGGACACTGAGGAAAACGGGCCACGACGGAAATATACAGGACGAATGAAGGGCAACAAGTTACAAGAAGAGGGTGAACTAGAGAAGCAGAGAGCGTACGAATTGGCAGAAGAAGGAAGTAAAGGGGGAGATCGTAGTTAGGAATAAAGAATATGGAAAAAATAAATTTAAAAAAAAAGGCCAAGCAGAGAAAGAGGAGTCGAAAAGAATGAAAACGTGGAGGAAGAGAATAGAAAGAAAAAGAAGAAGAAGACAAAACTATCACCAGCATAAGGAACATTTAAAGAGGCTGCGCAAATTGTTGTGAGAGTGTATGATTGATGTATGAATAAATTATCTGGTTTAAAACATGCAAAAAGTGAATTAGAGGTGTTGACTTTTGACGTGGAATTAGGTAGCTTCTATCTCCAAGGACACTGCCATTTTGTTGAGGACGGTCTAGCTCTATCCAAGGGACGGGGTCGTACGTGCTAAAAAAGACAGGCGTAAATGGTCAGCCCCAACTCTCGTACCTGCTGACCGTGGCTCGAGAGCTGTGCCGTTAAGACAACGTTAGATTAATATCGGTTGTCAGGCAGATTGGAAGAGTGGTTTGTTAAAAAAAAAAAGCGTTTTAGCCTTGGTCTTCAGCACGTGGTGTTGCTAATGATACTGATTTCAATTAGTACACAGTGCTTAACTATTTTTAAGTCCAGTGATTACTCTACGTACTAGCCGGATTAACATTCAGTACTTCTGCAGTATGCCGATAGAATGTATGTCCGTGTTATTTTAGTTCCCAGAAGAAAGATTATTTCCACGCACTACATCAACTTATATGTTACTGTAACAGAGACGTCGTGCGCTTACCGCCACATTGGGTTCCTATGCTTTGAAGGGAAGTGGAAAATATGTGGCTTGACGATCTGATCTGTATTTTCTAAGTAAAAAAATCTAATTTGGCTTTGGCTACGTCAGTCTGCTTAGTTCTTAAGACAGCACGAATTTTCGGAAGCTGACTTTTCTTCTGTAGTCAAGTGAGACAAGAAGAAGCGCCCAATCTGTTTGCTCTCATACACTGGGCACCACAGAGAAGCAAATGTTTTGAGGTACTTACCTTAGACCAGACCTTGTCCATAGACAGTTACAAGAACATAGATATTGAAAGGCTAAAATTTAACTAGAAGACTCGGAAATAAAAACCTAGAATTTAGAATCAAGAAGATAGAATATTCCCCAAAAATATTTTTCTTTCAATTAGTCGCTTATAAACATTAGAGCCCTCTAAAATGGGCTTTATCTAGCTCAGGATGGTGTACAGTGTCCTTCATAAAAGGATAGGATTTTTTGGTTATCTAAGGAGTTGCTAGCTTCTCGTAGAGGACTACGGTGCCTGCAGATAAGTGCAAACCTCTTTTGTATGAAAGTAGATAACCAGACGCATTGTACTAAGGTTTTTTTTTATAAAGGTGAGAAAACTGTAATGGTGATCCATTTGCAGGAAGGGAATGTTGGTGAGAAAAAAACAGGAGATGCCTAACACACAGCGAGAAACGTTCCCTGACATACTGCGTTACACGCAGATTAGATGATTTTTGACTAGGACGCTACGTTCAAGGGAAAATTATTGACGTATGTAACGTGTATGACGTACGCAAAGTGTATGAAGTGTGCGGGGTACAGGTGTATTCGTAAATTGTGCGTAATTAAGGCTTAAGTGTGTGTCATGCTTGCAAGGAACCACAGTTTAGAGACTTTTTTAAGAGCGGGAATATAATAAAATTGCCGTTGAATGAAGACACCTTCTTGAGGCAAAGTTAAAAAAAATGTAAAATTACCCGTGTTCAAATTTCGACCCTAATACTTGTTATTACCACTGATATATTTGTGGTTTTTCTCAAACCCTACGGGCAAATTTTCGAATATTACTGTAACATAGAGAACGACCTCCTTAGCATATATCTATATAAGTTCATCATCAAGGATGATTCCTGAAGACACACGCTGCTGCTCCTGTATATGGAAAGTGCCGTTAAACGAGCCAGGAATTACGCGCAGTTGGATTGTGCTGATATCCAATTAATTAATTTCCAGAGACAGCAGTGGAATATTTCGCGACACCTTGTCAAAACCACTCGTAGTGTGTGTGTGTGTGTGTGTGTGTGTGTGTGTGTGCACCTCAAGACAATTTCTGGCACATTTTTGATTCCTCCCGCCCCACTGTTTTTTGTGATATTGCCGGAAACAGCGCCCCGGCGCGTAGGATGGCGGCAGGTGTTTATGGGCGCCACCAGAAGTACGGCACGCGCCCTGTTTATGCAGCACGAGTCAGAGCCGGCGGCACAGAAGGCCTTGACAGGAGTACTACTGACACTGCGGGCAGCAATGTCGCAAGCGACAGTTGCAACTGTATTGTATGTTGGTCTTTATGGATGTAATCCTCTTGTGTTTATTACTAAACAAACCACATTTATTCAGTCTAACACAACTTACGTTTATTTTAACTCAGTTACTTACCTTTACATGTATGCTGCATGTTTCGGCCTGTACTGTGTACCTTACCAAGGCCTCCTTTGTAATTTTTTTATTGACATACCCGAGGACGGCCTAAGTAGAGGCCGCAACATGTGGCATACATGTAACGGTAAGAATCTGAATTAAAATACACCTGTTTTGTGCTAGACTGAGTAAGTGTGTTTTGTATTGTATTGTAAGTCGTATGCTGTTTGCAGTGTTCTGTTTAACATTTTTGGTAACTGAAACCCGCACAAGATTTCACAACGCGGTCGAAACAGCCTATATTGGATTTGATTTTCTTCTCAGGTGGGGAATTTGCTAAAATTATAACCCAAACATGTACGTGGCTGGAGAGGGGTGACGAGAGTTGCGGCCGCCCCAGGCAGCAGAATTAGCGAAGAGTAAAAAAGGTAAAGATTAAGTGATCCCGTTACAGGCCCGGTGTGGCCCAGAGGGTGGGTAGCGGTATAGCTATACTCTTCCATGACCGCGGCATTAGAAGGGGGTGAGTGGTCAGCAGCACGCCCCGGCCGCACTTTACCTCCGGGAAAGACCCGGTACCCATTTTACAGGAAGCTGGGTGGGCCCCAGGGCTGGTCTGGACGAGCGGAAAATCTCGTCCCCACCGGGAGTCGATGCAGGATCATCCAGCCCATGGTCAGTAGCTATACCGACTGAGCTACCGGGTCCACAATTAGCGTAAAGTAAATACTTTAAATGAAAAAAGTTATTAGTCTTCGCTTAACAAACGTTAAGTCATTTAGCAAAGTGAAAGGGAATTCCATTACATTATTGCGATTTTTTAAATTTATAATTTTTTATTGGCGACTATTGTGTTTATTTTTCGCAGGCACCAGACGACCTAGTTAGCCACTGGCTCCTTTCACATGTTGTTAGCCTAATTTGGTTTGATTTGATTATAAATTGCCCTAGATTATTTTCCTAACGCGGTATTTACTTACATTAATTATTGTGATCATTTCTATCTTCAGTCCGCAGAGTCATGAAAATCTGTGTACGAAGAAATAAAAAAAGTACAGTTTTCTCTGTGCAGGGAGTGAAGGTGTGTAGGGGAAAGGTGGTATAGATCCACTCATTTTTAAACACTGCAGTATAAGGGAAACATGGCATTATTTACGCGTCAAGAGCTTACCCCGGCGGAAGGGCCCCGGATGCCTGTTAAGTAGTAGTATGGTTGGGTCAGAGAGCCTATTTTGACGTTTTGGAGAAGGTAAAAATATCTTGCCTCTTCAGGCAGTGAACCCAGGACTCCTCGACTCTCCTGCCGCTGCAGTCTTTGTATCGACCAGTCTCTCCTGGCCCCTAGGCAGATAATATCAACAGCAGTCTCTTATGGGTTCTGTGACTGTAAATTCATACTAGGGAAGACAGTATTAGAGTAAAATTTGTGCCATAATCTATAATGTTCTAATAGACGTATTCGTCATTATTATTGTATGCTCTTTTTTTGGATTGTCCTTTTCTCAATTTTCAAATAATCTTCTCATTAAAGATCACCTTGATTTCGTGCTCCAATTTAATTTGACGAATCTGTATTCTCTCGACATATATCGATGTCTTAGTGTGTCGCAAAAATTTTTCTTCTTCTTTGTCTTCTGGCATTATATTTCTTGGTGAACCTTAGCTTCTTCCAAAATTTTCCTCCACAGTTCTCGATCCTGAGACTTTCGTCTCCAGTTCCTCAAGCCCTTGTTCTTTAGACCTTCCTCATCTGACCCGAACTGCCTCAACTCAGGTTTTAAAGCACGTCGAATTCTCTCTCTTTTAAGTAGAGTGAGTGAGCTTCCTGCAAGGATCCAGTTCTCTAAAAATTACACCCATGCTAATCTGTCTTCTAACTGTCGAAACTATTCCACGTGCACCCCTCCCATATTCACTTAGTCGCCCGAACGATGAATTTGCATACAGCAGCTGTGACTGTCGACTTGTCTTCGGCCTTCGTCCACCGGCTGTAATTAAGCCTGTCAGAGGAAATAATTCTCTCATGTCTTATTGCGCCTTTTTTTTGTAGGTTGTTTAACGACACCGTCAGTATCTACATAGCGTGGAATGAATAATAATAATAATAATAATAATTTGCTGCAATTGGGTTGTTACTCGGTGGCAGTGGTTATTTTACATGTATACAAAATATGAAATTGGACAAAACATGAATAGCTGATGGTCAAAACGAACTGGAAATAAATGATGTGTTAGGAAGCGGATTTGGCCTATTTTAAGGTAATTCACAGGATTTTAGGCGGAGGGACTGAGGGAAACCACCAAATATTCCAGTCGGTGTTGTCGGTACATGGCTTGAATCACAACCGGGCACTTCGAATACTAGTCAGAAGTGTTGCTGCTTGAGCTAACTTGCAAATGTTTAAATGATTAAGTAGTAAAGAATCTGCCAGGAAAGGGCTATAAATTGTTATTTAATTAAACACATATAGCACTGTTGTAAATGAAGAGCTACATGCTTCGGCATCACACCAAGCCGTCGTCAAGCTAGTACAAATTTACAGTAGCTGGATGAGCTGATCCCAGTGGCCGCGCGGTCTAAGGCTTCAGTCTGCGGCAGCTTGCTTGCTGGGATTGCGGGTTCGAATCCCAGCGGGGCATGGATGTCTGTCTCTTATGAATGTTGTGTGTTGTCAGGTAGCAATTTCTGCGTCAGGCTGATCACACAGCCAGAGCAGTCATACTGACTGTGATGTGTTTCAGTATGATCGTTAAGCCTCGACAATGAGGAGGCCCTGGCCCACTGGGGGCTGTTGCGCCACGGAAGAAAAAATATATGGATCATGGCTTTATATGAAGTCTAATTGTGGCCTGTGCTGTGCTGGTATACTTCAGTGGATACAGTCGAAAAAACGTGGCCTGCCCAACGCCATAAGCCCACTACTGACCACCTAATAAATTAGTCCATGGAGGAAACAACCCCTGTTAGGCTCAACTAGTCCGAGGCTCCCTTTGGATTCATGGCTGAATGGTGGGTAGTGTAGCCTAATATTATACCGTTTGTAAGACTATGGGTTGTAAATTGAGGAAGGGGCAGTAGGTGCGTTCTTTCTCCATAACAACGAAGTTTTGTTTCTTACTACAAACTATATTTCGTGATATTTCCTGGAATAACCGGATACAAGTCTTTCTTGACTTCAGTTCACACAGTAAACCTTCCACAAGGGGGTCAGAGCCTTAAGGTCGGTAAGCACGAGTTCCTACACTCAGAGGGTCACAATCTGACTTACTACAGATCTACCAGGAAATAATAATGACAGACGCTATTAAATGGTGTCATCGCTTAGACTCGTAAATGAAGACAACTTCTCAACCTCTAGCCGGCATAGCCTTCTCCAGCAAGTGCCTTCTGACCTCAAATTTCCATTTCCATGGGTTTTTAAGTGATGATTTCGCTGCACTCTCAGTTCTTCTCCCTAAGTTTAGTGACACTTGTTCTGATTGCCAGGTTGGGATCCTGCTGAAATAGCTTTTTCATAACTTGGTCTGATCTACTGACGACAAGGAACTATATTTTCTGCTGATTATTGGGATGGCATAAACTGCTGCAATAAGTGGGGCTGGTGAGCAAATTGTGGTCAGTTGCCCAGTCTCGTAAAGTACGGGATTATGGTCTGGTATGCGTGTGTAAGGATTAACATTAGGTGTAGTGTTGTGTTGAATAAAATTCTTCGCTCCTTGTAAGGACCATACATTAACGCGGCTCCATGGAGCAATAGCTGGATATTAACAGGTAGTTAACAACTGCCATCAACACGACTGTTTAATTATGTTATACACATGAGCTACACAACTACATATTTCGGCCAGTAAGTGGTCATTCTCTAGTCATTAAAATACATGAAATTAAAATAGCAATTGCTGTTTCAGTTGTGGGAGTTCACGTCTCCAGTTCAGCCGTTGGTGCTATAATATACGTGTCAATCAATATGGGATGATAAAATGAATAAAATACATGATAAGTAATTTGTTAGGAAATAGTATTGACGTCGAGAAGGTGCAGTATATTCCGATCCAAATCCAAAAAATGCGGCATGTTCAGTAGGTGATTTGCGATAGAATGTCGGGGAAATCCGTTGATAGGTGAATTTTTTGTTGTGGAACTGGTCGTATAGA
>Ga0123353_10007980_pt1 | contig 14396 bp, 5 predicted proteins | sample TergutLab28metaG_3_FD_92763 | JGI IMG/M metagenome (GOLD analysis project Ga0123353, IMG submission 92763) | Labiotermes labralis P3 segment gut microbial communities from Petit-Saut dam, French Guiana - Lab288 P3 | ecosystem: Host-associated > Arthropoda: Insects > Digestive system > Gut ... | reverse complement strand
TTTCATCTATATGCAACTTTATTAACAAGAAAAAAGAGTGAAAAGAAAAAACGGGCGAAATGTGTAAGCTTCCAGAAAGTAGTACTGTTAGGTAAATCGTGGAGGGTTGGGTAAAAAAAAAATCAGTTTTTCTTTTTTCATTCTTCAAAGGCGACTCTTAATTTTTTGCTGTTTATTATGTGGTACACGTATGCGTAAATTTTTGAACACTCAGGACTAAGAACGATCTGCCGGAATGTACAACCCCAATAAGCGAACGCTTGTGTATACTAAAGTCATCATTAGTTTAAGTAGTTTTGCTAATGACAAAATACATAACACACTTCCTCTTTCATTTCTCTGAATTAAGCACTGATGGATGCTTTTATTCTAGAATGAAGCAGTTACGGACTTAACAAGATATGCAAGCCTTTTACGTTTGGACGCAATCTGACAAACAATATCCGTCAGTGTGAGAAGTGTTAGGTGTGTGTAGTTAGGTGTGCGGAGAATTTCAAATAAAGGAAGTTTATCTTTATTTGCAAACATCTTGTCACTGCACCCTGTTTACAAGATTATATCTTTAAACTCGAACAGAAGTCAGGCTGCTGTGGCAAATTGTCTGCTTCCTGTAAGTTGGTTCCTTTATGTTGTCCATGACTTCTTGTTATATTTTTCGTCGTTTATGACAGACGTTCTAAACTACGAACAGTCAAATGTTTTTCGTGTCGAGCGGCAACAAGTAGCTTATAATTTGTAGCTGCCATTTTATGACAGCGCCCCAAATGAAGAATAATTAGACTGTATTATGAATTGTCCACGTTCAGTCACAGAGCAGCTATAAAACGCCTTCACAGAAGATATTAATTTTAATCCCAGAGAGAGAAGAATGAAGACCTTATGGAACATAGCCGTTGTTGAGAAATACTCAACTGCTCAAGCTACTAACCACATTTTTTAGGACCGGACGGTTTACTACTCTGTTCAAAATAGCCACTCACTTAGTCCTATTCTGAGGGAAACTAATTTATTTTTACATTACTGTTCCCAAATGAATATAGGCTTAGCCATTTGAAGAATAAAATTCAGCTCGTACCTAACAGAGAAGAGTGTGCTGCCTTTAGAGGGACTAATCTTTGGATGCTGCATAGGGAAATAATGGTCTTGTATTCTAAGGTTCATGCGAAACATAAATAGACTGTTGGCAGCATATATGTTTTAGCATTAAATCTGATGGTATATTAAATAATAGGTTTTCGAGTTTAGGTCTTTTTTTTAGTTGCTAATAGCTGCATGTGCCCTACAAATAAGTTTTCAAGAATCGTCTCTATCGTGTCATACTTACTTACTTACTCCATGGTGCAGAGTCCTTCTTGAGAAGCTAACTGGTTTTCAGCTAGTCAAGAAATTCCCCGCATTTTATGGAACCCGAAGGCTCATTACCGCACTCACAAGCGTCCGCCACCTGTCTCTATCCTGGCCAGCCCAATCCATTCCATATACCCACATCCCACCTCCTGGAGATCCATCCTAATAGTGTCCACCCATCTATGTCTAGGTCTCCCCAGTGGTCTCTTTCCCTCCGGTTTCCCCACCAAGACCCTATAAATTCCTTTCTCCTCACCTACACGCGCCACATGCCCAGCCCATCTCATTCTTCTCGATTTTATCACCCGCACAATATTGGGTGAGGTGTCTATCGTGTCATGGAAATTATTATTATTATTATTAGTAGTAGTAGTAGTAGTGGTGGTGGTAGTAGTAGTAGTGTAGTAGTAGTAGTAGTAGTAGTAGTAGTAGTGTAGTAGTAGAGTAGTAGTAGTGGTAGTAGAAGTAGTAGTAGTAGTAGTGGTAGTAGTAGTAGTAGTAGTAGTAATTACCTTCCTTAGAATACAACTCTGAAGTGGTTTAAAAAAGACAGGCAGTGTACTTATAAACGAAACAATGAGGCGCGTTTTTGTAACCATTGTTGTCATGCAAAAGCAAGAATTTTTACATATTCTGAGTGTGTGTCTGCGATCTTAGCTACCCAGCATGCAAAACGCATGCGCCGTATTTTATTGCCATTGTGGCTGTGACATGTTTCTTCACAAGTCTTAAAAAATGACACGTGTTTCGGGGTAAAAAGTTATTTAGCACAAAAATTGTGCCTTGATTTTCTCTACAAGTTTTGTCCGAAATATTTCGCATTCTAAGAAGAATTCAGCGCGATATTGCCGTAAACACAGTTCTTCATGTAAAGTACCCGTGATTCTTTTCAGATATCAATCAAATGTAAATTGGGCAAAGTACTCCAATATCAGATTTGAAGAAAATCCGTTCAGTTGGAGCCGAATTGTTCAATACGGACGGACAGATAGATATTACGAAGCTAACTGATTTTTTACAATTTTGCGAACATAACTAAAAATGCCCTAAACATTGTTTACTGCACTATTTTCGTAAATGTAATTCGGAAAATGGATAAAACGTGAAAATACCAAATATGTGGTTAGTGAACTACACGAATTTGTCATTTTCTGCTTCTGCCGACTTATCCACCGGAAAAGTTTCCCTTTTTGGCTGTTGGAGGTGACCTAAATTTTGATTTGGGCGTTGTGGCAGTGGCAGATTCCCACACTTGCTGAGAATAATATCTCGCTTATCTAGCGTGTGGGCCGTTATGTTTGTCCATACTCATCTTTGTATCGACAGTTAAGGAATCAGGGAATGCTTCCCAACCTAAGGTCGCGGTCGAACTGAAGGACTCCTGCTTCATACTTGGGAGGCCAAGGTATTACATCTCGGTCCTCAGACCGCCTGTCGTGGTTTTCCTCAGCTTTTCTAAGCAAATGCTGGAACATTACATCAATTTCAAGGACCAACATTTCCTTTACACCCTTCAAATTTCTTTGTTCAATGCTATACATCCTTAAATATTTACAGCAATATTAAGCATACTACACGCGCTTCATATTGCATGGTCCTTATGTCAGCTGACAACAGTAGTTTGTCACTAGGCGCCGATATTCAGCCACTCACGTGAGTGGTCGTCTGAGCGAGCTACGTTAAAAGGACAGACGAGCCGACAGGAAGTTGCAACTGATATTTATCGAGTAACACAACACAACGTGTTATTAGAAATGCTAACGCTCACAGTTGGTTGTATTTGTTAAGATAAGCAGATGGTAACTGCAGAAACATGTTGCTCTGTCTGCCTTGGCCTACAGATTTTCTACCTTACGGCTAGATAGCAGCGCTGAATACTGTCGCTATTTTTTGTTAGTATCTTTCTAAACATTTATAAAGAATCTGTCTCTCCAGAAATTTGTAAATTAGATTGGTTACGTGTTTGAATTAATTTTATATTATAAGTGAAAAATGCTAAATACGCGCAGAAGTCTACTTGTCTGTAGTTTCTATGCTCCACATTTAAAAACGGTGTTGATAGAGGAAACAGTTTTCAATTGAAATGTCAAGGGGCGTCAAGCTAGTAAACGAACGAATAAATCAGTTCGAAGAACAGCCAAGGGACGAAATGTTTCGTGATCTTGAAGACTAGTGCCATGTTAATGCTCCGTAGTGTATATACAAAGGAATGCTTAACAGAGGGTTGTTACTGGCGTTCATATAATTACCACGGGCCTATGCGAACAAGCAAGCGATAATACACGACATAAGAAGGCTCAGTAAGTAACAATGCCTGCACTTGGCTTTATTGCAGGTGAGGATCCTAACAAACTGTACACAACAGCACAACAAACTTTAGTTACGCTTGAAGTAGCTGGCATTGTTATGTTTAATGTGCAAGAAAGGAGCGTCGTGTTTAGTCTTCGAGACTGCTAGACAGATTTAGATTAAACTGCGTATGGAGCGTTGATGCTAAAGCTATTGAGGAAGTAAGGTGCTCGTTCATAGTTGTGCACCGGGACAAATGATGGTGGTTTCTGCACTTGGACTTTTATGTAATTTTCAGGAAGAATCAGAACTCTTTGGAAAATGCATCTGCTTCCATCCTCAGGCGAAAAAATGGAGAGGCACCTCCTGAACTGGAAAGTGTTTGAGATTACCTCCTACTAACGGAATCGACGAAGAGATTCTTTACCTAACTTTGTACCTGGCGAAAGACACATCGTCTGTTCTAGAAGTATTCCATTCTCTTTTGAATATTAGACGATAGTGAAAGTATAGAAACCCGTCAATATTAAGGCATTCTACCGAAACAACATGCATGCTCGGCCTGGACCGTCCTTACCCTTTTAAAAGGCCAGCGGTTAGTTTATAAACCACCAGGCTTAACATTCAAGAAATTTACATTCTGCGTTTGCGGTATATTTATGTGTTTTGTACAGTTCGCATAACAAATAGCGACTTTTGTCCTGTATAGCATTAACCGACTGGTTTTTATAAACAAGGTGAAAAGTGTTTACTGCGCGGTACGGACTGGTTATTGTAAAGAAAACAGAATGTCGTTCGTCCCTAAAGAGTTAATATGGTAATATAATACTCTTAACATTAGGAATACTCGGTAAAGTGTAGAGACTGTACAGCTGTTCGATGTGGAATCTTTTCAATCTTATATCTCTTCCGATATTTTTTCACCTCCCTGTTCTACACCATTCTTATTCACATCTAGAAGATAGTAATAATATAAATTGTGACGTTTTGCTGACCGTGCATCTCAGTATATTTATCTCAGTAATTAACCAAATTGATGCAAAACATTTTTGTTTTACAATAAGTTTATTTCATGCCTCTACATATTTCGAGCACATGTGCTCGAAACATGTAGAGGCATGAAATAAACTTATTGTAAAACAAAAATGTTTTGCATCAAGTTGGTTAATTACTGAGATAAATATAAATTGTGTTTCGGTGCCAATGTTAAATTTTTCGAGAGGGCTTCAGTGTTTTTGCAGTCAATGGTTTTTCTGTCCCAGTATAAAGAAAGCATTTCAAAACCCTGTAGCAGTAGAAAAATGTGAAGAGGCGCTTTCTGTTTGTTTGGTGTAACTGTGAAAATTTGCATTTACCTTACCCACTTTTAATGTACTTGCTGCTTTAAACTGTTTATTTGCAGACGGAAGATCTCTGGTTTAACCCCTGTAATTGTTCTGTGGTAGGAGTATGGAAATGTCTGGCCTTGAGCTACACGGTTGCATCTTGATTTCAGCTGAATCCTTTTTAGACACGAGTGGTTCGTAGGCGTTCTTTGCACGGGCTGAATGAAGTGAATCCATATAAAGCAGGATGTAACTGCCTTACGCCCAAAGGGCCGTCAGAGGCTAATGCGACGCCAAAACTATTTAAATGATTTCGATTAAATTTACATTTGGGCGTTTACAAAAAGTGTTGTCGCGCTTGTGACTATTTAACTTAAGACTGTGCAGTACAATGAAGTACAGTTATCCCTCTGCAAGACAAGATGGAGTATAGAGTGGGAGTGTAACTCCTATCATCCTTAACATCGACACTAGATGAACGAAGGTGGTCAGCTTCGTGAATCCGCAGCTTTACTCCCGGCGAAAATGCCTATGTCAACCAATGAATAAGAGGTTTGGTGGGCCTCAGAACCGGGACTGACACCAACATTTCGTCGCATTGTTCAAAACTGGTCAGTAAATCTGAAGGGAAGGGACTACCAAGACAGCATAAAAGGGAGGATAACAATAAGATGATTTTTAAGAATGTAAGGTTTGGGCTGGATTAACACAGAATGGGATCGAGTCTCTGGGTTTTGTGAAGTTCTGTAAAATGTACTGGAAGTCTTAAAGGTCGGACTTACTATCAGCTTCTCATGAAGGACTTTGTGTGGTTGGTTGGTTGGTTAGTTAGTTATTTGGTTGGTCCATCCTTGCCGGTAAAGGAGCCGGACTACCGCAGTTGGTGTAACGACCATGCTGCGGATTGGACAGTCCGGTGTTCGATTCCCAGCAGGGGCAAGAGATTTTTCTTTTTGTCAAAACGTCTCGACCGTCGCTGGAACCCCATCCAGGCACATTGCATTGGGTACCATGCTTCTTTCCACGTGGTAAAGCGGCCAGGGTGCACAGGTTAAGATTGCATGGAGCTTTGTACAACTTTGTACACCGTCATGGTGTGGGCAAGGAAAACTTCACCTTTATATGCATTTCAACGGAATTTTCATTCTTCATAATCTGCAGAAAATTGAAGAAAAAAATTGTGGGATCTGAAGTTAAAAGGAACATCAGTGACAAAGAATTGGTGTTACGAGAGCCTTGAGCGAAAGGTAGAGAAGAAATAGAGATTTCCCAACGGTGAACGTTTGTATTGCGATCTTCCGGGCTGTAACACCGTTCAGTTTGGCAGGTGTGTGACAGCCTCTACTGTATCTAAGCCCAGACGACCACAACATAAATCGCGATAACGTCACTGATATTTGAGAGTTCTTTCAGAAATCGACGCCCTACAATATTACATCCTATTCATTCAGACTGTAGGGTTGCTGAGTCGGATGACGTGTGAATGGTTTGGTTTGTGCTGCTGCCACTTGCGGCACTGTCTTCATGAGAAAGACCAGTAGGGACGTCGCGGATCAGTGACGACACCAGATGAGTTTGTTTTGCCATCGGATCCATCCCGACTACTCTGTGGCTCGTCTTCGCCCTCACTTGGCCGGAACATTGTGAGGTTCGAGGTTCCATACAGTAGAAGTAAAGATGGGTGATGCATGGGTCTGGAGTCGGGAGTGACAGGTCATCAGTATTAGAGTCAACCTAGTGCCGTTACTAACCAACCAACCAAATCCATGGAGAAGAATCCGTCAGAAGCTAATGTTATTCGGCCTTTAACATGTGTCAGTGTTTAATTGAGCCACAGAATGCAACACAGTGCTCGTTCACAAGAACCGTCACTGCTTACTGTTCTGTGCCAGATAAATACAAGTTTATCCTCTGCTATCTTATTTGATTAAAATCCATTTAAATGTTATTTTCACATCTACGATCAGTACTCTCGATTTACCTTTTTCCTTCATGTTCTCTGACCTAAATATTGAATTAATTTTGCTTTTCTTCCTTGGGTGCTACGTGTCCCGCCCATCTCACCTTCTTTGATTTGATCATCCTTCGTAATAACGAATAATAATAATAATAATAATAATAATATAGACAATATGAAGTTGTTGATTATGCATTCTTTAAGTTATATTTTTTATCAATTTATATATGGTTGTATTCCTGTTTAATACTGTAATTTATGCATTTTTATTGTTTTATCTATATATACTTATTGTATGTTTATGTATCTCATCGTGCCAGCTGGCACTCTTTGGCTACCCTGACTGAGGTTTTTCCGTGCTTTTTCCTAAGTTGTAAAGCAAATGCCAGGGTAAAACGCGCAAAGATGGGGCACGGCACGCACTCTTCCAAATTTTTGTGTCGTTCTATGTATTGTTTGTTTTGTGTCGTTCTTTGTATTGTTTGTGTGTTAATGTGTGCTGTACTGCTGCCACCGGAGGACTACCCAACTGCAGTTAACAAATATATAATATAATATAATATAATCATATCATATCATATCATATATCATACCATATCATATCATATATCAATAATAATACCCGGCGAGGAGTACAGATTATGAAGCCCATTATTTTGTAATTTTCTCAACACTGCTCTTATTTCTCCTTAGATCCAAATGTGCTGTTCATAACCGCAATGTAGATAAAGTTATGCAGTCCGTTTGCACGCCTTAAGGCGTATGTAAGTCCAGCGGCTATTCCGTTAGTTCCTAATTATGCAAATTTAAAGTTAAAATTTCTGATTTCTCATCTGCTGCACGGCTTAATGTTATTTTAATGTAAATGAGCTGCCCTCTACCCCACTTCTTCCCTTTTATGGAACTGTAGCACTACCTGATGGTGGCTGCAATTACCGACCGAAACATGTAGCGGTGAATGTGATGAACAACAAGTATAGAATCCTTGATTTTAAGCTTTTGCCGTGTTCTATATGTAATATGTTTTCTTTTGGGTAATTCCCGGCCGGGGAATTACCCAAAAGAAAACATATTACATATAGAATCATTTATGATGTTGTATTAATAGAAAAATCAATACGCTAAAATTGAGGAAACCTGCTACCCTGACTGAGGTATCCCGTGGTTTCTGTAACTCTATGAAAATACAGAAACGGTACCTCAAATTTTGTCATATCCGCCTATATACACACCCTTTCCAATTCCTTGTTCAGTAATCATACTGACATTCGACACTATGTAATCCGAGTTACGGACAGCGTCGTCAAATAAAGCATCAGTGTATAGAACAATATATATATACAATAGTCTGTCATCCCGACTGTATGGGGCGAGGGGTGGTAAGGATTACCGGGTATAAGGACCAGAGACAGGAAACTTCGTGGTGAAGGTAACAAATAAATATTCGTCCCTTAATGCTAAAGTGAAACTTTTTAAAGTGGAAATACTGTACCTGACAGTGTATAATAACAGTTATAATAAAGCAATAATGGTGATTATAATAATAATATTCAAGAAAATATGGGTGAAATTAGACAACGAACACTGGTATGACCATGCACCAAAGTCAGTCGAAAAAAGTAATGAAGTTAAGATTACCGGATTATGGAACCATCAAGTGCGAACCGAAAGAACTACTCCTAAAAAGAAACTGGACATCATAATCCGTGATAATAAACAAGGTACAAGCATGTTAACAGATGCTGCAATTTGTGGAGACGGAAATGTGATCAAGAAAGAAGCTGGGAAGATTTTAAAATATAAAGACTTCATAATAGAAATTCAGCGCATGTGGAATGTGGAAACAAAAGTGATACCGGTAATAACAGGGCCGACTGGAACCATTCGAAAATCACTCAGACAGTACCTGAACAGCGTACCGGGAAAGCACGAAATTAAGGAACTACAAAAGGCAGCCATATTGGGCACTGCACACATACTGCGGAAAGTGCTGATGTAAAAGTAAAGGTAAAGCAATCCTATTACAGGCCTGGACAGATCCTGAGGGTTCCAGGAGGTTGAGGTTCCCAGCTTTCAAGACAATTGGCACAGGATGGTGGTAAGGTTGTTAGCCCTAAGCACAGGCCGCTTTTAACCCACAGGAAATATTCCTGGTACTCATTTCTGTCAGAGGCTGAGTCAGCCCCAGGATCATAGTGCGGTCGGAAGTATCATCTCAATGAAAAGCTAATGTAAAAGTACAAAACTTATTTCACGGGCGAAATAACATTACATGTAGCACAAATTGTAAATACAGAACAGTTGCAACAGTATATAGCCTAGAAACATGTTTTATTTCAGGTATGTAATTATAAATCCCTAATATACGTGATAAAGAGTAATAATAATAATAATAATAATAATAATAATAGTGTACTGTATTTATAATTTTAATGGGCAATACTGGTCTATTTTTGACCTAAAATTGTTCGGACCACCCAGGGATCGGGTTATCGAGGGTCCACTGTATTTTGTAAGTTTGTAGATACCAAACGTAAAGAAAAATATTTCTCTACTAAATAGTAGCATGCAATCTCTTCTACTCTTATTTTATACGAAACTGGATTTTCTACTTGTTAGTGTTATTCAAATCCTCAGCGCTGTCCTCATTCTTTACTGAAACACTTGCCAAAGAATTATTGCCTATAAGACTTTGTTCTAATGTTCACTGTTGTGCAAATAGACAGACACCGTTTCTTTTCAACTCATCAAATGGCTAGTACAGTTAGATCCTGTAAAGTATCTAAAGTCTGATGCACCAAGCCCAAAGTAACGAACCATCAACGGTTCCAGGATCACAGGTTGGTAACTTTTTATGGTCTGAGATAATAACTTACGAATGAAACATCTTTGTTCTGCTAGACCATATGGGGAGGGGGCCCTTCTTACATTCTGGTAATTCTAGACGACTACTTCTCCTTCATGTCACAGATTTTGCAGCTCGTGTAATCCTGGTGCAGACAGACTGTCATATACAAGACATGGCCACTTGGTTTAAAATGGCAGCAAAGAACTCACTTCGTCTCCTTTGACGAATATTACCAACTTTGTCGAAACTGGATGACGCGTTCTGTTGCCCTCTGTTGCTTGCGTCTTCCGGTCGGTTCAACGGCTCCGAGGAAAGGAAGAAGAAATGTCTGTCAGAGAACACCTGCTTTCTGTTAAAACTAAAGATTATTCTAGCGTGTAAAGCCCTTAGATATTTATAATTGCAGCTGCGCCAGTGTGCATGATGATCAATTCAACAGACCGCTGATGCAAAAAGTAAGCAGAGTCTAAAATTGACTGTCCGCTTTTGCGAAAAAATTTAAGTAAATTTATGCGTAACGTAAATTTATGGCTCCTTAGCTCGTTTGTAGTTAAATTATTTCTAAACCCGTAACACTCCCAGTACGAGTTCACTTAGCGTAAGAACTGTACTCAGTATTTATTTGCGTGTTGTGGTTGAAGTGAATATTCAGGTTATTACCCCCAAGAAGCGAGTAAAAACACGTGGGGGTCAACATGTGAAGGGCCCATTATTGTAGCCTGATTGTAACCAAAATTCGAATATGTGACAAATTTTAGAGTAACTACACAGCATTAAGGGAGCTGGATTGGCGTTGTCCTTATAGCAATTCGCTTCGAGCTGGACAATCTGCAGTTCAAATCCTGGTGGGGGCGAGGTTTCCCGCACCCGTCCAAATCGGACCTGGGACCAACACAACCTCCTGTACAATGAGTACAAGGTAATTCCCTGGGGTAAAGCGGCCGGATCATGGCGTTGACCACCCACCCCCTCTAGCTCTGAGGTTAAAGAAAGAATAGAGCTGTACTTCTATTCCACCTCTAACTTCATGGCTTGATATGGGCTGCATTTTACTTTTTCTTAGCCGACATCAGTTTTACAAATATCCTCTCAGCCGTTCAAGAACTTCGGACATGGACAAACAAAAGAGGCAGACAGATTAAACATGACGACAGAGCTAATAATAAAATTTTTGTAACGTTTCGTCACTAACGCGGCAAACGTTGTATGTGGTCAAATGTGAATGACAAGGATAGGTGGGGTTTTACGACCTTCTGTATTTTTGCAACGGAAATGATTGCATTTCTTATAAGTTTTCCCTCCGCTTGCACACCATGCCACACAGAAGCACGGTTTTGGAGGTTAAGCTACCAACGACCTTAACCAGAGAATTTTACGAACGTTGGTGGTTACCTACTAAGTCAGAGCTCCTGGTACCCTTTGAATAGTCCTGGAGGGCGAGAAAAGCAGTTTGAAAGAGGAGTCGTCTGGCGGGTATCAAACCTGTAGCCTAATAGCTATACTAACTAAACCAGAATAGAACAAAAATGTTTGTTTCCAACAGTAGAGTTATAGGTCTTTCGAGAACAGATAAAATAAGTATTCGAACCAAGTATCTGCCTGTGATTTTATGTATGGGTGCAAGTAACACTTTCTACACTATGCTAATTTTCTTTTTATTCTTCTGCAGGTCCATAGGTCTAACAAGTTGTCTTATGGTCACAATAGGAATAGAGACAATGTTGGCAAACATTCTTTACAATGCACGTAGTGTAAAGTCTCTGGCTTCGCTCTACAGGGCCGTCAGTCTAGGGTCGGTAGGTTCGAATTCTTGTATTTTTCGATGAATTGAACTTAAATAACAGCTTCCGTAGAATTAATGAAGAAAGGAGGATTTCATTCACCTAAAAGCACCTTCAACGTGTGAGTCTTGTGCATCCGAGTCATTTGCAAAAGAAATTAAATGTAACTTTTCATAAATGCGGTCAGTCTTTCTGTAGCATTGCTTTCTACAACAACTGTGATTTCTGCCATCATTGTTTCTAGCTGCTAAGGGATATCAGTAACCAATAATAAACTCCTAGTTATTGCGTGGTCTGTGACGCCAGATGTTTTAAATTCGCTGCAATAACTGCGTCATTTTTTAATGACCCTGTATAACTGAGCATACATATTTCTTGAGTTTCTTATTTGGCTGAGCTAATAGCTGAACTTTAGGCTTGAGGGCGTCTTCCTTGTTTAGCAATGTTGATGCTTTATTTGCACAAATGAGATTAACAACACCCTTTTCATACTGTGACAAGAACTGACTTTCTTGTACTTGAAAATGAACAGCCATGTCCTAGACTGTCATTTTTTTTATATGTCATGTGTAAACAAGCTACTCACGAAGCCCGTGCTGAAACCACTTCGAGTAAATATCGTACTGATAATCTACCATTAGTTGACCAGAATAATTTCCTACATTTCTAAACAATCAGTGAATTCCTTTACGTGTTACAAAACTACATTCAGTCGTGACATTGTGCATGTATTATTTGCAATTAAATAATACAAAACACTCAGAAACGGCTGTTTCTTGCTCGGATACATATTTTTCTTCCCTTGTCAGTATCAAAACATGTGGTAGCTAAAACTTTGGAACTGGAATAACACCCGAGTTAAGAAATTAAATGTACACGTGTCAATGACAAGACAGGCAATGTACATATAACGTAACAGTGAGGCACGTTCACATAACCATTGTTGCCGTGGAAAAGCAATATGTATTACATATTCTGAGTGTGTGTTTGTGTTGTTGCACATTCTCTGCATCTCATTGTATTCTCGTCTGTGAACTGTCTCGCTGTGCTTTTTTTCTACATTATCTTATAAACGGCACGATTTTCAGAAAAAAAAAGGTTTTGTTATAAAATGTGTTCTGATTTTCTATTCAACTTTTTCTGAAACTTTTCTTATTCTAAGAATAATTAAACAAGATATGATCATAAATGCAAATAGACCTTCATGTAAAGTGCCCGTTTTTCTTGTCAGTTTTCAATGAAACTATTTTTTTTTGATAGGTTCTCGAAAAATAACCAAACGTCAAATATCGTGAAAATCCGTCCAGTGGGAGCCGAGTTGTTCCATGCGGACTGAAACACAGACGGACAGACATGACCAAGCTAAGAGTCGCTTTTCGCAATTTCGCAAGCAGGCCTAAAAAAAGGTTGAGAATGAGGATTTGAATACCATGTCTACAGTCAAACTGTCCAGAACACGGACCAAAATTCGTGAATCTGGAATTAATGCCTTTGTCCAAGTATATGTCCAAAAATCTCAGATATGGAGTGCAGTAAGGACTACATTGACAAAAGTGTTCCGGACAGAGTGGTCCTCCAGCTTAGCTGTGAGTGTGGGAGCAAATATCCATAGGAAGCGCCATATTTCGAAATGTTAACCACGATCCCGTACCTTTTTTATTCTTAATTTTACTCTGTACATCTTTGCAGATGTAAGTATGAGCAGTTGCAGCCTGTCCAGTGAGTTGGCAGCAATGTATGGCCGGCCAGAACGAGTATATAATTCCATCTGACAGATATAAGTACACGGATTAATAAGCTACAAGGTGACTGTGCTTCATCCTATGCGTGTAACAACATTCATTAGACCATTAATTCTCATCTAACAGTTGACTGTTAAGCACAGTTCCACTATGCGTGTTCGCTGTTAGCTTATGTGTTACACGAATTAGGTAGAGCCAAGCACCGTGTTTGAATCTCGTTAATTCTGTATCTAACATCGTTAATTGTGGAATTGCAGGCAGACGGCCTGGATGCAGAATATCAGACGAATCATTAGTTTTGAACAGTAAGATGTACTTAACACTCGATTCTGTTCTTCGCAACGAAATCCACCGAGATGGGCGTTTCTTAAGAAGTCACTGTTTTCTCAGTTAGTCAAGAAATTCCTTGTGTGTAGATGATCCCGTCGGTTCACGGCCATCTTCACAATAGCTCATTACTCGTCTCAACTAAGAGATGATTCAGTCTACATTCTTCCATATTATTCAATTTTAATATTATCCTTCCATAATCGCCTAGACCTTCTAAGCGCCCTCCTCTCGTTCTGTTTTTTTTAAATAAAAACCCTCTAACGCGTTTGTGTTCTGTCTAGCATGCTGCATTCCTCTGACATCTCATCCCACGTGATTTGATAATCCTAAATGTATTTGGCGTGGAATACAAATTATGAAGTTCCCAATTTATAGCTTTCTCCAGGCTTGTGTTTCGTCCTTCCTCTTACACTCGTTAATCCATGGACTTTTTAACTTTTCGTACGCATTCGCAGAAACACGTGTCGTCTAATTGTCTTAAACGATTTTGTTGTTTCTTCACAAAGAAAGGCAAAGTTGTGAAGTTTTCTACCCTTTCAGAAAACAATACATTATTCATTATATTTCACGAAAGATAAAAAGTCTCGATTGTCCCCGTGCAGGGCATGAAGTCACACGGAGGGGGGGGGGCAGAATTATAGTTCCCTTGTTTCTTAACCTCGATAATAGAAGGAGGTAGGTGGGCCGAGTAGCTCAGTCGGTATAGCGTCTCGCTACGGGCTGGACGGTCCGGGGATCGAATCTCAGTGGGGACGAGATTTTCCGCCCTTCCAGACC
>Ga0123353_10007979_pt1 | contig 14397 bp, 7 predicted proteins | sample TergutLab28metaG_3_FD_92763 | JGI IMG/M metagenome (GOLD analysis project Ga0123353, IMG submission 92763) | Labiotermes labralis P3 segment gut microbial communities from Petit-Saut dam, French Guiana - Lab288 P3 | ecosystem: Host-associated > Arthropoda: Insects > Digestive system > Gut ... | reverse complement strand
TTTTACACAAAAGTTATATGCATATTTCTCCTGCCATGCCACATACAAGTGCCTGCCCAAAATGTTCGTTAGTTATTGTAGCCGTGCACATTTCATGCAGATGTGGTCAGATAACTGCTTTTAAGAAGCCTGCAGCCTTGTTTGAAGCATTAAACTGATTGGTTGTTCGCCGAGTGCAGCGTCATTTGACCGCAACTCTCTACAGGTGTAGTACGCAGGCTGTTACTGATAACATCTGACTGTCGTTACTTCAACATGTGTTGACCGTTGGTTGTCATGACCAGGGAGATACAGTCAGTTAAAATGAGAAGTTACATAAAGGTTTGTACATTTACCTGTATCTTGACATCAGCATTGTCCTGTAAAGGTTAAAAGGTAAAGCAGTCCCATTGCAGGCCTGGACAGGCCCAGAGGGTTCCAGGAAGTTAAGGTTCCCAGATTACATGACAACAGCACAGGATGGTGGTGGGTTGTCAGCCTTACGCACCGGCCGCCTTTACCCCCAGGAAATACTCCTGGTACTCATTTCTGTTAGAGGCTGAGTTGACCCCAGGGCCATAGTGCGATCAGAAGGATTTTATGTCAGTGAAAAATCCACTGACACCAGCTGGGATCGAACCAGCGACCTTCCGAATTGTAGCACAGCACCTTAACCACTGTGCTACTATAAAGACTTACTTGAGATATCATCCTGTTGTTAAATGTGATAGGCTGTGTCTTAAACACATCTTTAGGTGTGTTCACAAAATTGCAAAAAATGGCTGTTAGCTTTGTTATGTCAGTTCCTCTCTCTGTTAGCATGGAACAACTTGGCTCCACTGAAAGGATTTTAATGACATTTGATTGCTCAAAAATCTGTGTGAGAAAATGCATGTTTCATTAAAATGTGACAAGAATGGGGGGGTACTTTATGAGAAGACCAATATGTGTAGATTTGTGATGGTATCTTGCTGAATTGTGCTTAGAGTGAGAAGCGTTTCAGACACAAGTTGTAGTGACAGTCAAAACATACATTTTGTTCAACAACTTTTTCTGAAAATCACTGTATTTATGGGATAATTTGGAAAAGTATTGTACAGCCACACAGGCCCCAGAACACAGTACAATACAGAACAAGAAAGATGTGATTTGCATGCCGGATAATTAAGAATACACACAACACAAACACATAATATTTAATACTCACTGCTTCATAATTGGTTAATTCTGTCTGAGCTTGTAAATTGTTAAATGTCAGCACAAAAGTGAGAAACAACTTAGCTGTCATTATGCTCTAATTGCATGTCTGAAGAAGGCCATGAGCAAACGAACATGTTTATGTATCATGTGAAGAGTGTGTACATTGGTTGGAAGATATTAATGAGCGTATTAGCAGCCAACTGCACTTACCCACATTTAGAAGATTCAATTTGTTGTGCAATTTGTTTGTAATACACTCAATATATAGCTATGGCATGGAAAATATTTAATATCAAAATAGTTGGAATATAATCTCTTTTAAAATCTGGTATGTGCAATTGGCATAATTATGTTGAAATTGCTAGCTAAGAGACATATAATTTATGTAAGACTGTATGGTTTACTGTGTGCAGTGTATGTAATTTCATTAATCACCTCAGTGTTGCTATGAAATGAACATGCGCGTTACTCCAGTTGGCTGGAAATCTTGAATTGATCAGTCTGTCAGTATACCGTAATCACAAATGAGGCTCTGACATTAACATTTCACTGACATTCCCACTTACTGGACTGACAAGTGTTTCTCCTAAACACGCAATACACATAAACAAATTTTGTATGTCTCAGGCCCAGAAAAATTGGGACAATGAATTAAGTGCGCACATCATGATGACAGGCTTTGTTACATTGTACAAACATTTCCTCTCTTTCGTATTATAGTTCTGAGGTTTATTGCTATCATTAGGTTAGTTTTGTGTATGACTTTAAAGATTAAAAACTTGCGTAGTTTAAACCTTCACTGTGGACGCTGTTAGCCCCAGTCATGGCACAGAGCAATATTCAGCAGTATTTGAACTGTGCTGAAACAAGTTGCATATTGCCCACATTTGACCTGAAACAATTTCCATATGTTTGTTCTATACGATCCAAACTTGAAATCATAATTTCTAACAGACTGTAGATAATAAATATGCATCATAAATTCCCTCCATAATTTTTCTTCATATGGTGATACCTGGAACACTCACTGATGTACATAACAGTAGCATCACAATCCTGACAGTAACAGTCTCTCTCTCTCTTCTTTTGTCATGTTTGGTGCAGACCTTCATTTGCATTTATTCCTCTGGGAAAATGGCATTCTGTACATTCTCTTTACAGCCATGTCATCACCGTGGTGACCTGATACTTACTGTGCCATCAGTATTGTACCAACAAACCCTCAGTGAAGTCCAGCCTAAATTTTAGAATATGTAAAGTTTCTCCTTTATCTTCCTTATATGTGACCAGAGAATTGAGAACTGTAGCATTAACTAGCCTTCTGAAGAATTTCTTGTACCATGTATTCATTCATTTCCTCCCCACTCTCCACTGTTGTTACAGGCAGCCCCCTATTTACCCTGGACCACTTGGAAAAAATTATTTCCTCTAGAATTTTTTAATTGCTGTATATAGTGACTGGTCTCATAATTTTCTGTACAATGTCTTTTTTTCAAAAAACTGTTCAAATCTACGTACATTGTGAGTCAGAGGACCTTGCACTGTTCTGAAGTCCGCTTATTGCAGTAAATGTTGCTGGATGTCCGATGTAATTGCCCAAATCCTCCTACAAAAAACTGGAGTCAGTCACATAAGTGCCGTCTCCCACGTCACTTGTCATCTCCAATGTCGGGTAACAATACATCATCTTCCTGGTCAGTGAACTTAGCACTGCTGCTTTGACCAGTGTTCAACAATTCACTGTGCTCAGAATCTTGAAGTTTTTATACAAACTTGTCACTATCTAACACACTTCAAATATCATTGATCCCTAAACTCTTCTTGCTGCTTGAAGCCTCATCTGCTTAGCAGAATAATGTACTTCCCCAGACATATATCATGTACATGCATAGTGACAGGAATGAATACAGCATCTGCAGTATTCATTGTTCGAATGGACAGGTAGTGCCAGGTGAGACACAAGATGGTACCACAAATCACACATTGTAGACACACCTTATGGAACTCTCAGTACCATTATACGTGTGAATGCAGTTGAATGTGACCATGGAAAAGAAATCCATTTTTGTATCAAGAACATGCGTTATACATTTCGTTCTAAGAGATTACAACACATCTGTTGGCAATCCTGAGTGGAACCTTGCCGAGTTCAGTACTATTGTGGGTGGGGGGATATTACATAATAATTCAAGTACGTGACAAAGAACAGTTTCTACATACACATGCAGATGGGGTCTGTACCTGCAAAACATTACGAAAATGACTATGGTATCTGAAAAATTACATTGTGAAATAATTAAGATAGTCTGCATGCGGTGAGTGTACTGGTCACTGCATGGTATACGATGTGTGTGCAAGTACGAGTATCATTGGTGAAAAATTACTGGTAAACAGTAATTTGTCCTGTTAGTTTTGATGGAATTTAATTGAAAGAATCAGATTTTAAAGTGACACACCAAACATGTAACAAGAAACCTCAAATAATACTAGTAAGTGAATTAGACAAAGATTAGTTACATTAGACAGCAGGATCAAATGCTAAATAAGTATGTTTACAGCATGCTGTTCGTTTTAAGATACAAATGCAAGAACCTTTCTGCTGTTTCTTCCGTTAAATCCTGATCTCCATTATGATACCAACCAATGGTCAGAACGTCTGACGAACATGAAACTCGGATGTTTCCAGAGATGATCAGTGTATTATAATGATCCTTTATTGAACTCCAATTTTTGAAATTTTCTCAGTAAGAGGGGCAGTGTACATACGAACATAATATTGAGGTGCGTTTGCTTAACCAGTGTTGCTGTGGAAGAGCTGTAAGTATTACATATTCTGAGTGTGTATGTGTAGCTTTAGTTATCCAGCATGCAGTGTGCACGTGTTATATTGTGATCTGTAGCGTGTCTTGATGTACCATATTTTCCCACGTTAAGAGCACGATTTTCAGAAAAAAGGTTTTCAAATACAAAACGTGTTTTGATTTTCTGTTAGTTTGAAACATTTCTCATTCTACAAAGAGCTGAGCAACATTTCATCACAGAAGTACATACATATGTCAGTCTGCATGTGCAGTACAGTACACATTATTCTTGACAGATTTTAATTAAACTTGAATTTTCACGACATATTTTCAAAAAAATATCATATATAAAAGTTCACATGAATCCATTCAGTGGAAGCAGAGTTATTCCATTTGGATGGACAGAAATGATGAAGGCAATAGTCGCTTTTAGCAATTTTGTGAATGTGCCTAAAAACTGGACAGCTTACTGCAGTTGCCTTCTGTATGTACTTCGTTGCTGTCAGAGAGGGATGGGACAGGATTACAGTGCATCAAATGGAGGGAGGGAATTCAGTTGCATTAAAGAAAAAGGGCGATGAAACGGTTGCATCAACAATAATTTATACATACATGATATGAATGACATCCACGCGAGAGTGTGACGATACGCACTGCACTGTACAGAGTACGACAGTCTAATACACAAAGCAAAGTCTTCATCTCCACAACATATAAAAATTAACCAATAATAAATGTCTTAAAGTATGATTTCAGTGTTCACTAATTTATCTGTCACTATGAACCACTGCAAGCAGATCTCTTGTGAACCAACACAGGCAGTGTAAAGTAGTGGAACAGACAGCAGCATCTGTTCTCAACAAAGAGGACAGAATAAGCCTACTGTAAGATGACTCAGCCTGGAATGCAAGAGGGGGGTGGGTGAGGGGGGGGGGGCGGAACTGGGAGGCGCAATATAAATGCACCAAGAAGAATTCTATATCGCTGGCACAATGAACAGTCTTGTTGGTGCAGTCACATTGGTGAGTGTGGAGAGGTTCAAGCAATCAAGGCCTCTATAACACCAATAAGACGTTTGGCTCTTCCTCACACATAGCTTCTACACTTTTCACCAGATATAAACTCTTGTAAATACTAACTGCTCAACTAAAGTGTTATTTAAAATTTCAACTAGTAACATTCGTAGAATAACTAATTTAGTAAATCTGTTTTGCACTTTATGACATTGTCTTCTGGAATACTCTCAACAGCACTATGGAGTAGGACTTGTAATACTGAACCCCTATACTATGGCATGAAGCTCCCCCTGGGGCCCATCCAATAAAACAGTGGTCCCTATCACACTGACTTTATTCCTGAGTTGGGTGGGCGTACTGACTAGAAGCAGGTTCCTTTTCTTTTGACCCCACTTTATTAAAACACACTCAAGTATGACTGGGGTCATGCTAGGACTGAATGGTAAGTGTCACATTGCCCTGCGCACGTTTCAGCACGGCGACTGCCTCCTGGTGAGTGAGCCCTTCCAAACTGACACTGTTTACTGCCACGATCTGATCCCCTCGATGAAGCTGTCCACCGTGGGCTGCCGCTCCTTTCTCAAACACGGTTTTAACGTAGATTGGCAGATCGCCATGTGGGCTGCAGTGCCCCCCCACAATGCTGAACCCCAGTCCATCTGGCCCCCGTTCCAGTATCACAGTACGTGTCTGAAGCTGCGGGCCCAAATTACTGCTCCTGCAACAAGCAAGAAGCATTTACATTCCATGTAGGACAGGAATGCAACATGAAACCTTCCACAACAGCTCCAAAAATGACAACAGTTAATTATTTTACCCGTATGAACTACTGTGTGTGATATATGAGGTTCTCATAGTGGTATTTCCAAAATACAGGCTTCTGGGATATGAAACCTTGTAGTCTGGTGGATAGGTAACTGTGTTACAGAAGAACCTGCTGCCTCCATCTTCAGGCTAGAAATATACAGCTTTACATTCCAGAAGGCTGTGATCTTGTAACATTTGCTTCACATTTCATATATTCTACCCCATATAAATAAAAATATATTCACTTCCAAACAGGAAAATAATCCTGCCTGGATGTTCGAACACATTTTAACCTAGCAAACTTAGCAAGACACCCCTTACTGTTCAGCCGTCGAAACACCGCGTTCGAACTGCCAGCTGGGGCAGTCTACCACACAACATTTAACATCACATAACCTACACAATCAAAACAGCATTTGTAAATGACCCATAACTGAAATAGGGAAGATACCTGATTGAATGCAAATAAACATGTAAGTAATAGTGAAGGAAACAATTTCATTATGTTTGTACCACTGATTTGGTTTCAGCCGTATCAAAGAGCGATACACATTACCTTTCTCAAACCTGCCCCCCACTACCTTCATTCTTCATCAAACACAAATGGGTGAAAAAAGTAACCAAACAGCCCAAAAATGTTCACATCCTCAAAATTTGTGTCACAAAATGTTAAATGTGCAAACTTTTGCAAGGCAGATTAGGCGAGAGAGACAGAGAAGTGTTTCCACATCTGGAACTCTTGGTATTATATCAGTTATCACTTCCTGTTTGTTCAATTCAATTCAATCACTTTCTTCAGAACAGTGAATTTCAGGGTCCTAAATGACTACATCATTTAGGCTAAAAAGTCTGTTTCTATTAAACTTCCTCCTTAGGGTGACCCTCTTTTCTGTTAAAAACAAAAAAAAAGAGAAGAGGTTCACAATTTCAAAATACCACTTTTCCCAGATTTTCTGCTCACAGAAAAGGAAACCCAAGATGGAGGAAATTTTCCTAATAATGCATTCACACAAATAAGCTGCAGATAAGCCCATAACAGCACATGAAACCATTCTTTCCTTTACTTGTGTCACTTAACTGTGGGCAATCCAGATATACTTGTCTGCATAGTGTGCCATGTGCCATACTGAAGATACCTGTGTGTGCTGCGAGCAAATGCTGTACCAATTTGTGCCCATATGCCGTGTCTGCTCACAGCCAATCCTGAACGTACTGTGTCTGTGTAGTCTGTCTGCTCTGATACAATCTTGAAGATTCTGCTCTACATGGTGTATATCCTTACTGTCAGCCAACCCCAAATACACTTGTCTACATACTACAGGTGTTGACTGTAAGCAAATCCTGAATATACTTGTCAAGAGAGTGTATATGTCTGCCAACCCAAAATACATTGCGCCTCCATTGTGTGTTTATTCTGAAGCTGTGGAGCAGTGGCTAGGTGTGCATCGTACGCATATGATGCACACCTAGCCACTGCTCCACAACACATTCCTACACAACATGATATGCTGCCACAACACCTCATTTGCAAATACCAATTGAATTGAGAATACTGTAACATAACTTTAGCAAGGAACTAAGCTCCCTGATGATGATCTGACAAGATCGAAACACATCGGAGGGTTTTAAAAGTGTTTATGTGAAATTATATGTGCATTCGTTGGTTGATAAATTAAAGTGATTCTACAAAAATGCACGGTGCTACAATGAGATTTATACATAAAATGAGTTTCTTTGATTTTAGGTCTTTAACAATGTACTATAATCATAAAACAGTGTGTTTACCAGCTGTGAGCCAATCGGGAATAAACTTATGTCTAAACTGTCTGCTGACTGTGAAGACTTTGCTGATACTGTGTCTGTAATGAGCCTGCACTGAATGTTTTTACATTACCCCTCTCCTACCCCCACTATTCTTTCTTACCAACACTGAATACACTCCTCTTTACATGCAGTGGTCCCCAACAAGAGTCTGAAATTCAAATTTGGTATGAATTTTGCTCTCTCCACCATACATTAAATGTATTTTACATCTTACCCTCCTTAAACTGAAGACACTAATAATGTTGGGTGATAAGATGACATTACAATACTCCTTACTATGCAGCTTTCTTGTATGAATAAATACTACCCTCACCATTCTGTTCTCAAAATCCCTCTTGCCATACAAAAAGATAAGCTTATGTATATATTTTTTCCATTTGTAACACTCAGTACTTCAGATCAAGCATACACAAATCTGAGGTGCCAGGCTGGCATTGCAACTAGATTTTGTGGGGTTGTGCCTAATATTTGTGGTTCTTCAGCATGGAATTTGCTTCAAGTCACCACTATGGCACCTAGAATATTCAGGTGGTCCAGTACTGTGATAAAGTTGTGCACCCTTGTTTCAGACTGCACAGTCCTGATGATGACCAGTAACAAGGGAATTCATAAGGATTTGGAAGGAAGCTATCATGGCCTTTGTGAGGCACTGTCCTCACATTTGCTTAGAGGGAGTGAGCACACCCACAGAAAATGTGAAAAGATACTTGGTGTGCCAGCTGAAATTATAGACAGGCACGTCCCAAATGTAAGTTTGCTGCATTACCACTATCTGCCAATAACCCTAGTTCAGTAGAATTATAATTTTGCACACATTAATCTACATATTTAGACAGCAGACAGGAAGACAGGGCAGTTCAGAGCTAAATGACAATATTGCCTGACTTTAATCAGCTCTTGATCCTCCTAGTGCCAGCTGGCCAATATATGACCCACTGGTACTATTGCACATTATGTCAATGGACCATCGGCTATCATTTCGCGTGCGTTAGGCTTCCTTCTCATCCACAATAATGCAGCAGGAATCACATCAATGGATGGACTGACTCTTTTGTGCAATACACACCCCAATATTTCTCTATATTGCCAGCATAACCAACCCATACAGCTTGACACCAACATGAGTAATATCTTTATGACTGCACTTTGAAATTGCTCTAAATCAAACGGTATTAATGGAAAAACTGATCATAAAGTATGTAACATGGTCAACTTGCTTCCCTTCCTGTGATGTGTTCCAGCAGCTCATCTGACCCTCGGAGACCTGCCGTACATTAGTGACTCCCAAACTGTGTTGCACTAAATATGTGATTCCATAAATACATTTTTGTGCTGGGATATATATTTTAATTGCCAGATTCTACGATTTTCTGGAACAGGAAATGGTTCAGAATCTGCTCAAACAGGCCACCCATCCAACCTGAAGAACAGTGAGTGTCACCCCACGTCACTGATTGTTCATTTCCTCGTCAGTGTGTTTATTTCAATGTTCTTGCAATTATGATGTAATTATTAATTTAGTGATACATTTTCATCAGTCCTTCAAATTCCATATCATTAACTTTGTGGGCTGGCAAGGTGGTATGACCTAGCAGCATGTTACCACTCACTATTATATAATGTTGTTTATTGTCCGTCTGTTTCTGTTAATGACAACTATTTGTGTATTAGTACTATTCACACAGGGGAGGAGAGTTTAAAGGTGTGATGGCAGCACATCAACTGTCAGACAGTATTCCATTAATGACACATCTTACTGTGCGCCATGAACGATTGTCGTGTGGTACCACAGCGTCAACATTCACAGTAATATGGCAATCAAAAGTCCCAACACAACGGTACGTGCACTCACAATCAACTGTAGAACTTCCCAGTGGCACAGCACAGTATCTGACCTGCCTTATATTCATGCCTTAAAATGTGCTTCACACATTCTCAGCCTTTCAAATATCTACCGTCTCAGCCACAACTGGAGGGGTCAGAACGTCCGTCAAGAGCACTAAAGGAAATGTACAAAGTTCTGCAATTGGATTAGTTTAGAAAGAAAAACTGTGCACCAAGAAGTTACATTGACGCTCTTGATCTTTCAAACTGCAGCAACATGTAGTCTTTGTTACTGAATGCTCCAAACCAAGACCCTGAACATGCCAATTTCAAATTATATTTGATTTCAAAATGAAATGGCGGATATTACGGCATATTCTTCCATTATAAATGTGGTAATTCAGTGCTGTCTGTTGGCACAACATGCATAACAGATATTACAGTAATCACAATACAATGCAAGCAATCACAACATAGGTACAGTTATCTCTCTGTTTAGTGTATAAGGCACTAGAACGAGACGCATGCAGCTTCATGCTTCAGTCAGCTTAACCCCTGATACCTTGACACAGCAGTGCTGAACAGAAAAATCACGTTGCCCATGCTGGAAATCAAACCCCGGCCACCCAGTACACTAGGCTCTTACTGTACCAACTGAGCTACAACACACAATTTTTGTTTATTTGTTACATCCATACAAACATTCATGCACTCTCTCTCTCTCTTCCCAGAGTTAGAAGCCCATGTTAACCTCTTCTACAAGAGAATCCAGTTATTACCAATTATTCTGGGGCAGCTGAATCCCTTTACCCCACAGCTATGTTAAATAACCTGCATTTCAGGAATACGTGCTACTGAGATATAACACCATGTCACTGGGTGCGCAATTCCCAGTATTTCAAAGTACTGTAGCCCGTCATCATCAAGGGTCCAGATGACTGGGACATCTAGACCTTTTCCATGAAGAAATTATGATCCTTTGAAATGTCAGGACACTGCTCACTCAGCAGAATCACATCCCAGAAGAACAGAGAATGCAATCACACCATTATGAACATCACAAAACTCCTGCAATACCAAGTTATCTCTAGCAGGTGTATTCTGACTGGTCTAATGTAAACTGAATATTGTTCTAAAAAATGTGGGAAGAGTGTAATGCAAAAAATACCCCATTAGCTCGGCTGTGCAGTACATATATTCCAAACTCAGTTGAAAGTACAAGGTCCTTATTTTATTTGACAACTAAGAAGGCAGATCAGAAAGTAAGTTTACAGTACCCATAATGAACAGGGACAACTTTGAGAAAGGAAAGTGCCAATACATGATAAAGGTGCCGGCGGTACACTGTTCTCTAACACAGTCCACTTGAAAGCTGAGGTACCTGTCACAGCATGTGGTAAGTTCATCCATCCAGGATGCTCAGAACTTTATGTGATTTTAACATGCTTGATGTCTTCATCATCGGTGAAACAATGTTGTGATAAGTGATCATTCAATTTGGGAAATATATGAAATCAATGGGTGCCAAATGTGGACTGTATGGTCCAGAATTTCTGATCCATAATTTTGCTGTGCTGTGTGCAGCCAGGCGTTGTCATGGAGGAGAATCACTAAGAAGACTGGGACATTCTCCTGATGGCCCATGGCAAGCCTTTCAGTGTGATTCGCTACTTAGCGTTAAGTGAACATCCATGTTCCATGAACTCCACCGGCAATACATACGATGAATCCAGAAGACACTGTCCATCACTTTGCTAGCAGACAGTGTCCTGGGTGAGCTGCGGTGTTCCCACTCCATGCTTGACGGCTCACTGGTGTGAGTGAAAAGAGCGATCGCACTCTCTCTCATCACCAGCAATGACTCAACATAGACTCTTTTTCTCTCTGCTGTATAACATTGTACATAACTGAAACTGACCATCAGTCTGGCTGCTTTTTGTCATCTGTTAATGCATAAGGCATCCACCTGGCATGTCTTACTGTACTGTAACGCATCTGCCATGACATGCTGCGTGGTATTGTAAGCTGAAACAAAAAATTACACATCTGTCAGGCCGAGTAAGATCCCTGATGTGTGCAATGTTGACTTGTGTCATCGAGGGGTGTTGTCATCCACTTTGATCGTTGCCTGTCACACTGTCTTTTCCAGGTGCAAATCTGCAGCACCACTTGGCAATCTGCTGCCTGGACATCATATCATTACCGTCCACTTCCACGCACTGCTGACACCTTCAGAGCACACAGTGTGTAACTTCCCAGACTTCCAAGACACACTAGCATTCGAACTGGATCACTGTGTGTAACTGCAACAGCAGTATTTCTTCTGCACACATGCCTTGAATCACATGACTGTGAAAACCAGTACACCCTGTCACATATATCAATAACATCCGAAATTTCTGTGAGTTCAGAATCATGAATAATGACTTGTAAATTTTTTTTCAATCCACTCCTGTACCACCGGTCACTTCTTGTACCACCTGTCACTTCTCCCTGACACATGTTGATGGTCAGCTGAGTTGGCTATATTCATATGACAAGCAATCTGTCAAGCAGATGCAGCAAGCAATAAAACAGTGACCATATACTATAATCTGCGTTCAGTATTAATACCACACAGGCAGCTCTGCAACTATACGAAACAACACGTAACATTACATTATGTGTAACTTTTCTCTCAGTTTCCATCTGTATCCTGTTTCGATTCACTGGCCTAATACAACAACACCCAAATATGTACAAAACTGACTGTGTGTGATTCAAATCATCCTTCACATTCCTTCTTCCATGAAAGGTACTGGTGATCATGGATTTGTACTTAAAAGGGGCTGAGAAAAACCATGAGATGGTCCTTCATTTCTTGATAGAAGATTCAAAACCTACTAATGATCTGCTGGACCCATAATACTTTTACTGCAGCTCCATAAGCATTTTTTGCAAGTGTCACCTTGGGCATCCTCAGCTACCTTGAAGGACCCTGGATACTCCTGACGGTATTTGCCATATTTGAACAATGTCCACATCTACAGTGTGCATGTTAGGTTAAATTACAGGAGGACATGAAATTAAGAATATCAAAGGAGCAAGAGGATGAAAAGTAAAAGAAGAGGGAGAGGAGAAAATGAAGAAGTACAAGTAGAGAACAACGAATCCACAGATACATAACTGGCATTGAGCAATAGTCACAGTATCCAACTCAACACCATGTGAACAACCCACACAGCTCCAAACTTAGTAAGTACAATGAAATGAATAACAGTGATGGTTGGGTTGGTGAGCTAAGGCAACCACACCAGTGACTTGGTATTTAATTTTAAAAATGGGGGGGGGGGGCTAGATGATTCAGGGCACACACTGCTGTTTGTGACACTGCACTGACCCCATAAAACATGCGTGGTCACACGTGATTCTGCATCATGTCAAGTACACTTTCCACATTCCTTGCAAAAAAGACAAAACCTTTGATAGGATTATGCAAACATGAAAACTATAAGGTTGTCTTCATACGTGGTGTTTTGGCGTGTTCAGTGCAATGAAGATGGATGTGGTGGGCTGAACATATAGCCAAAATAGGGACAGGCAAGAGAGCAATAAAAAATTAAACTTAATGAAAAACAAGTAATGGCAAATCAAGGCGGTCAGAATCAGCTGGACAAGTAATTTGGATGGGGAATGACAAAAATCATTAAAAAAAAAATTTTGGCAAAATACAATTTGGAAGACTGAGGGAGAAGTGGGAGGGTTGCATGAAAAGAGATCTTAAGGAAATAAGACTATGAAGGTGTTTTTTATTTTTATTGTCACACCGTGCATGTTGTTGAGTTACTCAATTATTACACCAACCACTGCACACATATAAAATTTACACATTAAAACATTAAAAACGCTCCGACATGTTTCGGTCCTAGGACCATCATCAGGGAGCTATATATTCCTTGCTAAAGTCACACTCGAAAAAGTCACATTAATTTCGCATTCCGTGCTTCATTGCACGCAACGAAGCACGGAATGCACATCCATAGCAGGCCACTCTTCGCAACATAACATTACACAACACCCAACTGGTACAGCGAAATTAATGTGACTTTAGCAAGGACGATATAGCTCCCTGATGATGGTCTTAGGACCGAAACATGTCGGAGCGTTTTTAATGTTTTATGTGTAAATTTTATATATGTGCAGTGGTTGGTGTAATAATTGAGTAGACTTTGAAGGTGTTAACTGGGCTGAACAAGACTGAGTGGCAGCTGTTTGGTATCATCAGTGTTACAAGAGTTAGTTTGTGGGTTACACATGAACCGAGAGTGGGGCTTTTGTTGTGACAGTAATGGAACTTCAGATGTCATGCAGTTACTTACACAGGAAGTTACTACTCCATAAAAGCTGACTTCTGTATGGTGTTAGGACATGCACTGAAGACAACAGTGTGCTGGCCATAGCCTCAAAACACTCACAGCCTTACATATCATCTGAACTCCTGCAGCAGGACATTACATTTGAAAACACACCCAGTAGCAATAGGCAGAAGTGGGGAAATTTACACATGACCTTCATGTTCCTGGTGTGTTTGCTTACATCATTTAATTATCCAGAAAAATGTTGGACTTGCAGAGAAAGAAGTATTTTATTTCTCCATAAACATTTTCTTCAAAATGTAATAAATATTGGCACATTAAGTACAAAGACACACACATAAGTCTTAAGTAAAGTGTCTATTTTTTATTTCCGATTTTAACCAGAATTTGAATTCATCAACAAAATGAAATGAAATTCTCTACATAAAATAAGTGCGTGACATCCATTCACCTTTTACGTTCAGGTGGCCGTGAATCGTGATAAATTCTTATAATAAAACCAACCAGATGCACTAATTTCTCAAATTTATTTTTGGAATAAAACTCTACATGTTTCGGACAGTTCCTCTGTCCATCATCAGGAGTTTAGCG
>Ga0123353_10007978_pt1 | contig 14397 bp, 16 predicted proteins | sample TergutLab28metaG_3_FD_92763 | JGI IMG/M metagenome (GOLD analysis project Ga0123353, IMG submission 92763) | Labiotermes labralis P3 segment gut microbial communities from Petit-Saut dam, French Guiana - Lab288 P3 | ecosystem: Host-associated > Arthropoda: Insects > Digestive system > Gut ... | reverse complement strand
TCACATACCGCTTGCGCTTGGCGTCGATATCGGCGGAAATTCCGTCTATTTCGATTTGGCCAAGATGCCGCACGTCCTTATCGCCGGGCGCACCGGGTCCGGCAAATCCGTATTCGTTCAATCCATAATAATGTCCATCCTGTACCGCTTTCGCCCCGACGAATGCAAACTGGTTATCGTCGATCCGAAAGGCGTCGACTTCACATTGTGGCGCGATATACCGCATCTTATCACGCCGGTGGTGACGGATGCGAACCAGGCCGTGAACGCGCTGAAATGGACCGTGCGTGAAATGGAAGAGCGTTATAAAAAACTGAAAGACATCGGCGTCCAGAATATCGAAGGGTACAACGACGAAATCGGTCGTCTGCGTGCAAAAGGCAAACCGATTATGAAACAGGTGCCGGTCGGGACCGATCCCGAAACCGGCGAATTGGAATTCGAAGAACGCGAGGCCGACCTGTCCGATATGCCGTATCTGGTCGTGATTATAGACGAGGTTGCCGACTTGATGTCCGTCGCGCGTAAAGAAGTCGAAGCGTGCGTCCAGCGTCTTGCGCAAAAAGCCCGCGCTGCCGGAATACACCTTGTCATGGCGACGCAGCGGCCGGACACGTCCGTCATCACCGGCGTCATAAAGGCGAACTTTCCGACGCGCATTTCATTCCAGGCGCGGTCGAATATCGATTCAATGACGACGCTGGGCGAAAAAGGCGCGGAACAATTGCTGGCCTGTGGCGACATGCTGTTTTCCGAAGCCGGGCGTGTGCCGGTCCGCATACACGGCGCGTTCATAGAAAACAGGGAAATAAACAAAGTCGCGGACTTTCTGCGCAAGCAGGGCGAACCGGAATACGCGCCTGGCATCTGCGACGGGGACCCGTCCCCTGACGGGGTCGAGGCTTTTGGTGAATATGGCGGCGACTATGACATTCCCGGAATACCGCAGTCCAAGGCGTCCAAGGACGGCGACCTTTACCGCCAGGCGGTCGAATATGTCACCCGCGACAAAAAGCCGACGATTTCATACATCCAGCGCCGGCTGGGAATCGGATACAACAAGGCCGCTACGTTCATAGAACGTATGGAGGCAGAGCGCATAGTTTCTCCACCCGATGCGAATAACAAGCGGCATATATTGTAATTGATTATTTGGATTTTTTTTCCGGATATCCGGCCATACATTCCGCAGCGATTTTAGTCATCTTAAGCCATTCTTTCGTACGCGTATCTGTGGGGTTGCTGAATTCGGCGAATTCCCGTGCGGAAAAAATATAAGTGGCCGCATCAAAGTATCCATTGTCTATGACGCATATCACCGCCCAATCTTTGTTCAGAGGATTGATAAGTTTTTCGGCTTCGCGCAGTGTGATGATTTCAGCGCCGCTTCCTTTCAGGAATGCGGTTTTGCCCTTCTTCGGTATTTTCGGTGTGTTTATATAGTATCCCATTGTGTACTCCCTTGTTATCGAGTTGACGATATTTTATCCTCTTTTATTAATTTGTCAAATCTTTTTTTTTTAAGGATTTTAGCTCCGGGGTGCTTTATAGTATCTGCAGATTATGGAGATTTTGATGCCTGTAAAAATTATCGTGAATATAGACGACCATCGCTGGGATGAATATAAAATCGATTTCGCCAAAATCGTGAATGCGACAATGAAAGCCGCGCTGCCCCACGACAAGACCGAAAATCTGATAAAAAGTCACGCCAAGGATTTTTTCCCAGGGCGCGCCGCCGTCATGGGCGCGCCGTTTGGAACTCTGGACCGCGAAATTTCCATAATCCTGACCGATGATGCGACATTACGCGCGCTGAACAAAAAATACCGCAAGATTGACAAGCCGACGAATGTGCTGTCGTTCGAGACCGGCGATTCGGAACTGATGGGCGACATTTTCATATCGTTCGATACGACCATGCGCGAAGCCGTCGCGGAAAGTAAAAATTTTACGGATCACGCGACGCATCTGATCGTGCACGGGATACTGCATCTGTTGGGCTACGATCACATCGATGACAAGGATGCAGGGCGCATGGAAGCGCTGGAGTCCTATGTTTTAAAGGGATTGGAGATAAAAGGAATAAGGAATAAGGAAGAAGGAATAAGAAAAAAGAAAAATCCTATTCTTTATTCCTTATTCCTTGTTCCTTTGCTTGGCGTAATCGCAAGCTTGGGGTTCGCGCCGTTCTATATATGGCCGCTGACGGTGGTCGGAATCGGTTGGGCGTACCGGCTGATTCTTGAAAGAAAAAGCAATCTTTTGCCTTTCGCTTTCGGAGCAGGATATTCCGTCGCAAATTTCTGGTGGATTCTGCATTCCATTTATGTCGACCCGGAACTGATCGCGGAATTCGCAATCTATACCGTACCGGGCGTTATTGGAATAGCTCTTGTCGGCGGATTGATTTTCGCTGTGCCATTCTGGCTAACTATGTTGTGGTCGCGCCGGAGCGATAGCGAAGGCGGATGGCGCCGGCCGATAGTTTTTGCGGCTGCATGGACTTTCGTCCTGTGGCTGCGCGAATGGATATTCACAGGGTTCCCATGGAACCCGATCGCCAACATAACGATGCCGTATCCGGCGCTTTCGAACAGTATGGCTTTGTGGGGCGCGCTGGGGCTGACGTTCGTGATTATCGGATTAATAACAAGCGTTGCAGATGCTTATGCAATCGCAAAAAGAAAGGAACAAAAGGCAAAACGCGCGCACTATTTCATACCAAGGGTGATTTTCAGTGCGCTGCTGCTGGTCGGAATAGGATACGGACATTATAATATTCAGGTTGCGAACCGTGCATTCGAATCGGAGTCTCCTTTGATACGCATAGTGCAGCCGGGAAAGACACAGGCGGAAAAGGCGACCCATTCAGTGGAATCCTTGCGCATGCGCGCGGCGAAAAATCTGGAAAGGCTGATGGAATTAAGCAGGACGGCCGAATATTACGAATTTGACGAGGTTGAAATAATCATCTGGCCCGAGACATCGTATCCATATCTGGTTGCGAGCAATGAATTCCCGCCGTCGAAAACATTGGGCCGCACGATGATTGTGGGCGCGACGTCGATGGATTTCGGACCGGGCGGCAAAAGGCGGATGAAAAATTCCATGATTATTGCAGGTGCAGACGGGATGATAAATCATATCTATTCCAAATCTCATCTTGTGCCGTTTGGCGAATATGCTCCGATGGGCGGTCTTATGCCGTCGCCCGGACAACTGACGCCGGGCGTGGGGCCGGAAATAATCAATATCGGGGACTTCAGATTTGCGCCGGCCATATGCTATGAAATTATTTTTACCGATTCGCTGCTTCCGGACAACAGGGCGCATGCCGATGCCATTATAAATATCACGAACGACGCCTGGTTCGGGCGGACGCCCGGGACTTTCCAGCATATGGACATGACGCGCAAACATGCGATCGAGATGGGGTTGCCGGTCATACGCGCGAACTTTTCCGGGATCAGCGCATTTATCGCCGCGGATGGACGGGTGGTTTCGTATCTGCCGGTAGGTTATGCGGGCGTGCTGGACGGCCGGGTCGGGCCCGCGCACGTTACGCCGTACCGTATAATCAGCCTTGAAGGGTGGATGATAATCATATTGGCGTTTACGTGCATTATAGTTCTGCCCCGCAGAAAACGCAGAAATAAAGAATTGAATTGCTGAAATTGTCCAACTATATGCTGCTGACTTTGATGCCGTTTTTTTCAAGAAGGTCTGCGGCAACGCCGTTCCCATCAACCAGTGTGCCGCTGAAAGTGCCGTCGAATACTTTGCCTGTGCCGCACGACGGGCTTTTTATTCTTCCGATAAATTCGGTCGCGCCGACGGCTTTTGCAAGTTTCAAAGTCTCGGTCGCGCCTTTGCTGAATTCGGCGGTATAGTCTTTTCCGGCTGCCGAAATAATTTTGTCGCCTTGCTGTTCGCAGGGTTCCCGCGGTGTCGGCAATCCGCCCATTTGTTCGGGGCAGACCGGTATCGCTTCGCCACGGGCAACCGTATCCAAAATATCCTGGTTTAATTTATTCGTGCCGTTGAATCTGCAATTCATGCCGCACAGGCAAGCCGCGACCAATTTCATTTTTAATCCTGTAGCATTTCGATAGGGCTGCTTTGCGCCGCTGCCGGAACGACATGTTTGCACGGCATCTGCTTGTCGTCGCATTTTGTCGGTTCGGGCTCGCAGGAAAATTCCATCGTTTGCGCTCTGACGCCTATAAGCCCCATATATGCGGATTTGATAGTCATGGCCCCAAGCGCGACCCAGCCGATGACGGGAACAGCCGCCATTCCGGTCATCCCTGCCATTCCCGCTATGCCGGTCCCAAGAGCGGAAGCCGAACCGGTGATGGCTTTGGTAGCGGCGTCGCCCACTTTGCCGGGCGCGGCCAGCGCGCCGATTCCCGTGGCGACAGTTGTCGCAGCGGCCATTCCCATTGCGGCGTTTCTGATGCGGCCTTTTGTTTCGGTGCTGCCGCAGATGGTGATATCCGCGCATATTTGGCATATGCATGTATCGGGATTGAACGAAGTTGTCATCTCGTACGACATGGACGCGTTCCTGCCGGTGATTTCATTTTCGTGCTTTCTTCCCGCGAGCGCGGCGATATCAGCCCGCGTTACTGTCTTTGCCACAGGGATCATGGTTCTGAACGGCCCGTCGGATATGGCCAGGACCGAATCGGGAATTACCTGGCGCGCTTGTTCGGTATCTTCCAGCTGTGCCGCCATATCCTGCAACGATTTCATCATCTGGAACGGAATGGAATGGCATTGGAATTCGATTGTCAGCGTGTCCGCTTCGCGCAGGATCGCTTCGCGCAGCCGCTGTTCGCGCGCGCGGTGGTTTTCCGCAGCTTGGGCCAGCGCCGCGCGGGTGATTATCATGCGGTACGCGTTCGTCAGCATCGGAAAGCTGCCCGTGGAACGGTCGCCCGCCCGTCCGGTCACCTGGGACAGGTCGCGCCCGCTTATGCACCGGCTTATGTTCGGGTCCGTTTCGAACGCGCGGACCACGGTATTTATATCGCGCTGGGCGGTTTCGAGCTCTGACTTTACACGTTCGCGCATGGCGGCGACGCCGGGCAGTCCCCGATTAACCTGGTCGAATTCTTTCATGTATTCGTCGACAAGCAGCGTTCCGGGCTTTGCATGACGATCACAATTCTGGCGGCCCCGCCGCATGCATTCGTTCCAATCTTCGCCCATGGACATTCTGACCAGATGCCACGACACCACGCCCGTGATCGAATCCGTACCCGACACCCTTTCGCGCCGCAAAGATTCTGTGCCGAGATTTTCAAGATTCCGGAACCGGTCGCACCATGTCGTCCCGCCGCAGATTTCCGTCATCTTGTTGTCGACCGCTTCGTTGCAGGCGTTCAGCACGGCGTTGTCCAGCGCCAGATAGACCGTGCCGACAATTTCGTCTATATCGGCCAGCGAAAAATCCGGATTGTTCTGCCTGCATACGACCAGTCTTTCAACCGGACACATGCGGTGCATAGCGGCCAGATCCAGCCCGACGCATTTCGTCCAGTCCGGGCCGCAGCGGTCTTCGTGCTGGAAGCATTCCCTGACTTCGTCGCGGCAGCCGTCAACTTGTTTTCCGCGCCACACGCGGGCGGCCAGATCGAACATGCCGGGGATTCCGCTGCAGCGGTCCAGTTCCACTTTGCAGCGGTATCTTATCGCATCCGGATTCACCATGCACGACGCATACGATACTTCGTCGCCGGTGCCGATGGTGTCGGCGCAGGCGCGCGCAATGCATTCGGACACGTCCATCAGACAGCTTTGCCTGATGGATGAATTGGCGACGATTTGCGCCGCTTCTATATCGGGCGTCGCCAGCGTTACGAAATTATCCCATACCATGTCGCGCACGGCGACGCATTGGTCCAGTATCTGTTCGCATTTGTCGCGGTTTTGGGCAAGTCGGCCTTCGAAGCAGTTCGACCAGGTCCGGCCGCAGACCGCGTCGCCCCGCATGCATTCGGTCAATTGGACCAGACATTCCGAACTGTTGAACCTATTAGACGTTTCGAACGATGCAAGCGCCGCCGCGCGCACCGATTGATTGGCCAGCATCTGCTGCTGGATTCCTTCATTCCGGCGTTCTTCCACGGTCAGTTCGTACGCGCGGCAGTCGGATCTGACGCTTTGCTGGTACAGCATACGCGTCATGTTAATGTCGCAGTTTGCGGGCAAAGTCGGCGCGCATGTCCTGTCTGCGGCGGCAAGCCTTGCCGCGCCGGATTGGGCTGAAATATCGTTGCTGGCGGCGCCCGTGTTTTGGGTCCTGGTTTCCGGCTGGTTGAACAGCGCCAAGGCCGCGGCTTGTCTTGCGGCCGCGCGGGACTGCTGCGGTTCGGCCTGTCTGTTGATGTCGGCGCGCGCACCGGCTTCCAAATCTTCTATAGCGCGGGCGGTGCGGTTCTGCAGCTCTACCTCTTCTTCGTCCAGTTTCCGCCACGCCGCGTCATGCTTCGCAAAATCGTTGCTGCACTGACAACGGCCCGCGTTGGCGTTGTCGGTGACGCAGAACTGGTCCATGCAAGCAGCGTACGCGATGTCGCATTCGGATTCCCCAAGGTTCGCCCGTGATTCGTTGACTGCCGTTCCGCCTTGGATTATGGCGGCGCGCGCGGCAGGCAGCGCGGCGATATGCAATGCAGCAACAGCGGCTAGTATGTGTCGGATTGTTTTCCTCATCTCCCTCTCTTGGGAGTAATTATATCAAATTTTGTGTTTTAAAACAAATACTCTGATGGCAGAGGAAAGATTTTTCGAATCGCACGCCTCGTCGATTTCCCTTATCAGTTCTGAAACCGATTTCGTTTGCTTTTCGGCGATTTTGAAAAGTGCGTCGGCGAATTCCGCTTCCAGCGTTATGCTGGTGCGGTGGCCGGCTATGGTAACGGATAATTTTTTCATTATATTTTACCAACAGCCAGACAGTCCAGTATCGCGCGGTATGCATCCGCCCGGTATTCCCGCAGGATATTCAGGTTCAGTATGTTCAGCATATAGAAGTTGCCGAACGCATCGAACGCGAACCAGAACATCTGGTTCCGGCCGAACACCGTTTTGCCGGTCACCCCGGGCAGGCCCGATATTTCGCGGTTGATTTGGACCAGGCTTGGGATTTCATAATTCCGCCGTGCGCGCGCAGTATTTTCAGGCGCGAAAATGTTCGCGTCGCCCAAGATGATTCCGCCGGCTATGTTTTTATAAATGTCCGAAAGCGTCTGCGGAATCATCGCCGCGCGCATCTGCTGTAAGGCATTGCGCGCCAATTCTATGGCATAATCCGGCGCGGTCGGCAGCAGGACTGCGCCGCGGCTTGTCAATTCGGAAATGAATTCGTCGCGAGTCATCCTATACCATCCCCCTATCTGCGGCAATCTGGGCCGCAATCGCGGACAGCCGGTCGCTTGTTGCGTTGCCGCCGTCGCTGGCGGATAGCATGTGCGCCGGTATATATATTTTTTTTGACGGATTCGGCAGCCACATAACAGGCCGGCCGGCCTGTTCCAATATGAACCTGTCCATGTTGTGGCCGGCATAGAAAGTAGGGCACAGGAACATGTTTTCCGCAGAAGGCGCGCCGCCGTATTCCAAAGGAACGCGCCACCGGATGGAAAGGTTTTCAGGAAGGCGTTTTCCGCGCAGAAGGTCCATGAAATCATCCTGCGACAGGTCCAGGAACGAAAGTTCCTGGATAGAATCATCCAAGGATTCCATCAGTTCGCGCCGGCTTTTACGGAAGCGCGCAAACCAGTCGGGCGGAATTGCGGCGGGCCGGACATTCAGTTCCATGACCGGCACGTCTTCCAGCAAAAGATCGGCGAGGCGGCGCTCGGCGTCAAACTTGGTCATAATGTCACTTTCTATTTATTGTTAAAATATTCCGCTACGGTGTTTATGTATTCGCTGTATGCTTCGAAATCCTCGCGCTCGTCTTCCTTTAATGGTCTATTCCGATTTTCCGCGAACCAGTTCCGGAGCGACGCGATGTCGTCGAATATGCCGATGCCGTACGAGCGTGCCAAAGCGTCGGCTTCGTCCCTGTTCGTGATTTTTCCGTCTATGAACATGAACGGCAAGATTCTTATCTGCACGCTGCCGTCCAGTGTGTCGGAAATCAGCGTGCGGACCTGTTCCAACCAGTCGTTCAGTTTCCGCAAGGGTTCTTGGTATGTTCCTGCCACCATTCCGACAACCAATGTTTCGTCCGTGCCGACAGCCCAGACCGAAAGCGGCGCATCGCCGATATGCGGCGGATTTTTCAAGACGTACCCCGCGGACGCGACCGCGTCCTGGACGTCCGGTTCGATGTCCGAAGCCTTTGCGGCATATTCGGGTTCTGGCGCAACCGTGGGAAGCGGCGCATCGGCGCGCGTTGATATATGTTCCGCCGGATTGGTCACCAGCAGGTGCGTCGGCACAGTGATGGACGGGGGACGGGCCGGCGGCTGCGTCGGCATGGCGGGCGGGGCCTTCGTGTCCATGGCGGACGGCAGATACCCCGGATTGCCAAGCGTCGGGACCGGGGCGGTCCTGCGTTCAAGCACTATCCGCCTGCTGGGGCGCGAGATGAAGTACAGGCCCAAAGGCAGAATAATGGCGAACACGAACAGCGATGCGTAAAACCACTTGTCCACGGCCAAATCCGGGCTCGTCTGCACATTGGCGAGATACTGCCAATGGCCGCGCAACAGCATGTTGAATCCGAACCTGGTATCCAGCCAGAAATCCATCGCGAGCAAAGCTACGATAATCCACAGGCTGCCGAGAAGAAATTTGTCCAATTTCATGGCATATGGGGCATAACGCGCAAGGGCACAAGCATGATTGCCGGCGCGCCGCGCGCTATTTCTTGTTTTTCGCTTTGTATTATATCATAATTGTGGTACTTATGTGTAGGATAATATGAGCATCGATTATACCGATTCTTTGCAAGAGATAGCTGCCATAACCGACGTGTGGTGCTTTTCATCCGCGTCCGCGGGCACTTTGGTGTCCGCGGCGGACGTGGCTTTGCGGGCAAAGGCCAAGCGCGTCGCCGTTCATCCTTTGCATGTCCATATCGTGTGGTCCTGGATGGAAGGAAAAGATACCGAAGTTTTCGCGGCGTTCCAAGAACCGGGGATGCAGGCGCCGGATCCGTCGCAGCTTGCCGCGGGAATTTGCGCAGCATTCAAGAAAGGCGCCGCCGGCGTCATAATACCCGGACGAAGGGAAGTCATATCCGCACTTTTGCCGGTGCGGCACGATTTGTTTTTTGGCAAAAAGCTGCTTGTGCTGATAGACCTGAAAAACATAGGCGGACGCGACTGGCCGGAAATATTCGATGATCTGAAAAAAATGAATGCCGACGGCGTGCTGCTGGACACGACCGGCGCCCGCAGCAAAGGCGGAAGCGCGGCGGGCGCAGACGTATGTGGAAAATTCTATGGGTTTTTGGAAAATTTCGACAATGCTTTTTCGGGAAGCGTTTCTGTCATGTCCGGAAATCCGGAAATTATGGAAAGCGTCTTGCGCCTGGCCCGCAAAATGCGGCCGGATATCGCGAAGGGTCTGCGGTTTTTTGTTGAACACAGGTAAATAAAGGAATAAGGAATAAGACGATAATGTTCAAGGTTCGGATTTTTTACGGAATCAAAAGAATGAGAAGTATCTTGTTCCTTTTTTCTTATTCCTTCTTCCTTCTTCCTTATTCCTTGTATGCGTGCGATGTCCGGGGGCAAGAGCAGAACGCGCCGGTCCTGTGCGGCGTCGCGAAGCAGGGCGGGCTTCTTTACGGCGAATTGTCGCAAGATGCCGAAAACTGGAACGTTTACAGCGGCGATGAAAAAATATCTATGAACGGAATTTTCGTTATAGGGCTGGGCAGGGACCACCCGGATACCTTGCGCCTTCGGTTCTGCAAGACAGAAAAGCGCATGCTGCGCAGGGATAGGGATTCGTGCAGCGTCTATACCTATAGGATAGCCCAGCGGAAATACGAAGAACAGCGGATTACCGTCAGCAGAATGTTCGAAGAACTGTCGCCGGAAAATCAAAGGCGGGTCGATTCCGAAGCCGCGCTTGTGCGGGCGCGGCGCAAGGAGACTGCGGATTTCGACGCGACCGAGTTCATGGGCATGGAATTGTCGGATATACTGCGGGCACACCGCATCAGCGGGGTGTTCGGGACGCGTCGCATCGTAAACGGCAATCCGCGCAGCCCCCATAACGGCGTCGACATAGCGGCGCCGCGCGGAACGAAAGTCGCGGCCGTCGCCGACGGCATAGTCATTGTAGCGGAAGACATGTTCCTGAGCGGGAAAACGGTCATCGTGTCGCACGGGCACGGGGTCACGACTTCGTATCTGCATCTTGACAGCATAAGCGTCGGCGCTGGCGACACCGTGCGCCGCGGCGGAGCCGTCGGCCGCGTAGGATCTACCGGACGGTCGACGGGGCCGCATCTGCATTTGGGCGCGCATTGGCGGAACGTCGCGATTGATCCCAAGCTTGTTGTTCTATTTTGAGGATTCAGCCTTCTCGTGCTCTTCCTGTTCTTCCAGGGTAAGAGACGCATAGGGTTTGGCCAGCAGGCGCTTCAATCCGATTTCTTCGCCGGATACCACGCTGTAACCAAAGGTGCCTTTTTCCAAACGCTCCAACGCCGCGTCGATCTTCTTCAGCAGGGCGGCGTTGCGCGCGTGCATCGCCAGATGCACGTTTGCCTCGATATCAAAGTTGGAACTGTCGGCGTCGTCGCCGATCCCCGCGGTCTTGTTTTTCGTGCCCAGGTTTATCGCTTCCATGATGTCGTCCATCGACGCCATCAGTTCTTCGCGCTGGCCGTGCAGCAGGCGGTAAAAATACGCGCGCTGCATTTCACACATATATTCTTCGGTTTTTTTGGGGACGTATTTTAGGTCAGGTTCTATGGTTTTGTAGTCTTTTTTTGTCATGGCTACACCTTTTTGTTGCGGCAACGGCGGGCTGTACTAGGTGCCGTTTTCCAGTTCGTTTATCCATCTCTCCAATTCTTGATCCAACATCAGTCCGGTATGGGCCCTGACGACTTCGCCGTCCTTGAACGCCAGTACCGCGGAAATAGAACGGACCCCGTATTTCGCCGGAATGCGGCGGTTGCCTTCGTCTATTTCGAACTTGGCGAATCGGATGTTCGGACGCTTGTCGGATTCCGCTTCGAACACCGGGCCGAACATGCGGCAGGGACCGCACCACTGGGCCCAAAAGTCCACCAGCGTGACGCCGGATTGTACACCCCCGTCGAAATTTTCATCGTTCAAATGAATGATAGGCATTTTTATTCCCTTGGGTTGAATATTCCCTGAACATAGTATAAAATAATACAATAAGCAAATAGGAAATATAGTATGGACAAAAACAATATTCGGATATATGTAGACGCGGCTGCAAGCGCTTTGAAACCCGAATCGGTAATCGCGGCCCAGGCGGAATTCTTGCTCGCGGCGTATGCGAACGCCGGGCGCGGCGTATGTCCGCGCGCCGCGAAAGTCGACGATATGGTTTCTGCAACTCGCGCGGCGACTGCCGGATTCATTGGGGCAAAGCCGGAACAAATAATATTCACCGGCACCGCGACTGACGGGCTGAACCGGGTGCTTCGGATTCTGGAAAAATCCGGCGCGGTAAATTCCGAATCGGTTGCGCTGGTATCGGATCTGGACCATCATTCGGCGCGCCTGCCATGGGAGGCCGGCGGGTATAAAATTATGGCATGTCCGCTGGACGGCGGTTTAAATTATGAATTGTCCGGTATAGGCAAAGCCGATGTTTTCGTGATAACGGCAATGTCGAATGTAGTCGGAACAAAGCAGGATGTGAAAAAGCTTGTCGCGGCGGCGCGCGCGAAAAATCCGGATGTGATAACCATAGTCGACGCCGCGCAATACGCCGCGCATGCGCCCGTTGATGCGCGGGATTGGGATTGCGACTTCCTTTGTTTTTCCGGCCACAAAATCGGCGCCGATACGGGAATAGGCGTCATGTATGTAAAAGACCCGGCGCGCTGGCGCCCGGACAATTTCGGCGGCGGAATGGTAACGCGCGTTGCGGACGAAATTGTTTATGCGGCCGGCCCCGCAAAGTTCGAAGCAGGCACGTTGCCGCTGACGCAGATTGTCGGGCTGAAGGCCGCGATTGAATATAAAAAACCGAAAAGCGATTTGTTGGATTACCTTCGCGATGAATTCTCTAAAATCCCGCAAATAAAATTCATATCGCCCGCGGGCGCGTCGGTTTTGACATTTGTTGTCGACAAGATGCATGCGCTGGATTTCGGTGCGATTATGGGCGCGCGCGGCATATGCTTGCGCGTCGGGAACATGTGCGCCGGATGGTTGCACAAACGTATTGGGATAGACGCATCCGTTCGCATATCCGTAGGCCCTTGGAATACTGTGGAAGAGATGCGGGAAATCGTCCGGACAACCAAAGAGATAATAAAATGAATTTCACCAAAGACGACATCATCGCCGCATTGAAGACGGTTTACGATCCGGAAATTCCGGTGAATATTTGGGACTTGGGATTTATTTATGATATTGAAATCAGCCCTGCGGTCTTGATAAAGATGACCCTGACATCCCCGATGTGCCCGATGGCCGACATGATTGTCCATATGACCGTGCAAGCCGCGGAATCCGTCGCCGGGCCGGGCAATGTAAAGGTAGAGCTGGTCTGGGATCCGCCATGGTCTATGGAAAGAATGTCGCCCATCGCGCGGCTGGAACTGGATCTGACGGAAGAGGGCTGGTAAATGAAATTTGAAGAAATACGCAATATCATGTCGCAGATAACGGACCCGGTGGAGAAATTGGAATTCGTTATGGATGTCGGCAAGACGTTGCCGGCGATACCGGCCGGCGCCTCCGCCACCGAAATAAAGGGGTGCGCTTCGCGCGTGGAAATATACCGCGATTCGGAAAACAATTATTCCGGTTCTGCCGATTCGGCCCTTGTGCGCGGAATAGTTGCGATTATCCTGTCTATGATCCAGGGCAAATCGCCGGATGAAATACGCGATATGGATTTGCCGGGCGAATTCGCAGGGTTGGATTTGCAGCTGGGCGCCGGGCGCATGAACGGTGTCCAGGGGGTTATTTCATTTCTGACAGGTTTGTGATAGAATGATATCAAAGCGAGGTGCCGATGCGCGACGATGAAAAAATGTTTCAATGGGGGCTGGGCTTGATGGTCGCCGCTTTTCTGATGATAGCGGTGTTCCAAGTCTGCTTTCGCGCCCAGGAACGCGCGCGCGCGCGAACCAAATCCCAGATCGTCCGAACCCAGCAGGAATTCGCGCAGAAGAGGGCGTATCTTTCCGGATTGACGCGGCCGGAAAACCTGCGCGTCATCGTTACGGAAATGTTCCCAAGATTCGAAACAATCGGTTTCAGGAAGAATATAAATGTTAATGAAATTGGTCTGAGGAATTGATGTTCGAAGTCGGCAAAGACATAATCAAAAGCATAAACGTATCCGCGGGACAGGAATCTCACGGCCGCCTGAAATTGGTCTATGCCGTGTTCGCCTTGATGTTCGCACTGTTCGCGGTGCGGACTGTGCATCTTGGGATCAAGGGATCGGACGCTTTGCGCCGCGGCAGCGGCGTCGGGTCCTGGGTTTCCATTCGCGCCGACATCGTTGACCGGAATGGCGCCATCCTGGCAAAAAACATCGTATCGGGCCATATAACCCTGCGCCCGCCCCAGGTGCGGGACGCGGATGAAACCGCCCGATTCATCAACCAGATCGTTCCGGAAGTGTCCGTGGCCGACGCGCATGCCATGATACAATCCGGCCGCAGGTTCATATATGTGCGGCGACAGGCATCCGACGAACAGCGCGGCGCGGTAAAGGCCGCCAGGGTTCCGGGCGTCTCGGTCGAAGAGACTGAAAGAAGACAATATCCCCAGCGGCGCATATTTTCGCACCTTGTCGGGTTTGTCGGCACGGACATGACCGGGCTGGAAGGGGTAGAGCGCACGTCCAACAGATATCTTCTGGAGAACAAGGATCCCCTGGTCCTGTCGGTCGATTCGCGCATACAGGCCGTATTCCATCGGGAACTGGCCGCCGCCAAGGAAAGGTTCGGCGCCATCGGGGCGATGGGCATACTGATGAACGCCCGCACCGGCGAAATAATAGCCATGGTGTCGCTGCCCGATTTCGATCCGGAAAACCACGCGTCATACGATAGGCGACTTATCATGAATCTGCCGCTTCGTGGGACTTACGAAATGGGGTCAAGTTTCAAGATATTCACAACAGCCATGGCGGTGGAAAACGGAATCGGTTTGGATGCGGAATTCGACGTCTCGCGGCCGCACAGGGTCGGCG
>Ga0123353_10007977_pt1 | contig 14401 bp, 14 predicted proteins | sample TergutLab28metaG_3_FD_92763 | JGI IMG/M metagenome (GOLD analysis project Ga0123353, IMG submission 92763) | Labiotermes labralis P3 segment gut microbial communities from Petit-Saut dam, French Guiana - Lab288 P3 | ecosystem: Host-associated > Arthropoda: Insects > Digestive system > Gut ... | reverse complement strand
CGGCGACGTGGACGTGACGGCGACCGGCGCGGTCCGGGAGGGGCTGCGGCAACGCCGTGCCTCCGGCGTCGGACGGCCCGCCATCGGGCTCGCGCCGATAGGCGCGCCGGATCTGAGCGGGGTACGCCGTCTCGACGACAACCTCGGCGTCCGGGAATCGCCGGACGGGGGCACGGTGGTGTGCGTCCACTGCAGCACCGAGATCGGACCGCTGGCCGGGGGCGCGTTCGTCGCGGCGCTGGCTCGCCGTGACGCGGCCCCGACCGACGCCGGCCCGCACATCTGGCACGACCCGTCGGTGTACGTCGACGCGGAGGTCGTCTTCCGGCAGCTGTTCTGCCCGGGTTGCCTGACCGCGGTCAACTCCCGCGTCGTGCCCGTCGACCATCCCCTTCCGGCCGACCACTACCGGGGCTGGGCGTGAGATCGCCCTCCCTTTGGTAGAGAGAACGTTCTGTCTTGACAGCTGCCGGGGGATTGGTCATCCTGAGTGAGGTAGAACGTTCGGTCTTGAGGGGGAGTCCGGCGGCTCGCCGTACTCCCCTTCGCGGGGAGCGAGCCGGCCGCGGCACCAGCCGAAGCGCACGTCCTCCTCGCCACCGCCTCGAAAGGATCACCGTGACCACCGTTGACTCGCCTCCCGCCGACTCGCCCGCCACCGCCGGCCGACCCGCGCCGGCCCTGCGCCAGCTGTACTTCGTGCGCTTCGGTTTCGCCGTCGTCTGGGCCGCCCTGCTGTTCGCCGACAAGTCCCACCTCGGGGGCCTCGGCATCACCCTGCTCGTCATCTACCCCCTGTTCGACGTCGCCTCGGCCATCACCGACATGCGCTCGGCCGGTGCCACCGGACCGGTCCGCAGCCTGCAGGTGAACATCCTGATCAGCTCGATCGCCACCGTCGCCCTGGGCGTCGCGGGTGCCTCGGATGTTCCGGCGGTCCTGCGCGTGTGGGGGACCTGGGCGATCGTTTCCGGGGCCGTCCAGCTGATCGTGGGGCTCGGCCGCCGCAAGGGCGCGATGGGTGGCCAGTGGCCGATGATGCTCAGCGGTGGCATCTCCGTGCTGGCCGGAGCGTCGTTCATCATGAGCGCCTCCGCCTCGGACCCGAAGCTGACCAGCGTGGGCGGTTACGCCGTCCTCGGCGGAATCTTCTTCCTCGTCTCGGCCCTGCGTCTCGGCCGCCCCGGCAAGGCGCACTGACGTGGGCACCGCGACCTACGACGTCGTCATCATCGGCGCCGGCCCGGTCGGCGAGAACATCGCCGACCGGGTGGTGCGGGGCGGCCTGAGCGCCGCCGTCGTCGAGCGGGAACTGGTCGGAGGCGAGTGCTCGTACTGGGCCTGCATGCCGACCAAGGCGTTGCTGCGCAGCGGCGCGGCGCTTCGCGCGGCCCGGCAGGTGCCCGGCGCGCGCGAGGCGGTGACCGGCGGTCCGGACGTGGCGGCCGTGCTCCACCGCCGCGACTCCTTCGCCTCCAACTGGCACGACGAAGGGCAGGCGGCCTGGCTGGAGGAGGTGGGCGTCGCGCTGTACCGCGGGCACGGCCGGATCGCCTCGGCCCGGGTCGTCGAGGTGACGACCGGTGAGGACGGTTCGACGGTCTCGCTGAACGCCCGGCACGCGGTCGTCGTCGCGACCGGCAGTGGCGCGCTCGTCCCGGATGTGGAGGGCCTGCGCGAGGCGGCGCCGTGGACCAGCCGGGAGGCGGCCGCGGCAAGCGCGGTTCCCGGCCGGCTCGCCATCATCGGCGGTGGCGTGGTGGCTTCGGAGATGGCGACCGCGTTCGCCGGTCTGGGCGCCTCGGTCACGCTGCTGGCGCGCGACGGCGTGCTGCCGCTGGCGGAACCCTTCGCCGGCGAGTGGGTCGTCCAGACCCTGCGCGAGGCCGGTGCGTCGGTGCGCCTCGGTGACGAGGCCCAGTCGGTGAAGCGCGCCGCCGACGGGACGGTGACGGTCACGCTCACCGACGGCGAGCAGGTCGAAGCCGACGAACTGCTCGTCGCGGTCGGCCGGACACCGAACACCCACGACATCGGGCTGGACGCCGTCGGCCTGACGCCGGGCGCCTGGCTCACGGTCGACGACACGATGCGGGTCGTGGGGGAGGACGGCACGCCGATCGGCGACGGGTGGCTCTACGCCGCCGGGGACGTCAACCGCCGTGCGCTGCTGACCCATCAGGGCAAGTACCAGGCGCGCGCCGCAGGGGACGTCATCGTGGCGCGCGCCAAGGGCGAGGCGGTCGAGGACGGCCGGTGGGGCCGGCACGTGGCGACGGCCGACGAACGCGCGGTGCCGCAGGTGGTCTTCACCGAACCCGAGGTCGCGTCGGTGGGGCTGACCGCGGCCGCCGCCGAGGCCGCCGGGCTGCGGATCCGGGTCGTCGACTACGACCTGGCCGCTGTCGCCGGGGCCTCGCTGCACGCCGAGGGGTACCGGGGCCACGCCCGGATGGTCGTCGACGAGGACCGGAAGGTGATCGTCGGTTTCACCCTCACCGGCCCGGACGTCGCGGAACTGCTGCACGCGGCGACGATCGCGGTGGTCGGGGAGGTGCCGCTGGACCGGTTGTGGCACGCGGTTCCCGCCTATCCGACGGTGAGCGAGGTGTGGCTGCGGCTGCTGGAGGCCTACGGCCGCTGAGCCGGCCCGCTGGTGCTCGTCCCGACCGGCCGCGACGGGACGGGACACCGGCACGGCTGCTGTCCGCACGACCGCGCCGGCCCGCCTCTCCGGCATGGAAGACACGCAGGATCAGGTGTATGGTCATGTAGTGAGCGCTACATACAAGAGATGAGGGGTCGGAGTGACGAGCATCTTGGATGTCGGGGACGCGCAACTGGCCTACACCGACGTCGGTTCGGGCAGCCCCGTCGTGTGGCTGCACGGCTCGGGGCCCGGGGCCACCGGCATGAGCAACTTCGGCGGCAACCTTCCGGCCTTCGAGGACTACCGGAACATCGTGGTGGACCTCCCCGGTTGGGGAAGCTCCCCGCGGCCTGAGACGGACGAGCCGCTGATCTTCCACGCGGCGGAACTCGTGTGCCGCGCGATGACGGCCCTGGGGATCGAGCGCGCCCATCTCGTGGGCAACTCCTACGGCGGTGGTGTCGCCATGCGCGTCGCGATGCGCCACCCCGACCGCGTGGACCGGCTCGTGCTCATGGCGCCCGGCGGAGTCCTCCCGGCGGACGCGCCGCCGTGGCCCGTCGGGCTCGAGCACCTCTTCGCCTACATGGCGGCCCGGAAGCCCTCGCGGGAGGAAATGGCCGCGTTCGTGCGGCTGATGGTGTTCGACGAGGCGCTGGCGACCGAGGCCCTCATCGACGAGCGGTACGCGTCCAGCCTGAAGGCCCACCCCGAACTGCCGATCCCCCCGAACTACGGCGATCTGACTCCCGACCTTGCCCTCGTCGCCGCGCCCACGCTGCTCGTCTGGGGCCGGGAGGACCAGACCGTCCCGCTGACCTGGGCGACCAGGATCCTCGAAGGCATACCCGACGCCGAGTTGCGCGTGCTGCCCCACTGCCGGCACTGGGTGCAGTACGAGCGTGCGCCCGAGTTCAACCACATCGTTCGCGAGTTCCTGCAGGGCGGGGCAGCCGCCGTAGCGGAGGGATGACACCGTGGGTATCCGCAAACTGGGATACGTCGGACTCAACGTCACCGATGTGGACGCCTGGACCGACCTGCTCGGGCGCACGCTGGGCATCGGTGTCAGCACGGCGAAACTCGGCGCCGACGAGGTCACGCTCGCCGAACTGGACGAGTTCAAGTACCGCGTGGCGCTCCACCCGTCCGCGCAGGACACCCCACGAGAGCTGGGCTGGATCGTCGACACCCCGGGCGAGTTGGACCGGCTCACCCGGAGGCTCACCGACGCCGGCTTCGCCGTCGAGGACGGTTCGGCGGAGGAGCGGGAGTTGCGCGGCGCCACCCGTCTCCGCTGGTTCACCGACCCGGTGGGCTACCGGGTGGAGTTGGCGATCGGGGAAGCCAAGGTGCGCACCGGCGTCGCGCGGCCGCTCGGGGCGTACCCCGGTGCCACCGGCCTCGGTCACTTCGTGCTGGCCAGCCCCAAGCTCGACGAACTGCGTGAACTCTACGAGTCGGTACTCGAGTTCAAGCTCACCGACTACCGGGCCCCCGGCCTGTTCTTCTTCCGCTGCAACGCGGCCCACCACAGCATCGCGCTCGCGGGCGCGGACACGCCGTCGATCCATCACCTCGAGATCGAGCACGGCTCGATCGACGACGTCGGGCGGGCCTACGACCGGGCCAAGGCCAACGGCGCGCCGATTTCGATCAGCCTCGGCCGGCACATGAACGACCGGGCGATCTCGTTCTACGTGCAGAACCCCAGTGGCTTCCACCTGGAGATCGGCTGCGGCGGGATCGACGTCGGCGAGGACTGGGTGCCGCACGACTTCGGTGCCTCCGACGTCTGGGGACACCACCACGCCAACCCCAATCCGTTCGCCTCGCCGAAGCCATGACGGGCACTCCTCGCGGCAGCAGCGCGGCACTTGGCGCACCGGTGAACGGCGAACCCTCGAACGACCCCGTCGCGGCGAGCGGGCCGACCGGCAGCCTCGGCCCGCTGGTCGACCTGGTCGTCCAGCGGCTCCGCGTGAGCGACGACGTGGCAGCGTCCAAGTACCGCACCGGTTCACCCATCGACGACCCGGTGCGCGAGCGGCGGGTGCTGGACCAGGTCCGGCACCAGGCCGGCGTCCTCGGGGTCGATCCCGTGTCGGCGACGACCTTCTTCCAGGACCAGATCACCGCCAGCAAGGTCGTGCAGAAGGGACTGCTCGCACGCTGGTCCGCCCACCCCGAGGAGGCCCCGACGACCCCTCCGGATCTCGGGCGGATCCGCACCCGGCTCGACCGGTTGACCGTGGACCTGCTCCGCGGGCTCAGGGGCACGGTGCGGCTGCGTGACGAGCCCGCCCCGTGCGCCGTGCAACTCGCCGCGGCGGCCGGGCCGGACGCGGCGCTGGACCGGCTCGACACCCTCCACCGCCGGGCGCTCCAGAGGGCAGTGCGCTCCGTGTGTGCCACCCGCGCGACCTGATCGTTCGGAACAGGGCAGTCGCCGCAACGGCGACCGCAGGCGGACGTGGAAGCGGCCGGCGAAGTCCGGCCACCAGCAGGTCATTGTCAGAAATCGCATGAGAGAGGTCCCATGTCCGCGACGACACACCCCCAACTCGGCCGCCTCGTCGACACCCTGCGGCGGACCGTCCGCGCCGGGCAGGTGGCCACCAGCGGGCCGGAGTACGACACCGGTCGGAGCGTATGGAACGGTGCCGTGTCGTCCCGTCCCGGCGTGGTCGTCCGGTGCGCCGACCCGGCCGACGCCCGCAACGCCGTCCTGGCCGCGCGGGAATCCGGGGTGCCTCTGTCGGTGCGGGGCGGGGGCCACGACTGGGCCGGAAGGGCAGTGACCGAGGGCGGCCTGACCATCGATCTCTCCGGCCTGCGCAGGGTGGTGGTCGACCCCGTGGCGAAGGTCGCCGAGGTGCCGGGAGGGGCCACGGCCGCCGACCTTGTCTCCGCCGCCCAGCCCTTCGGCCTGACCGCCGCGACCGGCACCGCCGGTTCGGTGGGCATGGCGGGGCTGACGCTCGGCGGCGGCTACGGACCGCTCGGCGGCCGCTTCGGACTCGCCCTGGACAACCTGCTGTCCGCCGACGTGGTGCTCGCCGACGGTTCGCTCGTCACCGCCGACGCCGAACGGGAGCCCGACCTGTTCTGGGCACTGCGCGGCGGCGGCGGGAACTTCGGCGTCGTGACCTCGATGCGCATCCGTCTGCACGCGGTGCCCACGCTGCTGTCCGGCATGGTGATGTACCCGGGCGACCAGGCCGGGAGCGTACTGGACGGGCTGTCGGACGTCCTGGCCGCGAGCCAGGACGAACTGACGGTGCAGTTCGGCGTCCTGGCGGGTCCCGACGGCAAGCCCGTGGTGTTCCTCTCGTCCACCTGGAGCGGCGACGACGCCCTTGCGGGAGAGCGCGCGCTGGCGCGGCTCGGCGCCCTGGGCACCCCTCTCGTCCTCAACGTCGCCCCCGTCACCATGCCCGAGATGCTCGCGGCCATCGACGCGCAGTTCCCGTTCGGCCGGCACGTCGGGATCCGCACGCGTTCCGTACCGTCACTGACCGCGGGCGTGCGGGACATGCTGAGCCTCGCTGGCTCCACCCTGACGTCGCCTCATTCGGCGGTGTCCGTGCACAGCCTGCACGGCGCCGCGACACGGGTACCCGTGACGGAGACGGCGTTCGGCAACCGTGACCCGCACCTCATGATCGAGATCATCGCTCTCTGGGAACCGGGCGACGCCCGGGCAGCGGACCACCGCGCCTGGGCCGGCGACCTGGCCGGTGCCCTGGAGCCCGACGCGCTGCCGGGCGGCTACCCCAACCTGCTCGGATCGGACGAGGTCGCACGGATCGCGCACGCCTACGGTCCGAACACCGAGCGGATCCTCACGTTGAAGCGCCGCTTCGATCCGGACCACGTGTTCCGCGCGATTCCCCTGCCGGCCCGGCCCTGACCGGTACGTCAGGCCGGAGGCCAGTTCCGCAGAGCCGCTTCGGCCACCTGTTGCAGGTCCTCGCATGACGCGCCGCCGGACGCCTGCACGGCCACGCCGTTCGCGATCGTCATGACGTAGCGGGCGATCTTCTCCGGATCGGCGCCGGCGGGCAGGTCGCCCGCCTGGACGGCCTGCCGGAACCGGTCGCGGAGGAGCGCCTGGCCGTGGGCACGCCACTCGGCCAGGGTGTCGCGGGCGACCTGTCCGGTCTCGCCGGCGGCCAGTGCGCCCTGGACGCCGAGGCAGCCGGCGGGGAGTCCGGGCAGCGTGTTGGCGCGGGCCGAGCCCGCGAGGAAGGCCATGGCGACCTCGCGGGCGGTGGGTGCCTGCAGCGCCTCGGTGACGTAGGCGCCGGGTCCCTCCGCGTAGCGCTGCAGCGCCTTGCGGAACAGGTCCTCCTTGTTGCCGTAGGCCGCGTACAGGCTCTTGCGGGAGATGCCCATGGCCTCGGTCAGGTCGGTGAGGCTGGCGCCTTCGTAACCCTGTGCCCAGAAGACCACCATCGCCTTCTCGAGCGCCGCCTCGGCGTCGAACGCCCGTGGGCGGCCGATCTGTGACGTGTGCATCTCCTCATCCTACAGCTTTGGCACCGATCGGTGCCGAAGTGGTAATCTCGCATTCAGCACCGATCGGTGCAGAAGTTTTCCCAGTTCTGTGGCGCCCTAGCGGCGCAGAGGAAAGAGGTATGCCATGTCCGGGAGTGAGCTGCGTGACTGGTACATGCGCTACACCGAGGCGCTCAACGCCCACGAGTTCGACCGCATGGACGAGTTCATCAACGACCAGGTACTGCTCGGTGACCAGCCCGGCACCCGCGACGACGTCGTCGCGGTACTGAAGGGGATCGTCGACGCCGTTCCGGACATTCGCTGGGAGGTGGAGGAGCTGCTGTTCGACCGCGACGGCATCGCCGTCCGCGCGATCAACACCGGCACCCCGGTGAAGGAGTGGCTCGGTGTCCCCGCCTCGGGCGCCTCGTTCAAGATCGTCGAGTACGCCATCTACAAGGTCCGTGACGGCCGGTTCGTCCAGATGACGAACCTGCACGACTCGGCCGAGATGCTCCGGCAGTTGACCGCCTGACCGTCGAGGGGCTCCGGCCGATCCGCCGACCGGCCGGAGCCCTTCCGGGCCGGCGCCGATGACTCGTAGATTCGGCCCGTCCCGGCTCTCGATGGACAAGGATGGCGCGATGAAGCTTCTCCTCACCTCCGGCGGCGTCGGCAACCCGAGCATCCGCGACGCCCTCGTCGGCATGCTGGGCAAGCCCATCGCCGAGTCCACCGCCCTGTGCATCCCCACCGCGATGTACGGCATGCTGCCCGGGACCGCGGTCATGACGTGGCGGCAGATCGCCGGGCAGACGCCCACGCCCATGGTCGAGCTGGGGTGGAAGTCCGTGGGAATGCTGGAGCTGACCGCGCTGCCCAGTATCGACGAGGAGAGCTGGGTCCCGTTGGTGCGGGAGACCGATGCCCTCCTGGTGTGCGGCGGTGACGTCCTGTATCTGCACCACTGGATGCGGGAGTCCGGCCTGGCGGACCTGTTCCCGTCGCTGAGCGAGACGGTCTACGTGGGACTGAGCGCCGGCAGCATGGTGATGGCCCCCCACGTCGGCGAGGAGTTCGTCGGCTGGAAGCCGGCCGCCGCCGGCGACAGCGCGCTGGGCATGGTCCCTTTTTCGATCTTCCCGCACCTGGACAACGTCATGTGCCCGGAGAACACCATGGCCGACGCCGAGAAGTGGGCCGCGAAGGTGCCGGTGCCGGGGTACGCGGTCGACGACGAGACGGCCATCAAGGTCGTGGACGGTGCCGTCGAGGTCGTCTCCGAGGGGCGCTGGAGGCTCTTCGAGCGCTAGTTGTACTGACCCGTGAGGTTGGGGACGCGGCCGGCGGGTGGTCGGGCCTCGCGGCCGGGTGCCGACGCCGGAGAGGTCAGTCGTCCAGCCGACGGCCCATCAGGACGTCGTCCACGTATGCGCCGTCCAGCAGGAACTCCTCGGGCAGCACGCCCTCGACGTGGAACCCGCACCGCTCGTACAGCCGCCGCGCCGGGATGTTGTGTCCGAGCACGCGCAGCGTTATTCGGCGGGCGCCCTGGGCACGGGCGGCCACACACGCGGCCTCGACCAGGGCCTGCCCGACTCCGCGGCCGCGTACGTCCGTGGAGACCTGCAGCCCCTGAATCTGCCGGACGTGGCGGTTGCTGGCGAGCGGGGTCGGCGGGACCTGGCGGACGTAGCCGACCACCCGGCCGGCGAGTTCTGCCACAAGGAAGAGCTCCACCCCGTTCCGCTCATCGAACATCGGCGCGTCCTCGGCCCGCTGCGGCATGACGTCGCTCAGCCAGGACCAGCCGGCCCGGTCGAGCGCGATCAACGCCGGGCCGTCCGGCTCGCAGGCGGGACGGATCCTCAGATCATCATTCGGCACGGCGACATGCTAATCCTGCGCCGGGAAGCCCGTGGCTCGACCTGGGCGGGCCCCCGGCATGCCTCGCGCCGTCGGCCGGGCCGGGCGCGAGGCATGCGCGGGTGACCGGGTCAGCCGTCGTGCCGGTGGCTGTCGACCACGTGGTGTCCGCCGAGTCCCTCCAGGTAGACGTACTCGCCGTCGGTGCGGGCGTCGTAGGCCTTGGCCTTCGTGCCGTTCCAGGCCAGCCTGCCGTCGACGAAGACCGTGATCTGCCGGCCGTACGTGGGTACCGCCACCCGGCCCTCACTGCCCGCGGGCGCGGTGAGCTCCGCGTGGTACGTCCCCTGCGCCTGGTCGACGCGCCACGACGCGTCGACCGGGCCCTGCGTGGTGGTGATCCGCCCCTGGGCGAACGTGAGGTCGGCGGTGTGCGGGACGAAATCGAAGGCGCGGCCTCCGGCACTGGCCGGCTGAAGCCCCAACACGTAGGACGTGAGCGCCGTGGTCGGCCCGGTCGCCCAGGCATGGGCGAGGCTGACGTAGGTGCTGCAGATGCAGCCGTCCGGGCGGGACGACTCCCAGAACGTGCTCTTGGTGCCGAGCGGGTCGTCGAGCATCGCGCCCCACTGCCGCCGGATCAGGTCGACTCCCGCCTGGTCGGCGGCCGCACCGCCGGCGGCGAAGTGGGCGTTGGCCTCCATGGACCCGGCGAAGACCCCCAGGTTCCCCTTGTTCTCCGGGGACGTCGACCCGCGGTCGTTCCAGTTGGTGGTGAGGTACGCGCTGATGCGGCGCGCCTGGCTCTGGTCGGCCAGGCCGTACCACGCCGCGAGTGCGTTGCCGTCCTGGGCGTAGACGTCCGAGTCGGGGTAGAACCGGTACGCCCCCTTCTGCTCGTCCCACAGAAGGCTGTTGATCGCGGTGCGCAGGTCCGCGGCCCGTTGGGCGTAGGAATGGGCGAGCGCCGTGTCGCCCTCGACGCCCGCCAGTTGCGAGCCGGTCGTGAGCACGCGCCACATCAGGACGTTGGCGATCAGGTTCTCGCCCTTGGGCAGGATCCGCACCGAGTCGGAGGTCTGGGTGATCGACAGCAGCCCCTGGGCGTCCATCTTCGGGCTGATGTAGTCGACGCCCCGCTTGTACTGGTCCCAGATGCCGTCGACCCACGTCCGGTCGCCGGTGTACCGGTAGTAGTCCCAGGACGCGGCCAGGGTCCACAGGTGGTAGGTGTCCGACCCGTACTTGTTCATCATGGGCCCGGAGTACGGCAGTTCACCCGTGGACTTCTGGTGCTGGTAGAGCGTGGTGAGGGCGTTCCTGGCCGACTCGGTGTCGTCGAAGGCCGCGTAGGCGGAGGGGATCTCGATGCCGAGGTCGCCCGGCCACACGGTGCGGTCCCGCTTCGCGCCGTCCACCAGGATGCTGTCGCCCACGCCGACGTCGCCGGTGTTGTCCCACGTCTCGGCGGGCGCCTCCCAGACCCGTCCGGTCTGCGGGTCGATGGTGTTCAGCTGGATCGTGTAGGCCCCGGCGTACCAGATCCTGTTGAGCAGGTCGTCACTGGAGTAGAAGTAGTTCGCGTAGGCGCGCGGGTCCTTCATCTTCGGTGCGGCCGTGAAGTAGGCGGAGACGCCGTCGAGGTCGACGCTGCCGGCGGAGTCCATGAACACGGTCAGGTACCGGAACCCGCCGCGCAGGTTCTTCGCCGGCATGGTGTAGGTGGTCGCGCCGTCCACGTCGGCGTAGAGCGCTCCGTCACGGCTGCGCGGGCCGCCGGTGGAGGCGTCGCTCGTGGTGCTGACGTACTGCGAGGACTCGTTGAACGCCAGACCCACGTGCTGCGGGCCGTCGGAGGCAGCGAAGTGCAGCGTGACCAGACCGCTGACGTCCTTGCCGAAGTCGAAGGTGACGGTGGAGCCGGTGCCGCTCAGCCGGGTGGACGCGCCCGAGAGCGCTCCGGAGGCGTTCGTCACCGATCCCGTGGTGCTCTGGACGGCCACCGGCGTGACCGTCCGGGTCTGCGGGGAGAAGTTGTAGGCGTCCCAGGGGTGCCCTGCGTCCGCAGCCACCGCCGTGGTCGGCGCGGGCGTCGCCCCGGCGGCCAGTTGCGGTGCGAGCAGGACCATGGCCGCGAGCGCCGTCGACGTCGCGGCCGTGAGGGCGGTTCGGTGTCGTCTCTTCCAGGTGGTCACACATGCCTCGCAAACTGGCGCAACGCGGATGGCGAGCGGGCGGAACGGGGGGGAACGGGCGGAACGGGCGGTGGTCACGGCCCGGGGCGTGTCGTGCCGGCGGTGGAGTGAATCGTTTTAACGAACCGGGACGCTATAGCCAGGAGTTGATGGCGGTCAACCCCCGCGACAGGGAAGGTCGTCCGACGTGGATGACGTGCTGTCGGGAGTGAACGATTCAATCGGCCACGGTTGGAGTCCGCAGTGAACGGTCCACTTTGTCGTGACTGGCTCTGTCCAAGTCCTGCGCGTGCCCGGTGGGATGAAGGCTGCCTCCACCAACGGGCGGACACGCAGGTCCGCCGCCACCGCGTCGAAAGGCATCCGATGACCATGCCGCGCACCCGTTCCTTCGCCCAGGTCGACGTGTTCTCCACGCTCCCCTTCCGCGGCAATCCGGTCGCGGTCGTCCTGGACGGCACCGACCTGAGCGACGAGCAGATGCAGTGCCTGGCGCGCTGGACGAACCTGTCCGAGACCACGTTCGTGCTGCCTCCCACCACCGAAGAGGCGGACTACCGGCTGCGGATCTTCACGCCCGAGGACGAGCTGCCGTTCGCCGGGCACCCCACCCTCGGCTCCGCGTGCGCCTGGCTGGACGCGGGCGGCACGCCCCGGAACGCCGGCCGGATCGTGCAGGAGTGTGCCGCGGGCCTGGTCACCGTGCGCCGCGACGAGGACACCCTGTCCTTTGCCGCCCCGCCCCGGGTGCGCGACGGCGCGCTCGACGAGGCGTATCTGGAGCGCCTCGTCGCCGCGTTCGGCATCACCCGCGAGCAGGTCGTGGCCCATCAGTGGGTGGACAACGGGCCCGGCTGGGCCGTGCTCCAGCTGGCCACCGCCGAGGAAGTGCTCGCCCTGGAGCCCGACCTGGCCCTCATCCCGACGGCGATGGTCGGAGCGATCGGGGCCCACCCCGAGGGATCGGGACACCACTTCGAGATGCGCACGTTCGCCCCGGGCGCGGGCGTTCCCGAGGACCCCGCGTGCGGCAGCATGAACGCCGGTGTCGGGCAGTGGCTCACCTCGACCGGCGCCGCCCCGTCCTCCTACCGGGTCTCCCAGGGTGCGAGGCTCGGGCGGGCCGCCAGCATCGAGATCACCGCCGAGGCGGACGGCACCGTCTGGGTCAGCGGCGCCGCCACCGTCTGCCTCCGGGGCTCCCTGGTGCTGTGAGCGCCTCCCGCGAGTCAGGGGGCGGGACCGTCATGCGGCGTCGATCGTCTTCATGATGACGAAGCTGTTGACCGTCGCCACGCCAGGCAGGGCGGCCAACTGGTTGGCGTGGAACTCCTCGTAGGCCGGCAGGTCGGCCACCTCCACCTGGAGCAGATAGTCGAAGTTGCCGGTGATGTGGTGGCAGGCGATCACCTCGGACAGCCCCATCACCTCGGTCTCGAAGGCGACCACGACCGCGCGGGTGTGCCGCGTCAGCCGAACGCCCGCGAACACCCGCAGCCCCCGCCCGACCGCGGCCGGGTCGACCAGCGCCCGATAACCGCGGATGACCCCGGCCTCCTCCAGTTGCCGTACGCGCCGCAGGCACGGCGACGGCGACAGGCCGACCCGGGCCGCGAGCTCGTTGTTGCTGATGCGGCCCTGGCGTTCGAGTACGGCCAGGATCGACCGGTCCACTTCGTCCATACGGCACATTATTGCGGTGGAGCCCTCGCTAGCACAAAGGAATGCCGTGGCCGCGCGCAATCCGATGCCAAAATTGCCGCCAGAGGGGGCGGGGCGGCGTCACGGCCGCTCATGCTGGACGGCGACAAGACGTCGCAATCCGGAGGGTCTGCCATGCCGGGCAAGAGCACGGTCACGGTCCACGCCGACCGGGAGGTCCATCCCAGCCGCGCCGTGGCGCCGCCCATCCATCAGACGGCCGCGTTCTCGGCCGAGGACGGCCCGGCGTTCGCCGCCGGCGCCGTCGAGCCGCGCGGTCAGGGTTTCTACACCCGCTTCGGCAACCCCAACCACGCCCAAGTCGCCGCTGTCGTCGCCGAACTGGAGAACACCGAGGCGGCCCTGGTCACCGCGTCCGGCATGGCGGCGCTCACCACGGCCGTGCTCGCCCTGGTGTCCGCCGGCGACCACGTCATCGGACAGAAGTCCACCTACGGCGGCACCGCCTCGGTGCTGCTGAACCTGCTGCCGCGCCTGGGCGTGCGCACGACGCTGGTGGACCAGCGGGACCCCGCGGCATTCGAGAAGGCCCTCACACCCAGGACCCGGCTGATCCTGGTCGAAACCCCCAGCAACCCGCTGCTGCAGATCACCGACCTGCGCGCCCTCGCCGGCCTGGCCCGCGCACACCACGTGCTGACCCTGGCGGACAACACCTTCGCCACGCCCCTCAACCAGCGTCCCGCGGACCTGGGCATCGACGTGGTCTGGCACAGCGCGACCAAGTACCTGAACGGCCACAGCGACGTCTCCGCCGGCGTGCTGGCCGGGCCGGCGAGCATCCTGGACCGCATCTGGGACACCAGCCTGCTCACCGGCGCCACCCTCGGCCCGATCGACGCCTGGCTGCTGCTGCGCGGCATACGCACCCTGCCGCTGCGCGTCCCGCGGCACAACGACAACGGCCTGGCACTCGCCGAGGCGCTGAGCGGACACCCGGCCGTCGCGCAGGTGCACTACCCCGGACTGGCCGGCCACCCCCAGCACGAGCTGGCCGCCGGCCAGATGGACGGATTCGGCGGGGTCCTCAGCATCGAGTTCACCGGCGGGTTCGAGGTGGCCGACGCCTTCCTGGGACACCTGCGCTACCCCCGCCGCTCGGCCAGCCTCGGCGGCGTGGAATCGCTCGCCGTGCACCCGGCGTCCATGTGGCGCGGCATGCTCAGCGACGAGCAGATCACCGAAGCCGTCCCTCCGGGACTGGTACGGCTGGCGGCCGGCACCGAGGACACCGCCGACCTGGTCGCCGACGCGCTGGCCGCGGCCGACGCCGTGCTCACCGAAACCGGAACCGCCTGAACGAGTGCCGGGCGCCGGGCCGGCCGGACCGTACCCCACCCCGACACGGCAACCGCCGGCGTCCTCCGGCCTGTTCGGCGAAGAACAGCCAGCGGCACCCCCTGGCGGACTGAAGCCCGCACGTGCAAATGAAGGAGCCCCTGATGAAGACCCTGCTCTCCGGCGG
>Ga0123353_10007976_pt1 | contig 14402 bp, 8 predicted proteins | sample TergutLab28metaG_3_FD_92763 | JGI IMG/M metagenome (GOLD analysis project Ga0123353, IMG submission 92763) | Labiotermes labralis P3 segment gut microbial communities from Petit-Saut dam, French Guiana - Lab288 P3 | ecosystem: Host-associated > Arthropoda: Insects > Digestive system > Gut ... | reverse complement strand
CGCCCCCCCCCCCCCCGGCGGTGGACCGTGAAGTGGAAGTGTAGAACAAGATGTTGACTTGCGGATAGTTATGCAACTTCAGAACTGACAGCATAGATTGAGGAAACAGAGCCATACATTATTTTTAGTTTAAGTAGCACTTCGTCATGAGGGCTCTTCACCTCCACTGCTGCTGCTGCTGCTGCTGCATCGAAGATTAAGCCCTAAAAATGTGCCTATTCAAGGGATAAAAGTCGGTTGCACTAGAATCTAGCTATAGCAACTTCCCCTGTTGACACTTGTAGAAGTGCATTTCCAAAGTTCAGATTTTTCGTAATACATTACTGCGTGCTTATTCTCAGATTGCTAGCGCTCAGTTTTTCTCTACAGTAATTTTTCAATGGCCCCATAAATGACCTGTTCAGCAGCTGAATCCTTGTGCACACAGAGGTGTGAAACAAACCAAGGCGACTGGACATTTTTTGGTTCAGAACGTTCGACCTAGGTTTCTGGGGTGCCTAAAGCTGTCATCTAATATTAGCATTACAGGATCTGATACAGATGGTTCTGTCAGAGGAACAAAATTTTCAAACCAGTCCATTAGTACCAAAATTGGTCGAACCACATGGTAGGTACTTCAACTGGAAGAGCTCCTCTGATAAAAGATGGTTAAAATTCTTGCGTATGAAAGTCATTAAAGGTGTATTGCTGATTACAGTAGCAATCGCCAACCCAACAACTGTCATTAAAGAAACCATTTCTGCTGGGGCCATTACCGCGACAACCTGACGTCCGCCTCTGAATGCGAGAATTTTTTAAAGTCTATTCTGAACCACAATTAACGAGGTTTCATCTACGTTGGAGATAAGTAAAGGTGGGTCATCATGAGCTTCAAGTACTTCTGCGAACAATTCAGAGAAAGCCCCCATATTTTCCGCGCCAAATCCTGTAGCTCTGGCTAGGATTTCTGAAACGACAACTTATCAGTGCGTCGTTTCATAAATCGTTTCAACCAGTCTTTGCCTGCTGTTCCTTCAGCGACTTTGAGTGAATTGGGGGTTGTATTCGAAACAGGCAATAGAAAAGCTAGTTTTTTTTCCCGCATCGTTTGGAATGTATCCGCAATATTTCATACCCATTAGTGACAGAATGTTCAACAACGTAAAATGAGGAAAATCATATTTCTTCGAAGCTACAAGGTAGAGCCCTTTCCTTGTTACGTACTGCCCTGATTGCTAGTACTGTTTCTCCGATGTTCCACCACTTCAAACCCGGTCTCCTTTCTATTTTTCCAGATATTTGGAAGAAACAACGTGTTAAGAAAAGGATCCCTGGCAACTGCATTGCACAGAAAAAAACAGTTACAATGCACAATTCCAAATAATGTATCTAGGATACTACGGGGTTTCCATAGCGTTTACAGTTGCAATTCGTCGCCAAACAATTGACCCCTCCTTACCGATATCAAATAAACGTTTTTAGGATACTCAAACTTCAATATTTCAACAAAAATAAAATGTGGCGGTTAATAACGGACAGTGTTCGGTATTACTGCATTCGGTTTTCCACCATTAATGCTCACCTCATTTCTAGAATTCGAATCTTCATGCAAAACTTACTGGTGCTAGCAAATCCGCCATAGAGCATCAGAGTTACAATCGAGATCATTCGAACCTAATATATCGTATTACTTCGAATTTTCGACGCCCTCTGAGTTAAGATGTACCCCACTTTTAAAAGGGGATTTTCAGGGATATCATCGAGGCCACTTGTTCTTCGAGGAAAATGATGATTTCAGGATTGCCGAAGAGAAAAAAAATCTACAATTTAACATGCACCATAATTTTCATTTCGGAAAAATCTGAAAAATGTGCGTCTTAAATTCGAAGTAATACAGTATTAAATGACGATAAAAATCATAATGACTGCGTTTTTAAGAAAGTTTTGATTACCTTTGGAAGCTTCGATTTTCGGAAAACAAAACTGTCCAACAACAGCAACACACTTCATCAATACAACTGACGATAGGTCACACCAGGTTTATTTTTGCAGAAGAATGTTGCTCTGTTTCCTACATAACTGAAACAAAAGAGGAGAGTATCTGGAAGTATTAATCTATTCGACATTGCTTGCCCTCCGGTTCGTCTCCCAATTACTTTGCCGTGACGCAGTAACCAACTTTATTCCTCTCCCACCCATCTCCTCAGTTACTCTCCAATCATGCGTATGCTGCCACATTGTCATGCTGCAATTGGCATGATGCTGATAACTTAACTACAAACACTGCAGCAGGAGCTATAATTTCGAAGCGTTCTGCTGACGTCGGTACGGAAAATGGTAAAGCGAACTATGACTAATGATAATTGGGGATCACGCGGGTGATCCCCAATCATCTTTATGGAAAGAACAATAAAACTACAATTATTCTGCACATGTCGATGTAGGAAGAGGGAGGCAACAACAGCCAGGCTGCACTTTAAAATACTAGCTATAGTCCTGCCTTTCAGGCACGTCGCAGCAAAAACGCCTGAACGTGCCTTTTCCTTGTATTTCCTTTCTTACATTAACATTTAATTCAGTATTCGTTGTTTCCAAATATGGTTCATTGTACAGAAGTTGTAAGTGAATATGAATCAAATTAAGATCCAGACCGCTTGCACGTAATATTCTCTTGGTACGGTGTAGGCCTAAATGGGACCCTAGTTCCATTCTTAAGTGAAGTGGCAGGCACATGCGCGGTGTAAGTTAGTCTTACAACAATATGGGTGCATCTGCAAAAAAATAAACATTACTGGGATGTTCTCTTTGTAGAGACATTCCTGACGTGGATGCAGTATGGTGGTCACGTACAGGCAATTGCGTCACATAACGGAGGATTCATGCGTCTTGTTCACCGAAATTAGCAACTGAAGAGACCGGTACGGTTTGGAACGCGCAGGTCTTCTCCGGTATTATCCGGCTGGCCTCATAAACTAGATAGATAAAAAGACGTGGTTTGAAAGATTACGATGAAATATACAATAAGTCGTCATTTCTGAGCCCCCCAGAAAGAGCCCCCCTAGAAATGGAAATGTTTAACAGAAGACGTTATGGAATATATATATATATATATATATAAGCAGATAAGTTAATAACACATGACTGGTAGCAAAGAATTCCAGTCAGCACACTATTTACTGGTATATAAGACAGCTAGATGTTTCGGACTTCGTATTAAATTAACATAAGCTTATAAATAAAAATTGCACAAAGAATAATTATAATTAATTGCAAGACCATAACTCTCAAACGTGGAAACCCAGGCTTATTTTACATTAAACATTTCGTAAAGTAGAACAGTCAATATATTCTGAAATAATAAAACCAAATACAGTATCAGTCGAACTTGTCTTTCAGTTGCATAAAATACATCTAGATTTATTCGTTTCGGCTCTCCGTAACCCATTTTCAGGCTGTGTATACAAACGCAAAAGATAAAACTTTACATCTCTTGTTAACAGTCAATCAAGGTTGATCTCTGATTGTTGTTACAAGGTACTCGTAATGTCGAGGACTACATACTACAAGCACAAACCTATATATATATATATATATATATAGGCTGATGTACGTATATTAAGATGATGACTTGGGGTCGTAGCTGTATATCATACACAGTAAAAGAATTATATTATATTGTTAAAATAAGCAGGCCTAAACCGTTAAAAAGGTAATATAATTAATAATATAAATTAAGTTTACAAGCGAGCAACGGAAAACAGCACAGATCATGTCTTACTTCTGGGTGTTTAGAATATGACAAGACCGGAAAGGTATGTATAACGTGACACTGAGACGCGTTCGCGTAACCACTGTCACAATGGAAAAGCCATAACTATTACATATTCTGAGTGTGTGTCTGTAGTCTTAGTTTTTCACCATGCAATGCGCATGCGCAGTATTATACTGTCACAGGCGGCCTGTACGGCTCCACCACATTTTTCCACATTATATCATAAACGCCACGATTTTCTGAAAACAAAAAGTTATTGAACATAAACGTGCTTTTTTATTTTCTCTAAAACGTGACCAAAGGTCGCGTTTGAGGAAGCTGGCTCTCCATATAGTATGTTGTGTACCAGAGGCTGCAAGTAGAGTTTTTTGTACTCCTGATGATGGGCGCGATGGACGCCCGGAACATGTAGAGTAATTTAGCAGTAAATAAATATCCGCATACTGCTGCATATCGTTGGATTTCTTCAACCTAATTCTCGACTCATTTTCGAAACACACTGAAATATTAAACTGCATGAAAATCCGTCCAGTGGGAGCTGAATTGTTCCACGCGGACGCACAGACAGACATGACGAAAAATAACAGTCGCTCTTCGCAGTTTTGCGAACGCGCCTAGAAACGGGTACAAACGCGCTAGATCAAAAGGTGATAATTCTGGTAGATAGAATATTGGTGTGTTTGTCAGCAGATATCAGCACATTACAAAAACTTGAAGAAGGAGCCTATAAATCATTCACAAACTTTACGTATGAATGGGTAGTTTAACATGAACTGGGATGTACGTACAGAATAACAGTGGCGACGTGGAGAGTATTTCACGGCTGGAGGAGACGGCAATATTGAAAATAATCGCAGGTGATTTCGGACACGCTCCACGGAACAGTATGAAACAGTCAGTAGCAGATATGGCATACAAGTTTGGCAATAAAGATATGCACAAGGGTAAATCGGTTGGAAAGACAAGAGCCCTTAGTGGTGATGATTTCGTCTGGGACATGATCCCACGGCATTGGTTAATAGGTTACCGACGTTTAGACGCAATGTAGTGTCCTCCACTCCAGGAGTCGAAATGACAAAGAACACTTGAATACGGGGAAACTAATTTGTCTCGAAACGTTGGTCACCGATTTTCCATCGACGTCGCGTCGTGTTTCATAACAGAAACCTCCGCTACACCACTGCTGTGCGCGCTTGTTGGTTATGTGACGACAATGTTTATACTAAAACAAAGTATATCTTTTGAGCTTAGTAAGAAGGACCTGTAGATGTAACCAAGAAGAGCATAATTTGACTAAAAGAATAGATACAGTGCTCTTAAATCTCACTGCACAGAACAAGGATTAGATTTTAAGCTTTCAACAGCGCCCAAAAGAGAGAAAAACGCGAAATTAAAAATTGACATATTATGTAATCCCTTCTTACTGAGAATTAAGTGTTCGAATAAGACTCAAAGTCTATTAATCAGCAACAGCTTTTCTTTTTCGATAGTCTCTTGGGCTTTTTCGATAGTTTATTGGGCCTTATGCCGATTCCAGTGACCGCGCGTTTTAAAGCGTGGGTCTGCGGCCGCCCGTTTGCTGTGGTTGTGGCTTCGACTCCCGCCGGAGGCAAGGATGGCTGTCTCTTGTGAGTGTTACGTGTTGTCAGGTAGAGGTCTCTGCGACGGACCTATTCCTCGTCCGGAGGAGTCCTACCGAGCGTGGTATGTCACAAAGTGTAATTGAGGAACCTCGTAGAGGAGGCCTGGTCCACCAGGGCTGTCGAGCCATCAACAAAATAGGCCTAATGAACGCGATTAATGAGTTGCTGATTTAACTGCACAAGTGCTTCAGTGTTGACCATGATCCTGTTTGTGGGTGCTGGAATGCTAAAGGAGTAGGCTCTGTCGCTGGCGTTGCGGAGTGGCATGCTGCCTCTCTGCTCATTTCCACTCTTGAGGGTTCCTGTCAAAAGTCAACAACACAGCCCGCTTCCATACCGTGTCAACACCGAAAGGATCATCATAAAAGATATACTTCTTTTATTCTTTCTTCTTCTTCTTCTTCTTCTTCTTCCTGCTACTGTAACAAGGACACGGCCACTTGTGCATGTGGCGGGACCAGAAACTAAACGGATAATCTTTTCTTTTATGCCTTCAGGTTTCACTTCTATGCCTAGATCTAGTGCAATACAACGCCCTAGTTTGAATTTAACGTTCGTGTTTCCGCGCATCGCTAGTATAATTGCAACTGATAACCAACAAGATGTAACTGTTTTGTTTTATTACTGCTAATCAGCTCTACATGTTTCTGGCGAAGTTTTCGCCCATCATCAGGAGCATATCACTGTAACTACAGCTTCTGGTATAGTCCACCGATGTTGCTGCTGGCTGGTGTTGCATACGCAAACGCAACCCCAGCCAGCAGCAACATCGGTGGACTATACCAGAAGCTGTGATTACAGTGATATGCCCCTGATGATGGGCGAAAACACCGCCCAAAACATGTACAGCTGATAAGCAGTAAATAAATCATAACAGTTACATCTTGTTCGTTATCAATTGTTATTACCCTAGTTTGAAGTCTTGGATTTTTTATTCCTTTCAAGTAAGTTCTCCATTTCCTTTCCTTATTCTACAAATCCCGCACAATATCGGTTTCTCCAAATACACAGAATTGAAAATTCACATCCTGTTTCTATGGATATGAAACAACTTCTCTCAGCTTAAGAGATAAGCATTTGACAGTGGGAGGCTGGGGAAGTATTTGGACGTAGGGACGATCAACTGCATGTTGGAGAAAGATGATAATGAGAAACGTCACGATTTATTTTCTTCATCAAGAATTGTAAGCAAAGAGGCAGATAGGGACACGGAGGCATTTAGCACGCCTAACATCTAGGATTTTTGGGAAAGGACGACACTTGGAAGACGCAGCCGTAGATTGCAGAATAAAATAAAAATGTACTTAATAAAATAAAGCGGGAGGATGCAGACTTGGAACAGAGATCCGCGGCGGGCTCGAGTGAATGCGGTAATGCACCTGCTGTTCCATCAAGAGGCGCGAAATTTCTTGACTGGCTGAGCGTCCGTTAGTTCTTCGGAATGATTCTGTTCCACGAACTTACACACTAATAAACAAAAGACTTCCTCGTTATGAACTGCATCGTCGAGAAACAGATTTTATCCTTCCAGACACCAATGGGAACTTAAACATAAACGGACCCCTGTCACATAACCACGGCGCGTCGGTTTGCGTATGTAGGACCAGCCTCCAGATAAAGAGGAGTAGCTGCACATACGAGTATATTGAATAAGAAGTCGCGGACAGCCGACAAGTATTGGTCCTTCAGCCCAGGGGGATGGGCGAGGTGCTAACACCTCCTCACTGTATAAACTTACAATGTTACGAAACACTTTACAAAGCATCGGGCACTGAACTGATTCCCCTGGTACGATGAAGCATCAGCAAGAGACAAGAAGCTCAGGATAGGGCGAAGTGGCAGGCGATTGTGAATGCTCTAATGAACCTTCGGGTTTCAAAAAATGCGGGGAATTTCTTGACTAGCTGAGGACCTCTTCGCTTCTTAGGAAGGACTCTCCTCTATGGAGTTAGTTACTAGTAACCTGAGGTAACAGGCATTAATCCTATTAGAACACTACCAACTGAACACAGTGAGAAAGTTTTGTTGAAACATGGACAGGAGTCACAGACAGCTTCCAATTCGCCTCTGCGAACTCAAGAACGATCGATGTTGTCAGCTAATCGGTGGTACGAAGTACGATGTGCAGCTCACACGAAGCATCAGCAGCGACAGGTGAGTCTCTGACGTAACCTCCGGGAAAGTAATACATGGATGGAATAATGACAAGGGGAAGTGAGGGGTCATCATTAGCATCACCACTGAACAATTGCTTTATGATACTACCATTAAATAAATAAGCCTTGAAAGTGAAAACTGGATGCAACTGGACTTAATAAGGATAACATGGAATTTGAATCCTGCGTTTGTCATTACGAAGTGCGGAGAAATGTTCTACGCCTCGTCTGGGGCAGGGCAAAGGGGAGCATGCAATAAGTGTCTGCAGGCGAGGACGTGTTCTTCTGTCCACACAATTCACTTTCGAAACTAAGAAATAAATTTCAATACTGCTACTGGGAATTTACAATGAAAGCTGCTAGGAAAGTTCCAATGAATTATGTATTAGATCTAATTATAACATCTGCTTTAAAAGAACACGAAGTCTGACCTTACGGATTTTCCCCAACACGCCCCACAGTATATCAATGTGGTTTGTAGCAAAACCTATACACCTCATGAACAGCCACACATCTTACATAAAATGTTTTCCGATAAGGCGCACATTTGACGAAACTGCCTGCCAACTGTTTATTACTTCCTGAAATATGGAAACTGTAAACCGGTTAATTTTCGTATATAATTGAGATTTGGCGCGCCGAGCACCGCTGGACACTTGTTCATGCCACTTGACACTGGTGACGTGGGCCCATACCGACGTTTTCATGTATGGTAACTTAATTACTCCATGCAGCAGAGTCCTTCTTGAGAAGCTAACCGGTTCTCAGCTACTCAAGAAATTCCCCGCATTTTATGGAACCCTAAGGTTCATTACCGCGTTTATAAGTGCCCGCTACTTGTCCCTAACCTGAGCCAGATCAATCCAGTCCATGCTCCCCATCCAACTTCCTGAAGATCCATCTTAATATTGTCCTTCCATCTACGCCTGGTTCTTCCAAGTGCTCTCTTTCCCTTAGGGTTCCCCACCACAACCCTGTACACACCTCTCCTCTCGCCCATACGTGCTAACGCTCCGCCCATCTCAATCTTCCCGATTTGATCACCTGAACAATTCATGTATGGTAAGGATGGTTAAAATCGAAAACAGAAGGAAGCTTTACATGACGATCCCTGCTCACTGCTGTCCAAGTACATGGTGCGAAACGCGCGGAACTCATTAAAAGTATCTAGGGGCGCGGAAAAAAGTTTCGAAAGTATATAGCTGTAGTGAAAAACAGAACACACCTTTTGCACCAAATACAATTTTCTACTCACGTTTTAACGGTGATCGATGTCAAATGTTAATCTTAGTAATTAACCAACTTAATGCACAAAATCTTGTTTTATAATACGTTTACTACATGCCTCTGTATGTTTCGAGCACTATGTGCTCATCATCAGGAGGTCAAAATTGTATTATACAGCATCTGGTATCGTTACACTCTGTAGGTGGCCGTCCGGTGCACAGGTTGAGAGAAGACTCTTCTCTCAACCTGTGCACCGGACTGCCACCTACAGGTGTGATGATACTAGATGCTGTATAATACAACTTTGACCTCCTGATGATAAGCACATAGTGCTCGAAACATGTAGAGGAATATAATAAACTTATCATAAAACAAGATTTTGTGCATTTAGTTGGTTAATTACTAAGATATACTGAGATGCACGGTCAGCAAAACATCAAAATAAATGTATTTTATAATGCGTCGTTTCACAATTCGATAACCGATGGACTGATTTTCACCAAATTAAGTACTGGAGGTCCTTGCACAAATACCTCGATAAGTCTAAAATTGTATGAAGATCGGCGAAATATTAGTGGCACTTCATATAATGCATGCCCGTATTTTGTTTCAAAATTCCCTTGCAGTAATTAGCAATTGCTAATAACCTGACAAGTCAATTAGTCTATAAACATCAGATCGATCAGTATGTGTACCCTACGCAGGGTGTAAGTGGGCGCAAAATCGGTGATCAATCATTCAGCTGTCCCATACACGGGTACGGCACAGTTTTTAAAGGGTGCATCAAGCGCGTTATCTCCGGATCATAATACAAGAGCCACACAAGTTTCCAGCCGGTCTCCGGACCACATTACAATACTGCACAAATTTACGACCAGTCTCTGGCCCATACTACATTCACTGCCCAAGTTTCCAACCGCGTTCAACTTGCTTGACTTTATACACACGGCTACTTTCAGCCATCAACTTAAAACATTTATGAAAAGACACTATTTTAGACAGTATTAATTGATGTAACAAGTTGTATCTCAACTTTAATATTAATAATCTTAGTTGTAAAACTTCACATTTTTCATTTCTGTACATAGTCTGACGATGGTTGAACGGATAAATATTGGTTTTATTACTGAATTCAGAATCGACAAAACGTGAAAAGCCTAATATCCATTTTTTCCCTTGTTTACCATATGTCTTGTATACAGTACATTTAACTCCTGATAGGATATATTAACATAATATTTGAAGTACTACTTTGCGAACTATACTGCTCTTCTATTCATATTAAACGGACTAAATAGAATCGGGTTTATTAAAAAACAAAGACTAAACTGGCTAAGCCATGTTGAACGCATGGCCAAAGATAATAATGTGCAGAAGATCAGGAGATGGAAACCCATGTCTAAAAGACCACCAATTGGAAGACCTAAAACACGTTGGGAAGATGACGTTTTGGAAGATATAAAGAGCATGAACGTACGCAATTGGAAGAAAGTAGAACAGAATGGAGACAGTTGGAAGAAAGTATCTGAGCAAGCCAGAACATTATACAGGTTGTAGCGCTTTTATAAGAAGAGAAGAAGACTGCTCTTCTATTCAGTTATGACAATCGATCGAATTTTATAATTTTAATCAAGAAATTATCAATATATATACATTTTCAAAACTGTTTTCTGTAGGACCAAACGTGTGCACATGGTGGAGACACCAGCTTCTAAATCTATTTTAGACATAACAAGCATACGCAATGCAAGTAATCTAGGCGCCACGGGGAATTCTTTTGTAGTTTCTTATTTTTAGAGTTTTACTGAAAGGTAGCAATAATGTCTGTATGAAATATGATTCATGAAGGCTAGAATGGGTAATATTAAAAATTAATCAAATAATTTTCAAAGAACATTAAAACCAATTAACGCAAATATTCGAAGACGGGCGAATGCCCTTGGGAACACAACCATCACGGTCCCCGGAGGCATCTATATATATCGGTAAATATTTTAAAAGTGATAGGATTCATAGAAACATTAAACTCTACTCCTGACTGTTTTACTTAAAACATTCAAGTTGCTTATGAACCTAAACACAAAAGTCTGACGCTTAGCTATACTTTGCAGCACAAATTCCATGTAACAATATCTAGAAATTGGGTTAATTCCTCACAAGGGACACAATATTAAGACCAATCATTAATGGTGTATAGGGAAATAATCGTTGTTCTGCTGAGAGTCTCCAATACTGACTGTGGACAAATCAGAGTGTTTCTCAATGTTAAAACAAGTGGTAGATTAAGTTCCACTTGCCTCAGAGGTTTAGGATCCACTAATTGTAGCTGCGGGAGCTAGACGTAGAATAGCTTCACGCTGAGCCCCGTTTACCCCTGGTGTCCATGGGATAGAGACAGCCGGGTTGCCATACTACAGCTCGAGTCACGATATTTGCGGAAAAGAAAATATCCGTCCATATCTGGAATTAACTTTCAGTCGTCCGACTCGTTTATAGTCACAGATTAAATTATCCTGGACAGTCATAGTTGATTAAAATGGGCATTATTATTCAAGAAACACTGTTGACAGAGCAAGCTATTACCACTGAGAACATAGAGTGTTTTATTGAAGATTCAGGTCTAGTGTTTGACTGCTTGACCTTGAATATGAGGACGCTAAAATCCTACAAAACGTCGGTTACCTGTTTACGAGTCGACAAGAAGTAACATCCCAGAAGACCTGAATCTTCAGCAACACAGCTGTGACAGCCTCAAATCCTGCTCGTGTTTTTCTATTCGTCAGCAGGCTTTTAGTCTGACACAACCTCTGTAAGACGTGAAATTAGCTGTCATTAAACCACTCTTTCCCTATCTCGTGTCTAAGTGACTTTCACTTCACGAATGCAATTCAGCCAAAGTGCCTGGCTTTACCCACACAGCATTATCGTAAAACCTACACATGAATCTAACCTAACATTCCACATTAAGAAATTGTTTGTACAGCTGATACTTGTGTTTTCCTTCATTTGCTACAAGGCATTGATAAGTTTATCCTTCTAGCCATTCATCGATCATTGCGGTCCGGTCATCAGATCGAGTTTTCGGTACGTGATGGGTTATAATCTTGATCCTAATATCGGTCACTCTAAATTCGTCCCTTCGATCAAAGGGGTCGATAATTCCTTAAAAAAGTCTTTACTTCTTCAATATTCTTTCCAAATGATTATTCACAACAATCTCAGCTGTCGAAGTAAAGTGAGTCATTAGGCCTAAATAACACAAGAATAAACCAATATAAACATCCAACAGTTCTCTTGCGCTCTTTCCGGAATCAATCCGTGAGCTCTTTATAGCCCAACAGCAGTTCAGCTCTTGGGCCAGTGACTATGAAAACTTGAATTTTAGGCGTTCTTTACGAAGCAGAAAAAAAACGCCTTACGTGCAGACAACGTCCGTTCTTCCGTTCGTCTGTCTTGTTTTTGACCTAGTATCAGCGACTACAATGTTAGTCACATTGTAATTACATTCGGTATAACAGTTCTACACAAAATGTTGTCGAGCAAGGGAGAGTTTCGTGAAAATGGGCTTAGTTACACACACATTTAAGAACTTCTACTCGTACTCTGCATATTTGTTGACGGATATGCGTGAAATTCAGCACAAATGACTGCCACATAATGCCGTTCAGGCGTCATAAGTTTCACGAAAATCGGTGCAGTAAAAGTCACATTTTTTTTCGGGGCGTAAAAAAACGCTGCCCTATTTTCTGCATTTTTCCCTCCGATGTGGATATAACCTCCTACAGAAGATATCGACAAAGTTACTGGGTGACTGATGTGAGGTGCAGTGATAGTCATATTTTACTCGAGGGTGTAAATGAATTTCAATCCGTATCTCTTAACATTTGGCGGTGGCATAGCGGTTAAGGCATTGTGCTACAAATCGGAAGGTCGCTGGTTCGATCTCAGCTCGTGTCATTGGAATTTTTCATTGGCATAAAATCCTTCCGATTGCACTATCGTCCTGGGGTCAACTCAGCCTCTAACAGAAATGAGTACCAGGAGCATTTCCTGGGGGTAAATGCGGCCGGTGAGTAAGGCACCATCCTGTGCCGTTGTCATGAAATCTGGGAACCTTAACTTCCTGGAATCCTCTGCGCCACTCCAGGCCTGTAACGGGACTGCTTTACCTTATCTTTAACTCTAACGTTTGTGGGCCGGGTAGCTCAGTCGGTATAGCGACTGACTATGGGCTGGACGATCCGGGATCGAATTCCGGTGGGGAAGAGATTTTCCGCCCGTCCAGACCGGTCCTAGGGCCCACCCAGCCTCCTGTAAAATGGGTACAGGGTCTTTCTCGGGGGTCAAGGGCGCCTGAGACAAAAAGCTGACCTCTCAACCCCCTTCTAGTGCCGCGGTCACGGAAGAGTAGAGCTATACCAGTGTGGGTGGAAATCGGTACAAGCAAACTGCACATAATGCTGTTGGGCATTTCTGAATTTAGTGAACATCGGCGCAGGGAAGGTCAGACTTTTCCTACTGGCGCCAGTGAATTTACACAATCACGTGTACCGTAAACAGCCATCCTAATCACATTTCCAAAGCCATGAGTGCCTTGACAAATGGCTGTATACCGCGTCTCGAAGTCTTGATGCGAAAAAGTACGTGACAGACAACAGACACAGCAAAACTGAGAAGGAACATGGAAATTGTGGCGATTCGTTACAAAAAACTGACCGACCATGAACCTTAACAGACTAAGGAGAACCACAAAACAGCGACAAAGAGATTCGGACTAGATACAAACGTAATGCCATATCACTAATAAATTTAGTGTTCGGGCGTGAAGCCGTGTGATTTGGTAGGTGTATATCAATATTTTGGAGAAACCCACCACCTTCTACTTTATGAAGAAGGTGGCGGCAAGTTCCTTCGAAACGTTAGCATAAATATACCAAACCACACGTTGTCACGTGTCTGTAGACCACGATCTTAAATTTCGCCGCCGAGAGAACCTCAAATCTCGTACAACTTACGTCATAGGCCTATCATGTATGTTTGGTCTTTTACGACTGGTTTACGACGCTGTATCAAGACGGAAGATGGAGTAGATTATGACGACACGCCAATGAGTAATCAGACGTTTGAGAGATAACGGTCATTCACGTATTCTGAAATACTGTCCCAAAATTCGCCTGCAGGATGTGAGAGAAATTAAGAACAACTTATAGACAGCCGTTAGAACAGGTAAGATGGCCCTATCAGATTAACAATATGATACAATGTCTTACGTTACTCGAAATCAGCGGACATTCGAAAATCATTAGTTACCCCAGTTAATTCAAAATTGCGAAGTCAGAAGCGGTGCTGACGTCACTGGCAAACGAGTACCAAATGTTCCCATGCAATTATATGATGAAAATTGCAGCTCAACGGTATTAACTGAGGTGCAAAACTAATGTACTGCTCCTTCATTAACCTTCATTATCATAATCATCATCATCATCAGCAGCAGCAGCAGCAGCTTATTTAGCGACGATGTCAGTAACCAGACCCGCGGAACCAGTTCCGTACTGATCCCGCTCGCTAGCTGTCAGCAAACCTGTATGACATATACCATTGTAGTGTGTACAGTGAAAAACTCCT
>Ga0123353_10007973_pt1 | contig 14404 bp, 15 predicted proteins | sample TergutLab28metaG_3_FD_92763 | JGI IMG/M metagenome (GOLD analysis project Ga0123353, IMG submission 92763) | Labiotermes labralis P3 segment gut microbial communities from Petit-Saut dam, French Guiana - Lab288 P3 | ecosystem: Host-associated > Arthropoda: Insects > Digestive system > Gut ... | reverse complement strand
TTAATCTCTGTTTTCTAGACCTGGAGCCGCTACTTTTTTCATTCAAGTAGCTCCTCAATTGACCTCACGAGGCTGAGTGGATCCCGTTCCAGACCCACTACTACTCAGAAAATCTGGTAGCGCAGGGGATCGAACCCGGGACCCCTGTATCTGTAGCCAGAAACTCTGACCACTAGACCACAGAGGCGGTCATTAATAACTCCCTAACGGTTGAGAATAGAACCCATACTTATATTTACTTTTTTTTTATCATAAAGACGAGGGAAATCGTCTGCTGCGTCAATGTATGTAAGTCACGGGTCACACTGTGCCTGCCATTCCTTCTCCTCAGCGACACTAGGAGTCTATAAACTGCAGAATCCTGTGTTATTCTTTTGTACAGGCCAGCCATACTTTACCTCCTCTCTTCCATACGACACGAAAGAAACCTCATTTAAATGTACACATGTACCTTAACCCCACACTATGAATTGTACGGGCGTGCGGTTATCGTTCTAGATTTCTTAATGCTAATACCAATCTTCCCGTCATTATACCTTCTGAAACGAGGTCCGCTTTACGGCTATCACATTTTAGGCAGCTGCTTGGCGTTCTACCGTTCGCGTGGGGTGAGGGGTGGCGAAAGCTGGTTGTACTTCAGATTTTGTGTCCAACATTTTTAGTGTAAATTCTTTCATTTATCTGTCAGCACAACGCCTTCGTGGGGCCCCGAAGTTTGTTTTCGCGTTGAGCCCAACTCTGTCTTATATACCCATTTGATACGAAACTGGATGGTCCCTACACGAGATGATGGGAATCGAACTCCGCTTCCACGTAGCGCGAACTCAACCGTACCAACTCATGAGGCATACAAATTTCTGAACATAAAATTACATATGCATCTATTCCTCCACATTAAATCGTAGAAGTTGTGTTCGCGCGAAGAAATATTGATTCTTCAGCTGACAACTCTGCATGCAGTTGAACATTTAATGTTATTTGCAGTGGTGATTGCCATTAGGGGCGCAGGAAATCGCTTCGAGCTTGTTGGAGATTACATTGCCGCGCCACCGTGCTCGTTCCTTCACCCCTCCTTTCTCGCAGACTCGTACCCCCAGCCCTATTTGAAATTGCTGATTACTGTACATGCTTTGTAGGAAATCGTTTGCGATAGTGCCACCAGAGTGCAGATAAACTCCTTCCTATCGACTTCGGTTCTTTTTTTTCCTACTGTAATATTACCATTTTTATGCTACAAACGAGATTTAATCCACGGTGCACCAGACACATCTAATCTGATGTCTCTGGCGTTTAAGCAATACATATTCTGCCTTTGCTGTGTAAATGAAATTATTTGCAAAGATTTATCAGTGCGAGTCGCGCGTGAGTTATAAGGCAAAAGGAGGTTATATAATGCGCTTCGTGCCTTTGAGTACTTGCCTCTGGAGATGGGGACGCCGCGCTCTTCCGAAACGTCCTTCAGTGTTTCCCAACGGCCAAGGTGCGTCATCGGAGAAGACCTAACTCAGCATTAGTATGCTTACCGCGCACGTTAGGTAGGGGTATTGTAAGAGGCATTCCGACATCCGTGTCGAATTATTGAGTGCGGTATGTCCGGGTGCGTTAAGTACTCCATTAACCCGTTTATGCTCAGGAAAAAATTCATTGTCTTCATGTAAAGTTATTGTTCTGCCACACAGGTAGAGTTGTAGGCTGAGGCTAAAGAAAGCTTCAATTATTATCGACTATAGGATATTTCGGTAGTCGTCTCATTTTTTCGGTAAATCGTTGTTGCATTGTGAGTATGCGAGTTTAAAAATATGTACATGGAATATTTTTTTAATGCAATTTGGTACTGGGACTAAACAGATAAATTTGTCAGTCAAATAGAATGTTGGGTACACTTCTTCTTCTTCTTCATCTTCTTCTGCTTCTTCTTCTTCCACTGGCACTACAGACCACTGTGGGCTTTGGCCTGTCGAACAATGTCCGATTTTTTCCTATCTTCCACCAACTCTGTCCATCTTCTCACTCCCAGCACTTGAAAATCTCTTTCTACTTCCTCTTTCTGTCTTTTTCTGGGACTTCCCCCTCTTCTCGTCCCTTCAGTTCTTGAGTGAAGATCTTTTTGGGCATCCTGTCCCCCTCCATTCTCTCTAGGTGACCTAACCAGCTTATCCTTTGCCCTTTTATCCATTTTACTATATTTTCTCCTTTGCTCATCGTTGGGTACACTGTAACACAAAACCTTTCGTGGACCTCAATTCGAAAATCACTTTTCTAAAAAGAGTGTTAGAAAAGGGCTCTTTTCTTGAAATAAAATTAAACCTCAGGACGTCCCACAGACTTATGGGATGCATTTTGGGATGTTGTGCGTATTTTGTGTAATTTGAGTTAAAATTGTGGCCGGTGGTCTACTGTAGCCTAATATAACGTTATGTCATATCGGTATACATTTTCCTATCTCTTTGTCAGTGTCATCCTTCCCACCACAAACAACAGGGCAGACCCAAATGTTTTAAGAAATTGAGTCCTTAATCCTCCCGGTACGAACGGTGGCCACAGCTGTAAGAATGTTGAAGTGTGAGGGCACAGTTTTCGGATGCCGAATTTTCGTTCCCACGATTTGGTTACTCGCGTGTATTTTAATTCCGTAATCTGAGTGTTCATCTCTGTCTCAGACAAATATTCTAACACAAAGCAAGCACATTCCGGACTAATAAGGCGTAATTCTGCCAGTGTAACACTGTTATATTGCCCATGTAATGCGTGATATGAGTGTGATACATTGTGGACATGATGTTTGAAAAACCTGTTTCCATAGTAATAACAGAGTTATATCTGTGACATTTTACGTCCTCAGGGCGATTGCTATGAGGAATAGTCTCCAGGGACGTGACGTCGTGTAGTCTCGTGGAATTTTATCAGCACTTGGAAGAACCTACGCCAAAGAATGTTATTCCGAAGTGTTGGCAAATTTCTGCCAAATTACACGATGGGCCGGGATATCGTAGTCGGTGTAGCGACTGCTTAGGGTCTTGACAGTCGGGGGATCGAATCCCATTGGGGGGAGGGCGAAATTTCCCGCACCAGTCTAGACCGGGCCTGGGGCCCTAACAGCCTCCTGTACAATGGGTACCGGGTCTGTTTCCCGGAGGAAAACCGCCCGGGGCGTGGCGTTGGTCACCCACCCCAATCAGTCACCAAGTTTAGAGAAAGAGTAGAGCTATGTACTCACCTTGTAGGCCCTTATGCCTTTTCTAGGGCGAACTTTAGCTTTTTTAAGCGCTTTCATAAAATTGCGAAAAGCGAATATTAGCTTCGTAATATCTGTCCGTCTGTCCGTTCTTCCGCATGGAACAACTCGGCTCCACTGGACAGATTGTCATCAAATTTTATACCTGAGTATTTTTCCGAAATCCGTCTAGATAGTGCAAACTTCATTAAAAATCGGAAAAGAATAACGGGTAATTTACATGAAGACCAATATGCATATTTGATCATATCTCGCTCAGTTCTTCTTAAAATAAAATATGTTTCAGACCAGAGTTGGAGAGAAAGTCGAAACACACATTTTGCGTTCAATAACTTTTTTTTTTCCGAAAGTCGTGCAGTTTGTGAGAAAACGTGGAAGAATACTGTAGAGCCGGGCAGGCCACAGATAACAGTATGGCTCCTGCAAATTGTCTGCTGGATACCTAAGGCTATAAACACATTCTCTCAATATCTAATACTCATTGCTTTTCCACTGCAGAAATGGTTGCACGAACGCGCCTCAATGTTACGTTATACGTACATTGCCTCTCCTGTGTACCTCAACCCAAAATGCAAGGTGATTGAATTTGTGTTTGTTTTGAGCATTGCTGAACAGAAGGAATGATCAGAGTCGCGATGAATGTATTTTATTCGTGACATTGGCGGCTTTGCATTCCACAGTAAAACTTATATATATAGGACTGACAGTAAAGGGTGACCTCTCTGTTTCGGAAGGGTTCTCACGTCCAGGAAATACCAGTGCAAGCTAATGTTAAAATTGCATCATTCGTAGCTAACAGTTTAAATTTATTGTGCTGCTTATACGACGACTCCCATGACAACCTGTTCGTCTGTGTCTTGAAGTGCTGTCAGACTATGATTACTCCAGCGATGAAACAAGTTGATGACGGCCCATAGCATTATGGGCAAAGTGACATGGTCATGGTCATCTACAGTGATTGTAGAGGTCGTTAGTGTCCGCCATGTTATGACGTAAGACCTACCATGAAGACCAGAATGTTCGGCAACTTTTTTCCTTAATTAGAATTTCAAACCTCTCGCCTACCTTAAATTTGGTGGCGCCAGTCATACAGGACCCACCACATGATGGAAAAAAAGGAACCTTCCAATCGGTTTGCGTTTTGGTGACTTTGCTTAAATTGTTACTCACTGACCTGTACTTCTCACCATATATTATCCGAGTGATCGAGTCAGGAAGTATGCAGTAGACGAGGAATGGGACACGTATGGGGGGGGGAGGGGGGAGGAGTGATGCATACAGGGTTTTGATTGAGATTCGTGAAGAGAAGAGACACCTTGGAAGACCTTGACGTGGATGGGAGGATTATATGAAGCTGGATGTCACAGAAACGTTTGGGGGATGTAAACTGGATTGGGCTGGAACAAATAACCTCCGGTTTTGATAAAATTCGGGGAATTTCTTTACTGGCTAAGCAAATGTTAGGAATCTGCTCCATGGAATAAGTTAGTCACTGGTTATGACTGTCAGTTATTCCAGATATTGCTGAACGGCTTATCAACACCGCCGACGCTTCATTGCTTAGCTGTTGTTCCAAATACAGGTCTCGGGGAATTTATAGCTTCTTGGGCGTAACGAGACCTGTATATTAATCCGAAATGTTTTCTAGGCTGAACCGTGTTTGATAACTTGGATGAAGCTGAGATTAGGCAGGCAGGTATGTGTCGCTGTGTAGTATGTTAGGTACGAGCCGTTATATACAAAGTATGCGGAAGAACTTATTGTCTGTATCTTTTGTCCTGAATATGGAGGTAGCAGGTTCCTATGGGATGTCGGTATGTATTTGCCAAATTACACAACGTCACCCCATAGCTGATCATCTTAACACTCACCCCCTTGAGGTTCCGACATTTAGTTAACCCTGCAAACCCCACTGTTTACTTTCAGTTCCACTAGATTCAACATTAAACAAGGAAGGCAATGTACGTAAAACGCAACATCGAGGCGCGTTCTTGCAGTCATTTTGGCCGTGGAAAAGTGATAAGTATTACATATTCTGAGTGTGTGTTTGTAGCCTTAAGTATCCGGTATTCAAAGAGCAAGCGCCATATTGTCATCTGTGGCCTTACCGGGTTTACAGTATTTTTGCACATTATCTCATATACTCTACGATTTTTCGACGAAAGAAGTCCCATAAAACTATGTTTTGATTTTCTCTACAACTTACAAGCATGGAGGCAGAAGGACAGCACTGACGAGCACACAGCAGACAATCCATATCCATCATACACGTAATAAGACATGCTTCCACCATACCATAAGGGAAACATATGTAGTAACTTTAGTATATACAAGGAGCTCCCTGAGGATGGTTATGTGTAATAACCGAAACATGTAGGAATGATTAATGGTTTTAGTGTGTTATATCTTAGTGTTTTAAAATATCAACATAATTTAAACAAAGTGCATAAGTGCATAAGTTGGTTATAATAAAGTGAATTTCTCTACAACGTTTGTCTGAGACATTTTTAAAGCTAAGAAGCGTTCATTAAACATAGAGTACACAAAGTTGCAAATAAAATGTGTGTACCGTTATGAGTTTTATAATTTCGAACCCATGTTTTCTGCTGTGACTGGTTTCTATGAAGTCGATACAGTTATGTTGGGGCTTTATGAAGTGTATATGGTCCTGTTATCTGTTATGAGTAACGATTAAATTCGTGCGACACTTTCAGCGTAGGCCGCTTAATGCAAAGTTTCATCGAAATTCATTCAATGATTTTGCAGTTTGTACATGTAAAGGGGGGAAAATTCCTATTTTTTTTCATTCCATGCAAAGAATGCGATTACAAAATAATATGCTGTGTGTTTGCGTCATTGCAGATTACCACAGTGTTCATTATTGTCTGCAGTGTGACTCTGACCGCCGTGCGTGCGCTTTTCAATACATATTCATTTATGTGTTGTTAACCTCATTGGTTTATTCAGCTGTTCTTCCTCCAATATAGCACAGCAATGACCGAAGTACAGCTATGACAATAGTTTTGCACATGTGATAAATAGCTTTGTTTTTAAACATGATATTGTCCAGTTTGACGTTCAGGTGACCGTGCATCGTGATAAATTCTTATAATAAAACCAACTAGATGCACTAATTTCTCAAATTTATTTTTGGAATAAAACTCTGCATGTTTCGGACAGTTCCTCTCCCCATCATCGGGAGTTTTTCACTGTACACACAGCATACTGGTCATACAGGTTTGCTGACAGCAAACCTGTATGACATATACCATTGCTGTGTGTACAGTGAAAAACTCCCAATGATGGACACAGGAACTGTCCGAAACATGCAGAATTTTATTCCAAAAAATAAATTTGAGAAATTAGTGCATCTAGTTGGTTTTATTATAAGAATATAAGAATGATGTTGTCCATTAAATGTCGTCTTCACCTGTCAAGAGAATGTAATAACTTACAACAATGACGTACGTGTTGCATAATCCTCTGCTTCGAAAGGATTCACAACTTCGATGTGAAATGTTTGCTTGTGCAGATGAAATCGTACAAATTTAACGATGCTTCACGTTAAAGTGACAGCCGGCTCGTTAAACGTGAGGGTCTCCTTTTGAACACTTCTGAAAGTTTTTAGTAACGTGATAAGGAACGGAATGTTTAGCATGGGACCCAATACATTTTCTTCTACGTGCATTAACTATCAGACGCGTATTTATATATATTTTGCATCGACTTGTGGAATATCCTCACAAACGTGTCAGAAATTCTGTGGTGAAATTCTCCCTGCAGACTCAAGGTCACCACCCTTTTTCCATGCTTGGTAGTCGATACCCTAGTCTATAGGCACCTTAAATTGAAATAGTTAATTTATTTACACTTGTAATCTTTAAATAATTCTAAGTTTTTCTACCTAATAATTTGGAATTTCTGTTTTACACACCCCTGAGTTCACAGGCTTCTTGTTGGTCATTCCTTTTCGTGGCCAGTAACTGCAGGAACGCTGGTTACAGATGTTGGAGCCTTACAGATTATCTTCTGCTACTGAAGTTTAAAGGAGGAGGAGTGGATAGAGATGGGTCGAGAGAGGGCCAACTAAACAGCCAGCATCTCAGCTTAAAAAAGAGCCAATGTCCGATACAGAGTTCAGTTTCTTCTGGATTGCTTACTCATGGATGACGACCCTGACACTGTTACCAACGTTGGGAGGGAAGAATAACAACCGTATTTTAAGTCTGCAGGCACCTACCCTCGAAATGTGATTTATGGAGATTTGGAGGCGCAGAAGTTTGTTATTGGTTACAGAACTTTGGTAGGAATAACAACTAAGGTACATGTAATGCCTGTTGTTGAGAAGACATGTCATCTCTTCTAAATCTCACTGGCGACTTGATATTGGCATTATAATTGTATTGTGATTGGTCACACCAGTTTCCGAAACTCGTTAGTTCTTGTACTATGATACAGTTTTCAAAATCTGGATAAAGTCTATATAAAGTTGTCGTAATTATTCATTTAAACCTCTCTGGCTACCTGCTTAGACCACGAAAAATTTAGTGCTTGCAGTTGTCCCCCTGCTATCTGAGGGGCCATCGTTTCTTTCTCTACTTTTCCTCGCTTTATGCGCTTCTTTTCTTCATACTTCCCTTTATTCTTGCCCCTGTTTCTTTCTCTTAACTTTCTTTTGTCTATTCGACGCGTTGGTAACACTGATAACAGCTCTACAGGGATTCTGATCCAGTGGAAACCCTTCCTTGCTGTTCTTTACGCAGAAAGCTACGTCACTCGTATGAGTAGTTCGTGAACTCCACTGCAAAGAGAAACGTGAATAGCATTCGCTTGTTACCCATTCCGTTCTCTCACTGTCCTGGAACGCATATATATAAGGGGCACAAAAGGGCACAGAACAATGCGTGTCATCTCCGTTACCCGGAAGTGGTACGAAGCCTTAAATACAAAGAGTAACGCAGAACAAATCGTCCGTTTGCCCTGTACCAAAGTTCTTCACGATAGGCTGCACACATTTTGTGTCTTAGTGCGTAGTTTGTAAGAGTCTGTGTGTTTAGGTAGGTTACATCTGGTGGGATACCATGGCCAGGATTTGCGTTATATGTCGACGAAATCAGATATTATAACAAGATTTTGGTCAGGAAATTTTAAGGAAAATTGGCCCTTTAGAAATGTCCTTGAAATGGGATTGTACTTTCGAAGAATCAGTTATACAGGGTTGTGACAAGGATATAACGTAATATTCAGCATACAACACAACATTTCGGAAACTGGACTTGTTTTCATTCTCAGGTGGCAACATGTGTGTGTGTGTGTGTGTGTGTGTGTGTGTTTTGTGTGGGGGAGAAGCAGACATCTTCTCAGCTCGGCTCTTTAGAAGGAGCAAATCACAGTCAGTGGAAGTAGCTGTACTAACGGCCTCAACTGAGTATATGGGCGAAGTTCGGAAACCAAATAGCTATAAAAATAAAATGAATCTTAAGTAACCATGATGTGTAGCTGCACACTGTATTGTACTGGCTCAGTACATTTTAAGGCTGTCCATTCCGTGCATTTTTTCCGTCAGTGTATTCAGTGTTTTGGTACCAACCAAACGAACAGTACTAAATACATATGAATATTGCGCTCCCTTAAGACGGTTCATTTCCATCGAAACATGTTGCTGATAGTCTGTAATATTCATATGTGTTTATGTACCGAACATTTATTTGGTACACTAAGTTGAATACTTTGACGTTCATAGGGCCGTGCATCGTAGTATATTTCTATAATAAAACCAACCAGATGCATCATTGTCTGAAACTGATTTTATTGGAGTAACACTGTACATGTTTCGGACGGTCTTTCCGTCCATCATCAGGAGTTAAAGACTGTACATACTGCAACAGGCGTATGTCAGACAGATACTGCCGACTGCTCGCTATTAAAGACTGTACATACAGCAACAGGCCTGTGTCAGATACTGCCGACTGCTTGCTAGCAAGCAGTCGGCAGTATCTGTTTGACATACGCCTCTTGCAGTATGTACAGTCTTTAACTCCTGTTGATGGATGGAAAGACCGTCCGAAATATGTAGACTGTTACTCCAATGGACTCATTTAGAGACATTGATGCATCTGGTTGGTTTTACTATAGAAATGAATACTTTGGCTCAATACACTTTCCATTATCTGGCTTTTGTGAAAGCGGTAGTGAACTTGCGAGTTCCACGGTTAGAGGGAATCTCTTAACCTGCTGTGAAATTGGTTTTTGTCTGATGTGTGTTAACCACGATTAGTTCGTTTTGAGGAAGGGGGGGTAGACCTAAGTTACTCGGGATCGTGTCCAGTAACATGCAGTGTTTCTATCGGTATTGCACATCGGGGGTTTTCTGCCGGAGTGTTTACGTACACAGAACTGCTTTGTTTTCGAAGACGTATTGCCTAAGCATCTTCAGGGTCGTACAAAAGGAGGCACTTGTGTCGTTCCTGCGTCATAAGTTACATACTACCGGTGTGTTGATATTGTGGGTGGTAAAAGTGGTAATGCTGATCTGAGTTCGTATAGATCTTCATGGAAATTTGCCAGAAGTTACGAGCGGGAAGACGAACTGTAACATGACGATGACACAAGACACTTGCCCGTCAAGTAACGGAAGAGGCTAAAATGGTACCAACAGTCCACACAGACTTGCTAATCCCTCCCCCAAACCATTCCACACCATGACCGATCCCGGTGAATCTTTGTTTGTTTATTTGTGTGTGTGTGTGTGTGTGTGCGTGCGAGTGTACTCCTGTGGCCAAGAAGCCGGTCATTATGTAAGCAGTTTGTGTTGTGTGTACCATGTAAAACAAATGAAGCAGTAAATTTTCTGAGGCTATTTTACTAAACACTTAGAAGTTAACTTGTGTCTAATCAGTTTCTGAAATTTGTCTGGACAAAATGTCCATATGTAATGTACAGAATGTGATGTGGGATCGTGTGAGATTGGTTTTAAATTACGTAACGACTGGCTTATTTGTTGTGTATTTGATTCATGTCGAATGCAGTGGCATCAGTAACTCATATCTGTGTAGCGGTGTGGTAACAGTAATTACCGTGTAGTTAAACGTAGAACAACGTGAAGCTTAACACAGAATGGTTTTGGGTATTTCTCTTTTGGTTTTCGGAATAAACATGTTGGTATATACTGCAATACGACGCCATTTAATTTGCTAATTGGGTACCCGATGATTTTGTGCGATCCGTTGCCTCTTGTACTCTCTAAGTAGGGACGGCAGGTTCCCACAGACCGTTGGTAACCATCTACCAATATGCACGATGTCGCCCAACTACACTGTAACCTTGATGTACACCTGCTGTGTCTCACAAGCGGTGATTTTTAAATTGTCGCTAACTTTTTCGTAGTCCGACAGATCTCTGCAGCCCTGAGGCCGATATGTTTTGTTCTTTGCAAGATACAAACCTAACTTTTAAATGGTATTTAGACGAGTTTCTCCCTTTAACATTTTCCGAATTGTAACAGATATATCGGCACAAGTTTTTCAATTCTGGTTGTGAACCTTCCTATCGCGGACAGGATGCAGAAGGAAAATTCATTCTGTGCGGCCAATGATACAAGACTGCCGGTCCCAGTGGCCGCGCGGCCTAAGGCGAAGGTCTGCGGCCGCTCGCCTGCTGAGATTGTGGGTTCGAATCCCACCTGGAGCATGTATATCTGTCGTGAGTGTTGTGCGTTGTCAGGTAGAGGTCTCTGCGACGAGCTGATCACTCGTCCAGAGGAGTCCTACCGACTGTGGTGCGTCGTTGTGTGTGATCCAGAAACCTCGTGAATGAGAAGGTCCTGGCCCACTGCGGGCTTTCGCGCCAAATAAAAAAAGGGGGGGGGGACAAGACTGGCGTCAACAAAGATGGTTCCCAATGTGGGGTTGCTGTTTTCACATCAAATGGTCACTGCTATAAATTTGCCCATGGAAAATTTTGTAAAACAGGAATAATTTCGATCCTTTTAAAAGTTTTGTCTTTGAATTCAAAATTTTTGTGGGAAATATGATGGAAGCCTTGTCGTATTGTAACTGGAGCCTATTTTATTGTCTCTAATTACATAAATCCAACAAGTCTATAGTCCTGTAACATGTTTGACCGTAGTTTATGGCTGTAGTTGTAGATACTGTGTTTTTTTTTATGTTTTAGTGGTCCTGTATTGCGGTAGACATGAGTAATAGTAGTTGAAGTAATAGTGTATTGTCCTGTCTGAGATTGACCCTTGCACCATCTCAACGTATAAGATACCAAACCTTAGGACAGTATAAGAAGGGAAGGAATGGTTTGAAGAGTGGTTCTCTTTCAGCAGACGCGATCCGATGACCGTGTTGGTGGTCGAGAATGGTGTCCGAATGTTCGCGTCAAGGTAGGTGATTTCCCTCCCTTCTTTTTTTTAATATCAAGCAAAGAGAACAAGCAAGCTTGTTCTCACTTTTCGACTGCGGTCTTATTTTTGTGTTCGTGTTTTGTTGCGTCATAAATGCATCTGTGCTTTACCCACTGTGCAGTACATTACGTGTATATTAGTAAAGCCAAATTACATTATACAAAAACATGGTAATGAAGGCCGATTTTTCAGAAAGTAATGGCGATGTAATGATCAAATTACACCGCTGTGAATGTCAAAGTCACATTCTTAAGATGTGACGTCATGTAGTTGGGTAGGTAAATACCAACGCTTTGGAGAGACTTACTTGCTCCGTGTTCAGGGCCAATGACTGAGCCATATTTTAAAGTGGCTCAGTGAGTTTTACCCCCTAAGTACCTCCGAAATGATACGTACCTGTCAAAGTACACGGTGTCATGCCTCACAAATCGCAGACTTCCCTTACAGGCTGTTTCGAAACCTAATGGTGGTGTAGATGGTTCTCAGAAATTCCCAGCGATGTTCTGTGACGACGGAGATTGGTGTGGTCTTGTCGTCCATTCCCACGATCCATCTGCACGTCGTAGTAAGTTAATCTATGGTGCTCTAGTTTCTTGAGAAGCTGAGTAGATTTTTTTTTTGGTCAAGGAATTTGCCGTCTTCTATACAAACCTAAGATTCATCGTCGTGTTTACGAAATTCCTCCGTTACACAGTGTGAACCATTTTAATCGAGTCAAAACATTTAGTACGCCATATACCTCCGTTTTAATATTATCTTACTGTCTGTACCCAGTTTCTCTGTTATATTTTGTCGAGTATTTTTTTTTAGAAAACTTTGCATGCGTCCTTCGTGTGTCCATCTTTTCAGGTCCTTTTTTATTTATTTAATACTCCAACAGAATTACGTAAAATTTACAAATTATGAACCTCCTCATTATGTAACTTCCCCCTATTTGTTTTATATGCGATCTGTCGTAGGTCCATTAAATTGCGTCAACGTAATACGATTTTGATAGTGCCCAGATTCGATTCTGGTCCAACGTACTTCCTAGCCGCTCTGGTATCACGGTTTGTATTCGTACCTGCAAGAGGACGTAAAACTGGCGCCAATAAATCATCGCTGAAGTAAGTGCGAACCCCTTTTCTGTATTGTTCCCCACGAATCATTTACGCATTTTGCATTCCGTGGGTGCGCAAATGCCGAATGCTCTTTCGGACTGGCGATTAAATTTTGTTCTGTATTGGCTAATATTTGCAGTATGATTCTTGCGGGTTTTGTCTTACGTAGAAAAATGTGTAATGTTCACTTGAAAGGATGAGGAAAAGCAGATGATAGTGAGGTTTACTGGTCACTGCAGAATTTTGGGTGTTCACCGCGGAATTTGCTCTGTGTTAGCCGTCTGGCTCGTAGAATTTGGGCGTGGCTTGTATATTTTTGAAAATTTGTGATTCCCTGCTTTATTCGACACCCTGAATCTGAAACGTGGATAAATATGGTGGGTGGGTTACAGCCTTTCTGTCTTGGTGAAGGGAACAATGTACATGCAGAGAAGTGAACCCTGATTACATCAGTAACTGAAGTGATCCATCTCGAATATACTAACAATAAGAACGAAAATACAACAATTATTATTATTATTATTAACCTTGTTGCTACATGGGTGAGTGTTCAGTTTCACGCCTTGGCCACTTTACCACCATGAAGATTGTCCCCAATACTCATGCGATAGGACACTGGTTGGGCTCCACGGCCAGTCTGGAGAGCAGTAATTGTCAGATTTAGAAACCAGAAAACATTGCCAGTAAACGCTGTAGCTTATGTGGCAGTTACCGTGATAAGCCATAAACACAGGTTTGGCCCTCATTCACGGACAAAATAGTCTGTAATATGGCGTGAAATTTTAATAATAAAAATTCAGTTCAGTTCATTACGTATTTATTAATGTAATAATAATAATAATAATAATAATTCTATAACAGATGTTTGTTGCAACTTGGAATAACTTCGATAAATATATTATGTTGTAGAATATGTGGAGAATACATTTTTAATGACAATTTTGATAAATGTACAAGCTAGTAATATCATGGTGACATAAAACTGACTGTCTCGACTCTGCCCCTTGTTAGTAGCTAACTGTTCTCCTACACCACATATACAGCGGTACGAGTTCCAGTGTATTTCTGTATTATAAATAAATTCTGGATTAACAGTACCTTGTACTAAAATATTATACAAAAAAAAAAAAAAAGAGAGACTTTGAGAATCTGTGGAGCATATCACAGTTAAATATTTTTCGTTTTGATGTATTTTTTTAACAGATGCAATCAGCGTTTTGAATGCGAAATTTATGGAAAGAGGTTGTTTGTTAGACCTAAACGTAGATTGTTAGGTAACGTAGAAAGTGAGTTGTAGAGGAACACGCCTTGTGAAACTGCTCGAATAGACTGTGAATGTAAGGTAATATAGAACTGTTGAAATAACAGTAAGCAGTAACGAGCTATTTTTATTTCATACCTTGCATATTGATTAATTAATGTTTATTTAAAAAGGTAAAGTGATCCCGTTACATGCCCGGTGTAGCCCAGAGGGTGGGTAGAGGTATAGCTCTACTCTTCCATGACCGCGGCACTAGAAGGGGGTGAGTGGTCAGCAGCACGCTCCGGCCGCTCTATACCCCCGGGAAATACCCGGTACCCATTTTACAGGAGGCTGGGTGGGCCCCAGGGCCGGTCTGGACGGGCGGAAAATCTCGTCCCCACTGGGATTCGATCCCG
>Ga0123353_10007972_pt1 | contig 14406 bp, 14 predicted proteins | sample TergutLab28metaG_3_FD_92763 | JGI IMG/M metagenome (GOLD analysis project Ga0123353, IMG submission 92763) | Labiotermes labralis P3 segment gut microbial communities from Petit-Saut dam, French Guiana - Lab288 P3 | ecosystem: Host-associated > Arthropoda: Insects > Digestive system > Gut ... | reverse complement strand
TCCGCGATGGGCTGGCACTGCATCACCATGCCGTAGCCGCCGCCGAAGGGCGCGTCGTCCACGCGGCGGTGCTTGTCCGCTGTGTAGTCCCGGATATTGCGGGCGTGGATCTGCACCAGGCCGTTTTTGCGCGCCCGCCCGACGATGCTTTCGCCGAGCACGGCTTCGCACATGCCCGGAAACAGGGTCAGGATTTCAATTCTCATAAAAATATTTCCTGCACAGCTCCTGCGCCACCTCGCGCAGGTCCTCCTCCTCGGCTTCCTCCGGGGCGTAGTTGCGCATCCAGTCCAGCTCCGCGCGGGACATCTCCTCGTAAAATTTATTGCCCGCGTAGGCCGCGCGGCCCAGGGGCCTGGTTTTGGTTTCCAGGGAAAAGCGGCGCTCGCTGAAGTGCGCGGCCAGGTGGGCGAAGAAGCCCCGCCAGCGCTTGCCGTGGAGGCTGGCCAGCAGGCCGGACCACTCCCGCCAGGCCTGGCCGTGCAGCTGGTAGCCGAACTTCTTGTGCACGCCGCCCGCGCCGTAGATGCTGTGCTGCAGCAGCAGGACAAGCTCGAAGTTGTTGCGCTCGGCGTCCATTTTCGCGCACGCGGCGGCCCGGGAAATGTGATACGAGAGCCGGAAGGCCCCCTCGCAGCGCAGCAGGCGGTCGCAGTCCTCCAGCAGGGCGAGGAAGTCGTTCGCCCCGCGCTCGAAGGAACGGGCGTCCTTTGCGTGAAAGCCCTCCATGGCCTGGAGGTAGGCGTCGCGAGCCTTCGCGCTGAGGGCCTGCCGCAGGATATCGCACAGGTCGTAGCGCCAGCCGGGCATGTCGCTTTTGACCTGCAGGAGCAGATTCGCGCACTGGAGCAGGGATACACTGTTGTAGCCGAGCTCGGTTGCGTCGCCGGGGCCTGTGGGCTCCAGCCGCATGGCCGGGCGCATGCAGAACACCGAGCCCGGCGCGGGGCCCTGCTGCGCGTAGGCTGTGCCGCACAGCAGGCGCAGGGCCGCCGCGCCCTCCTCCTGGTCTGTGCCGTAGCGCCGCTTGGCGTAGCCGCGCAGCCAGGATTCCAGGTCCGCGGGCGCATCGCGGGTGAGGGCCTCCATATGCAGGGTATACAGCAGGGGGTTGCTTTCCGGCTCGTCGGCGCGGCAGGCCCGCGATTGCACGAGAGCCGCGGCGGCCGCGGCGTCGCCGTGGAGCGCGGTGCGGCCCTCGGGGGGCAGGATGCGGCCCTCCAACCCCTCATTGGGCTCCCAGGTCCGCTCGGCCTGGCCGAAAATCTGCGCCAGCTGCTTTTCGTAGGCTTCCTTCAGCCGCGTATAGGCCGCGCAGGCGGGGTCAAGCCTATACACGAACTTGTAGCCGTTCCAACTGGGCTGTGGCAGGAGCCGCGCGCCATTGCGCAGTATGCCGAACAGGCTGGAGCTCACCATCCCCGGGAAGGCGGGGGGCACGGGGGTAATCCCCCAGGCGCGCATGCGCTCGGCGATGGCCTTGCCCAGCTGCCCCCGGGATTTTAAATATAAAGGATCGACAGGGGGGAGGATGCTGTCAAAGCGGCCCTGTAATTGCCGCGGCCAGAAGGGCGGGGCGCTCATGCCGCCCAGGACGTAGTCCGTGCCGACGCCCTCGCCGCGCAGGGTGTTGAACCAGGCGAACTCCGAGCCGATGAGCAGCAGCGCCTCATCCACGCCGTAAAAGGCCAGGATGTCCACTTCGTCCTGCCAGCGCTCCCAGCCCCACCAGCAGGGGGAGCAGGTGTAGCTCAGCGGGCCGAAGCAGGCACGCGGGCGCGCCGGCAGCCCGCCCTGCATGGGCGCGAAGGGCAGGGGCAGCCTCTTGCCGCGCAGGGTGAAGGTCACGCGCTGCTGCGTGCCGGAATATGCAAGGCCCAGGCCCGCATATTCCTCCAGGAAACGTCGCAGGCCCACCGCCTGCGCCAGCGCCGAGCCCCCCCGCACGACGACCCCGCCGCCGGAGGCAACGACCTCCCAGCCGGGGCTGTGTGCGGGCTCAAACTGGATCTGCGCCGCCCATTGGGGGCAGTGGCGCTGCAAAAATTCCTGGGCTGGGTGGGTCATAATGCTCTCTCTTTCACCATGTGATATACGGCAGCATGTTCTCGAGCGTCTTTTGGCCGATGCCCTTCACCTGCAGCAGCTGGTTGGCGTTGGTGAACCCCCCGTTGGCCGCCCGCCACGCCAGGATCGCCTGCGCTTTCACCGGGCCGATGCCCGGCAGGGTCTCCAGCTGGGCCTGGGTGGCCGTGTTCAGGTTGACGGGGTACACCGCCTGTGGGGGCGCAGCCGGCTGCTGCGGCAGGGCCTGTTGGGGCGGCTGGGCTGCCTGAGATATCTGTGGCGGCGCGGTTTCGCCGTCATAGGGCTGCAAGGGGGCTTCGCCCCCGCCCGGTGGTATGACCACAATCCCGGTGTAGCCGACGACGTAGCTGCCGGCAACACCGGTGGAATCCGGCATGCCGGGTTCGGCTTGCGCAACGGGCTGCCCCGCCGCAAAGGGATTGATGCGGGGGGCCGCGCCTGGCTGCGTGGTTTCCGGGGAAACCAGCGCGCTTTTCGCGCCCGCTACGAGCAGCACTGCCGCCGCGACCAGCAGCGCCGCCGCCGCCAGCAGAAGCTCGGGCCGCTTGGGGGGAGGCTTCATTCGTCCCCCTCCTTGCGGCTGCCCGAACGGCTGCGCGTACGTTTGATGGTGCCCGGCTCCCACACGAGGATTTCGGATAGGTCGCAGTTGAGCGCTTCGCAGATCAGATCCAGGTGGTCCAGGTTGACCCGCTCGCAGAGCTCATGGTAAAGCTCATTGATGGTAGCTGGCCGGATGTTTGTTTTCCGCGCCAAATCCGCTTGTGTCCACCGGAGCTCGCCGAGTTTTTTCGACAAAAGAATTCGAACCGCCATATTATTCACCTCTCGTTATAGTCTAACGAGAAACGGTGTATAATACGCATATCGGTAATATTCTTACTAAACCGGTAACTTCCTTAGCTTGCTCCATTTTTAGTATACTGGAATTTGCCGGAAAAGTCAAGGTGAAAAATGATCCGCGCAGCCACCCCGACTTTCCGCAAACGAGCAAAACAAAGCCAATTTATTTTTTACGCTTTTTCTCTTGACAAACCCCGCGAATGCGTGTATAATAAGTAGGCTTTTGGGGGCAGATTCCCATGGCGGCATAGCTCAGCTGGCTAGAGCATTCGGTTCATACCCGGAGTGTCACTGGTTCAAATCCAGTTGCCGCTACCAGTTCCCCCCAGGATTCGGCCCGGTGGTCAAGCGGTTAAGACTCCGCCCTTTCACGGCGGCAACACGGGTTCGAGTCCCGTCCGGGTCACCATACTATCCCCGTTAGAATCGGGGACCCGAGGAAGCAAAGCTTTTTTGGGTGATATGGACGCGTAGCTCAGCTGGTTAGAGCGCTCGCTTCACACGCGAGAGGTCCACGGTTCGAGTCCGTGCGTGTCCACCACTAGGTTCTTACTGAAACCGCCGCCCAAAAAAATGCGGCGGTTTCGCCATTCATTAAACTGGCGGGCTAGCTCGCCTATCCCCCGCAGGTTCGCGGGGGATTCCATTTCTAGCTCTGCTTGGCTTTCGTTTTCCGCTTCGCCTCCAGCCTCGGCCTCCGCTCCACTTGCGGTGTTCTGGCCAAAAATCAGGCCATAGGCTGAAGCAAAAAGCGGCTTGACTTCGCAAGTCCCATCCCCGGCGCTAACATAGATTTTCTCGAAAAACGCCTGGTTGAAAGCCCGCTTCATATGCTCCGGCGCGGTTCGGTAGATTTCCCCGCAGCCCTCCAAAAGCTCCAGCGCCTTATTTAGCTTGCTCTTGACTTCGCCGAAATGGGTATCATGCAAATCCAGTTGGCGGTCAATGGCGGCAATGGACCTTGCTATAGCAGTTTGCTCATCCTTGAAAAGATTTAGCGGAATCGCGTCTGCATAATGGGCCTCAAGTAATTTGCGCTGCTTGCGCTCATGTTTATCTTTTTCACGCTCCAATTCCTGCCGCTTGGCACTGAATTCGTCGGCGGTTTTTTGGATTTCTTCCATGAGCCAGTTTTCAAGCCATTGCCGGGACTCGGGCGTGAAAGATAAAGCGCTGTAAAGAGCTTCCACCTGCCGCTCGACTTCTTCGATGAGGACGGATTTTTGCTTGCAGTCGTTGCGCCGCCCATGCCGCCCCGCGCAGGAGAAATAGGGGTAACGAACGCCGGAGCGGGATTTGGCGTATTGAATCAGCAGGCGCTCTCCGCAAGAACCGCAGTAAACGGTGCTTTTAAGAAAATGCGGATGCTCGCGGGTACGTTCGCCGTTTACATGGCTGGCGAGGACATCCTGTACTTTTTGCCATGTCTCCATATCCACTAGTGATTCATGCTTCCCGGGTAGATACGCGCCCTGGAAGACAATTTGACCAGTATAGTATGGATTGATGAGGATGGTGTTTAAGGCCCGCTTGTCCATAGGTTTGGATGGTATATTTGGCGTCCCGCGTGTGGTGAATCCGCGCAGGGCAAGGTGTTCTGCCAGAGCATTGACTGTCCAATCGCCGGTAGCATATAGCTCAAAGGCTTGCCGGACAAACGGGGCGCGCTCCTCATCCAGTTCCACGGTGCGGTATTCGCGTCCCACCTCATCCATTTTGTGTACATTAATATAACCAACCGGCGATTTGCTCACCGTGCCGCCTTTTTCGGCTTTCTTTTTCATGCCTTTTAAGACTTCCGTGGCAAGGTTGCGCGAGTAGAATTCCGCAATGGAGGCCATAATGCCGTGGAGGAGCATACCGGAGGGCGTCTCGTCAATGGCTTCCATGGTGGAAACCAACTGAATACCACGCTCCCGCAAAAAACGGGTAATGTCGCCATCATCAAAACGGTTGCGGGCTAGGCGGTCTACTTTATGGACGATGACATAGTCGATCTTACCTTCGTAGTCGCGGATATAGTCAAGCATATCCTGAATATCTTTGCGGTCAATTACTTTTGCGGACGCGCCCCGGTCGATAAACTCCTTAATAATAACCGCGCCCAAATCCGCCGCCTTTTTCTTGGCGGCATCGCGCTGGGCGGGGAGAGAATAACCCTCGTCATCGCCGCCGCCGCGCTGGGCTTGCCTGCGGGAAGATACCCGCAGATAGGATAGGGCTATCTTAGGGGTAAATAATGCTCCTAAGCCCATTGCTGAAGCCCCCAAAGCCCCCGTTGGATTTCCTATGTTTTCCATAATGCTCCTCCTTTCTTGGCGTTCGCCACGTCAGATTTTAACTCCGATTGGATAAAAAAGCAATTGTCAGATACGACAAAGTTCGGGCTATTCCTCGGCGGGTTTTTGGTCGCTGGATTCATTCATTGCCATTTCCATTAAGGCGCGCCCGACACGCTCCAAATCTGGTGGATTGCGGAATACAGGGCGTAATCTCACGCAATGCGATTCCATACGTCGTCCATTGCCGGAAGTGGCTATTGTACCGCCTAACCGTCTTATTTCAAAAGGTACGCCTTGAAAGGCGGATTTATATTTTTCGTTGTTGTGGTTGTTGGTCATAGCGCCTCCTTTCGGGTTAAGGAATTGTAGTGGAAGAGATGGGGGAACGGAACGCCTCGCTCCGCCCCCATCGGCTCCGCTATGACATATCCCCCTCCAGCACCACGCTGTTCTCCACTTCATTCCCCCAGCTATCCCACCCAGGGATGGTTTCGCGGGCGAACAGCTCGACCCGCGGCAGGTCGCCCATCAAGTCTACAATGCGCCGCCGTGCTTCGTCTGGTTTTCGGCTGTGTTCCGCTACCGGGCTGACGATGAGCTGATGTATATTTCTGACCTGTCGTTTAGGGTGTCCTTTTGTGGCCAGCAAGCAAATTTCCGCATTGCTGCGTGTCCAAAAGCCGGTTCCCCAAAACCATGTGAGGGCCTTACGGTTCTGTTTGACCCAGACAAACGCCACAGTTCTATACCGAAACCCCCACGCTTCGATAACTGTTAGTGACTCCAGCAGCTTCGGAAAGGTCGTCCATAGAAACAGAATGCTGTCATCAGCCGCGATTTTAGGGACGGGGAGCTGGCAAAGTTCAGGCACAGTCATGGAGGGGTAGTGCTTCTCCGCCGCACCTTTTGCTACTCTTCGGTCATAGCGCCAGGGTGGATCAGCGTACAAAATGTCAAACTTCTTTTTATAAATCATTTTCTGCCGCCCTTTCCGCTGTCCGCCTGCTGACAGGAAACAGAACAATACCGTTGCCGGCTGCTGTGTGTTTCAAACTCCCGCCCGCAATAAAAACAAGTGGCGTGGTTACTGCTGCGGTCAGGGTTGGGATAAAGGTCAAGGTCGCCCCGCTGGTTGTTCCACCATGTGCGCCGGCAATGGTTAGAGCAAAAGGGCTTCTTTCGTGCACTGGCGCTGTACGGCAATAGCCTGCCGCAATTACGACACTTTCGATTGTTATTTTTCATATACTAACCCCCTTTCGGATTAAGGCTTCCAATTCACAGGGCAGGATAACAACAAAGATATCCGGCCCGCGCGGGAACTCCGCGCGGATATGCTTCGTCACGCTGTCCTTCCGTTTCTCGTCCGGCACGATCCAGACCACATAGGGAAACACACCGGTTTCCTTCTGCTCCATACCAGAACAAAGATACTGGATGTACCGCTGGCACTTTTCAATGATCCGGGCAATGGTTTCAGTGTCGCAGTCAATCTCTATGAACCAACAGTCCTCATAGCCGCCGCCTCGGGTCACCGCGTACAGGTCAGGCTTCAGCACGAATTGCTTGCCGCCTCTGTTCGCATGCCACCGCCAGCAGTCCGGCTCGAATTGAACTGCAGTAAGAACCATACCGTGCCGGGTGCAGATTTCGGTCAGCTGTAAGTACGCCTCGGAGATAACAAGGGTATGCACCAGAAATTGCGGGGACGGTTCACGGTACTGCTTGCGCGGCTGATGACCATCATTGTTCGTTTGTAGCAGACGGAACCCGCCTGATGTCAGCGTCCAGACGAAGGAACCGCTTCCAGCCCGCACGCCGCCGATCCGCCGTGTCAGTGCCCGGATTAGATTGTACTCCCGCAACCGGGCCAGGCTACGCTCCGCTGTCCGGGCAGCAGAACGTCGGTTAACGGACTCGCCGCAATACAGCCGGGCAATTTGCAGGGTGGTAAGATAACGGCAACATAACAGCGACGTGAGGATATGGATGTCGCGTTCGGATAAACACTGCTTCAATTCTTCCAGCCGCTGTTTGGTGAAATATACAGGCGTACTCATAATAGCCTCCTTCGCCGCCGCCCCGTGCCGTCGGCCGTGAGGATTTTAGATTGTATGTGTATTCCAGGTACGCATACAATGTCAGGTGCGAATTTGCCCCGTTTTAGTGGATATACGGCGAATACAGGGCAACTGCTGCCAACGTGAAGCGTCAGACGATGCGTCATACAAAAATGTGATTTGGTCGTCATATTTTCCTCCTCCCAATGGCGCTGTTTTGCAGATTGTCGCTGTCCGCTGCGTAAAAGCTGCGTTGGCGCTGCAGGATTTCCAGGTATTCCGCCTCGACCTTTTCTGCAGGCTGTCCATAGGCGGCCATGCTTTTCGCCCGGAGTTCGACGATGTCTCTAGTGCCCGGTGGGGGCGGCAGAGTTCGGCCTGACACCCAGCCAGTGGCCTGTCCGCCGGACTGAAAGCTGGCATACACCTGGTACCGTGGTAGCAACATAAAATCCACCGCTTCTAAATCCTTGGACATTCCTGCCATAGCGTTGGCGTCTTCGCCGCCGTTAAGGCCGAAAATAATCTTGTTTCTAGCGTTGGCGTCCACCCCGGAGCGGATCTCCGGCGGCAACTGCGCCCGGTATTGGTGCGCCATGGTCAGCGCCACGCCCAGACCCCGGGCCTGCGCCAAAGCGTCGGACAGGTTCGTGGGCAGGGATAGGTAATCCTGCAACTCGTCAATATACACGCCGACCATAGGTCGCTGTTCTTTCGGCAATCCCGCACGGGATAACGCCAGTGTCCATGTCATCCCGATAATAAGGCTACCCAGCAACCGGGCGCTCTCACTGCCAATAATGCCCTTGTTGAGTGGCACCAGCACAATCTTGTTTTTGGTAAACAGATCGGTCAGTGTGAATTTCGGCCTCGTCTGGCCCAATACATTGCGCAGGCCGGGGCGCAGGATAAACTGGCGGATCTTGTTCATGACCGGCGCGATCTCAGTCTGTCGCTGCGTGTCCTTCATGCTTTCAAAGCTCGACCAGTAAGGTTCCAACCCGATTTTGTCCTCAATGCCCACTGTGACCTTCTGCCGGAACTCCTCGTTGGTAAGCAGAGCCGGGAGCCACAGCAGCGACGAATCCTCACTTTGCGCCAGTGTGAGCAGCGCTGCCGTCATAACATCAGCGGAACGGATGCCCCAGTTTTCTGAAAAAACCTCCTTGAATACAGCTAGAACTGCGTCAGCGATCAGGTTCGGGTTTCCATATTCCTTGAAAGCGAAGGGGTTGAAGCCCACCGGGTTAGCGTCGGAGGGATCAATCACGACTACGTCTTTGACGCGATGATCAGGAATGCGCGCGAGAATGTCGTTGACGAGATCCGTTTTGGGGTCGATCACCAGCACACCCCGTCCGGCGATAATATCCGCCATTGTTAAATTGAGCATGACTGTGGATTTGCCTGTGCCGGTCGGGCCCAAAACATGCGTATGCTCCAACGCATCAATAGGAGATATACCGAGATAGGTGTTTGTGGGACTGATAGCGAACTTGCGGTCCCCGCCAGCGCATTTGTACCAAGAGGGCTGCGGTATCACCTTGGGGTGGATATCCGCCACGCCGATGAAGTCTGCTTTGCCCGCGGGCAGCAATAAGAAGTTGGCAAGTTCTTTGACTGACAGTCGGAGAGGGAAGCGCCACGGTACATGCGCGGCATTAAGATCATCGGCCTTGTCGTTCACTGCGGTAATATGTACGCCTGCCGACTCGACAATGCGTAAGGCAGAGATGATACTGTGAAAGACACCACTGTTCGCGCCTTCGCTGATCCCGATACGGACAACGGAGCAAAAACCGTGCTGTCCGATCTTTGCCTTAATGCTGGTCATGCTTTCGGCGGAGGCTTCCGGCACATTGCCAGTTACATAATCAAAAAACGAGGCGTGTGGGTCAAGCATTTTCTGAGGTGCGCGTTTCGGCGTATATGACGGTCCGAGTATAATTTGCATGACAGCCTCAACGTCGCGAGGCAAGGTGGACATTGCTGCCAGGCCCGAACGAATGACCGAAAGCGTTGTGTCGGTTTTGAGAGACAGCACAGGCTTGGAGATTTTCAGGCGTTTGGCTGTCTCCATCGGCACACGGTCAGTTTCTTTCAAGGAAGAAAACCGTATTTTGCCATTGACACGGAATAGCTCATGAATCTTACGGCTATAACATGGGTATGTACCAAGAAAAAAACGGACATTACCCTTGCTGCCACGCACTTCCCAAACGATGGGCCCGCGCGGCGTGGCTGTGGCCAGATTGATCAGGAATTCGTGAACCGCATCCAATTCAAATGGCCGCTGCCAGAAGATCTCGTAGAAGCAGAAATTGTTACTACTCATACTCGCCCCCTTAATATCCGCCGTGCCGGTTTTTCCACCAACGATAGCCGAACCAGCCTGCCGCCGCCAGACCGCCCAGGATCAACAGTACCCACCAAACTTGACTCAGGTAGCAGACAGCCAGCCTGATAAGATACATCGCCAACGCGAAAATCGCAGCGATTTCCAATACGGTCATAAAAGCTTTTTTCAATCATTCCACACTCCTATCTCTTTGTTTGACTTTTGGAACCGGATAGCCAGGGATCTCAATGTCGCTGTCAATTTCATTTCCCCATGCGTCCCACCCAGGCTGGTTGCGGCGGGCGAACAGCTCCAAATATGGCCCGGGCGACACGCGCTCAATAATAGCAAACTGTTCTTCCGGTTTATGGGAATGATCCTGGAGAGGGAAGAAGCCCCAGGTGCCCTGGCCTTGGAATCGCACCGGCGCTTTGCCTCTGGTGGCGAACAACATATGTTCTGTAGCATTGCGAAGATAAACACCTAGCGTAAAGCGCGGTTTAATCCATGTAAAAATCGAACGGGGTGTGAAGCCCCAGGCTTCAGCCACCTCGTGGGCTTGACGCCAGGTTGCATTGGTGTACCAAAGCCATAAATGGGCGTTGTCTTCCACTAAACCCGCGATGGGCATAGCTTTGATACGATCCAGGCTCATAAGGCTATAATGATTTTTCGCCCCATAATTGCCGCGCTGGTATTGGTCCCACGGTGGATCGGCCAGGATAGTCTTATACTTTTTCGTTATACTTTTCTGCAAAATTCTCCTCCTTTGCTCGTTAAATTTACGTTCGCCACCATACCGCATAAAGAGGATAGGCACAAGGATTTTCGCAGGATGCCTTTTAAGCGACGCGACACCTTGTTACAGGGATAGAAGAGTTGAATTGGTAACATAAAGTGCGATATTGTCAAGAATACAAGCATATGTGTTATGAGATGCTAAGGGATTCCTGTGCGTTTACAAAGCTTGGCGTTTCGAGTGTCCCTTCAAGCCGGACAGTCTGTCCTTGGCTGTGTGCTCCGGCCTCCGCGAAAGCTGCGGAGAGATAGCCTTCGATCACGCTTTTGAAGGAACGCACCGTCAATGCTTCACCGGTCATAGATGCGTTGATTAGTTCCTGTAATATAGCCGAAGCGATGTACGTCAATCGGATACCGTATTCAAATCCGGTTTCAATGACCTGTTTGGCGAGAATCTGCATTTTTGCCTTGTCGCTCAACTCCTGAAATTCGACGAAGCAGTTGAAGCGGCTGGCGATTTCACGCAAAACGCCGATTTCCACAAAGGCTTTCCGTGCGGCTTCCGTGTCGCGGAAAATACGCTTTGTGACAGCGCCGAAGCCCTCCGCCGGCATATCGCCCTGATAGCTGACTGCAACGGCTTCGCCCTCGTGGTTTATGCTCTCGATTTCATCACCGGCAGCGAAACCAACTTTGTTTTTAGCCTGATCTGTCAAACGGAAATTGGAGGTAAAAATAAAGATACAATGATGGAAGTCATATTCGCGGGATTGATTCTCAAGCTCTTTTCTGGCGGCGCAGCGTCCCTCATCAAGAATGGACATAAAGGTTTTCAGTACCTCCGGATGGGCTTTGTCCAGCTCGTCAAAGATAAAAATGGTGTGAGGGTTATTGATTGCCGCTTCAAAAATCGGCGCGTCGTCGTAGCCGACATAACCCGGTGGAGAGCCGGTCAGCCGATAGACACTATGTGCCTCCGTAAAGGTGTTCAGCTCGGTCCATACGGTAGCGAAGTTGTGCGGACCAAGACGCGATAAAACCTTTGGGAGCGCCTTAGCCGCCTCAGACTTTCCGATTCCCGAGGGGCCGTACATAATAAAGGAAAGCGGTTTTCGCGGGCGGCTTTTGCTTAAGTGCAGCGCCGCCTGGTGCGCTATAGTTTCAACAGCTTTTTCCTGCCCAATAATGTGCCTCTCCATTTCCCGCTGCACTGTTTTGTAGTCGGGGATTGCCGTGGTTGCTTGCTGCAGAAGCGACAACTCATCTACGGAGGCGATACTACCCAGGTCGTATTCTTCCATATCGGGCCCAGATGCAGGCTCAGGAACCGCCGCTCCTGATGGCAGGCTCTTAAGAAAACGCTTCATTTCGATGAAGCTGCGGAAGAATTGATGCAAACCGCTGCTTAAATTGACCATAGCGCGGTTTCTGCCGGAGTAGCGAACCGGCCCCTCAATGTACACGGCATAGCAGGCTGATTCTTTGTACATTCCAACGGTGGCCTGTGCCGGGGAAGACCCCGGCGGTAGCGCACAGCCGTCAAACAGAAGCACTTGCCGTGGCGGCAGTGAATCAATATTCCGCTGTAAACGGCGGTAATCTTGATCGGACGCCCCCGTAAAATCGGATAATCTCAACTGCAATCACCCCCCTGTTCTTGTGTCATGTATGTTGTTTTTCAGCGCCAGTAAATCGCCGGTGCCACCGCACAATGCGCAAGGCGGATCCACGTCCGTGCCGTCGTTGGGCGTCTGAGGAATCCATATCGTTTCATCGAAGAAACACAGGCCGCTGTCCGCATTCACAGCCTCGTCGAAAATATGGATGCCCAGGGCGGCGCCCGCCAGAGGACTCATGCGGATCATAACAAAATTGCGGTCAGCGATATGATCCAGCATTTCGTTATAGATACAGCGTTTGTCTTCATGGTAAAGCAGCAGCATCAATGCGATCTGGCCTTTCGTGGCATTGACGCGCGCGGTGGCGAAGATGGGCGTGCCGTCAGAGGTGACGTCGTTTTTGTAGCCGTTTTCGTAAGCCTTGTAACGGCTGCTCATGGCGCAGCGTGGGCAGCCGCTGTTGGTGACGCCGGGGTAGCTGAAATATATTTCCGCCGCCATGCCGCCGCGATACAGTTGTCCCGCCAAATATGGAGCGCCGAATTTCAACGCCAGCGCCGCAGAGCGCGCCTGGGCATGGAAGCTGTCGGTGCAGCCGCAAATCAATACGTCTTTTGGGGATTTCAGCAAAGGCTTTCCGACGATTTCCACAAACTCGCGGTCGGTCATGGAATCGTCCAAAAACCTGGGCACCACCGTAACGTCGGCCATAGGGTTGATGTCCAGAATCTTTTCCTTTATGACCTCAGCCTTGTTACGGCCAATCTCGCTGGCGTAGACCTGCTGGGTAGCGATATTTGTAGCGGCAACCGTATCGCCCTCAATCAGAACAAAGCTGCCGACACCGCTGCGGGCCAGTTCTTCCACAAACGCCCGCGTGCCGCCCAGACCGATACACACGGCGGTTTTACGGCTCAGTGCTTTGAGCGGATACAGAGAAGAAATCCGAGCAAACCGTTCCTGGCTAAAATCGCTGAGGCTGGTTAGTATTTTATTTACAGGGGAAGTTTTATAGCCCTTTGCCACGGCAATCGGTTGTTTGCGCATGAAGAGCCGCTTTTCATAGACATAAGGAAAGATTTTTATGTGACCGTCAGGGGGACTGCTAACATTGACGATCGGCATATAGAATTCGCCCTGGATATTAAGCGCGTCCATAATCTTTTTCACGTATTCATGATCCGCTGTGGATGGGGTAGTACAACCACGGGGATGGGAATGGATAAAGCCGACCAAGTACACCTCTTTTGCATTCCACTGCGAAATGACACGGTTCAATGTCGCCGTATCCGGCGTATAGGTGCCGCCGCTGGTTTGGGCAGTGGCATCAAAGTAGAACCAGTCAATTGTGCGGCCTCCGTTGCTTGAGCCTAAAACACCCCCGCTTTCAGCTGGATGGCGTCCGATAGTTCCGCAGATTTGGTCGTAAACTTGCTTTGTGAGATGCAATTTTTGTGCTGGCATGATGATTCCTCCAGTTTATTTGTTTTTTAGACGGGTTGCGATTGTGTCAAAGCTATCGTTGCTCCGGATGTAGATCGACGTGGTATCCGCCCACCAAGAAGCAACGGCCTTGGCTTGCTGAAGGGTTGAGATTCTGCCTGCCCAGCAGATATAGTCGTAGGTTTCTCCGGCGGCATGGAGCCGATGCGTCGCATGGGCGGAGGTACTTCGGCCCCTGTAGTCCACACGGTTGATGATATATATCCGCCATCCTATGGCTGGGCCGCAGTCCATAAAGACGAAGTCCATACGCAGAGACCGGTCGCCGGTCAAGTAATCAAGCCGTACAAAATCCATTGTCACACCTTGCTTTCAAAGTTCTTTCGTTGAAGGGATTTGGAACCCGCGCAGGAATGCATATTGCGCGGGTTCCGTTGCGCACCGTTAGCAGAATGTGCCTTGCGGCAGTTCGCCCTGCCTGCCGCCGCAGAAGGTTCCTTCAGGGAGCTCTCCCTGCCTGCCGCCGTTGTAACAGATGTGTTTCATGGTGCCACCTCCTCTCCGTCTGTAATCCCTTTGATTTGAGGGTGCCCAACCCGAATCACTTACGGCCCCCTCTGAGTTGTGGATGTCGTGTAGCATGGGGTTTACCTCCTTAATAAATTGGGAAATAATTCTGGACAAGCGCCGTATCTTAGGATATAATATTGCTTAGAGATGAGCGCGCTCGGGGTGCTGTCGACGATTAGATTGTACAGCGCAGCAAAACAAAGCACAAGATGGGCGTCTAAGTTGTCTAACCGATGTCTAAAGTGTCTAAATTGCCAAAATAAAAAAGAGGCCGAAGCCTCTCTATCAACCTAATCGTTTAGCGACTATACCAATCTGTGTCATTATGGATCTGTATGCCGATTTCATTAAGCTTATCTACCAATCTATCAAGCCTTTTTCTGCCTAGTTTCGGCATGTGAACAAAATCAGATATACTTAGG
>Ga0123353_10007970_pt1 | contig 14408 bp, 14 predicted proteins | sample TergutLab28metaG_3_FD_92763 | JGI IMG/M metagenome (GOLD analysis project Ga0123353, IMG submission 92763) | Labiotermes labralis P3 segment gut microbial communities from Petit-Saut dam, French Guiana - Lab288 P3 | ecosystem: Host-associated > Arthropoda: Insects > Digestive system > Gut ... | reverse complement strand
CTCGCCTGTAACGGTGCAGGTGTTGACGATGACGATGTCTGCATCAAGCGCGCTGTCTACCGACTGCGCGCCCATGGCGGCGAGCTTTTCTGCCAGCTCATCAGATTCGACTTGATTTACCTTGCAGCCAAAAGTCTTAATGTAGTAGCGCGCCATTATGCCGGCTTGCCTGCGCACTTTTTGAGTAGCGCATCATGGGATACCGCGATGGCGGTGCAGGCTGCTGTATCCACGCGCAGTATGGTGGGACCTAGGCTCACGCTATGAGCACCAATGTCATGAAGTTGCTCGATCTCATCTGCCCTAATGCCGCCTTCAGGACCAATGACGATTACCATGCGGGTGATCTCTGGGGCTTCAGGTAGCAGAGAGTTTTCAATCAGCTCTGACAGGCTGTGATGGACGCCCTCCTCCTCCCAGGGAACAGCGATAAGGTCAGGCAGAAGGTCATTGACCGTCTTGAGAGCCGTGCCAAAACTTTGCAACTTCAAAATCTCTGGCAGGTCATTGCGATGGGCCTGCTGGGCAGAAGCCATCGCAATCTTGCGCAGACGCTCGATTTTCGAGGCTGCCTTTTTGCTATCAGGGCGGCTGACCGAACGCGCAAAGAGCGTCGGGATGATGCGGGTGACCCCAAGCTCCGTTGCCTGGCGGACGACCTTTTCGTTGGTGTCGCCCTTGCAAAAGCCTAGTACGAGGGTCGTCTCGAAGGGCAAGAGGGGCGTTTCTATGGCACTGAGTACGCGCACATGGAGCTCGCGTGTGTCGATGCTTTCTATTTCGCACAGCCAGGGTGCCCAGACATCACGAACGACCAGTTCGATTTGTTCACCGGGTTCGATGCGCAAGACATTGGCGATGTGATGATAGCTGCTGCTGCTTTTATCAAAACACAGGGTCATGTCAGCTACGATGACGCCGCTAAAATCGGTGCATCCCTCATGGCCGCTTTGCTTCGTCGGCTGGTCTATGAAAAAGCGAGGCAATGACATTATTTCGAACCTCTAAAGAAGTCTTTTACCTTGTCGCCAAAATTGTGGACCAGCAGGTCGTCTGCGTCAGAAGTCTCACTGTCACCCAGCTCGGCAGAAAGCTCGCGCAAGAGCTCTTCTGCGCGCTTGCTGGGCTTTGTTGGCACGACAACATCGACATGACAGTAAAGCTTGCCCGTTTCTGACGGCCTCTTGATAAAGGGAAGCCCCGCCCTGTCAACGCTCACGCGGTCACCAGTCTGCACGCCAGCAGGAACCTCGACGACAACTTCGCCCAGAAGGCCTTCAATGCGCTTTGTCGCACCCAGGGTCGCCTCTGCAATAGACAGCGGCAGGCGCACGTTCAGGTGCTGACCCTTTCTGACAAAGCGGTCGTGAGCCTGAACATGGATCGTCACCAGCAAGTCGCCACTGGCGGCACCGCGAATACCGGCCTCGCCCATCCGAGCGACGCGAATCTTTTGCCCGTCAGCAATGCCCGCAGGGATTTCAACGTCGATGGTCTGTCGGTCGATAACTCGGCCCGAGCCCTGGCATTCATCGCAGGGATTCTGAACGACTTGACCGGTGCCACCGCAGTCAGGACAGGGCTGCTGCGTACGCATGGTGCCAAAAATTGTCTGCTGGTGTGCAACGACTTGACCGGCGCCATCGCAGGTCGGGCAGGTAGTCGGTGCTGCCTTATCGGCAGACCCGGTTGCATCGCACTGGTCACAGGGTGCCAGACGATCTATCGTTATTTGGCGCGTCACACCACGGGCAGCATCTTCAAGCGAGATAGCGATGCCAATGGCCATGTCACGTCCCTCGGGGCGTGCTTGCTGGCGTCCGCGACCACCTGCAACACCGCCAAAAAAGGATGAAAACAAATCACCCAGGTCGACCGCACCGCCAAAGATGTCGCCGAAATCTGAACTGTAGGCACCACCGCCGGCGCCAGGGGCTGTGCCAAAACGATCGTAGTGCGAGCGCTTCGAGGGGTCAGACAAAATGTCATAGGCCTCATTGAGCTCCTTAAAGCGGTCCTCTGCATCAGAGGCATCGTTTACGTCAGGATGCAGGGTGCGAGCCTTACGTCTAAAGGCACGCTTAATGGTTTCCCCGTCCGCATCACGCGTGACTTCAAGCAATTCATAGTAATCAATTTGTACAGATGACACGTTATCTCCGTCTAGATTCGCGGTTTATTCCAAAATATCGTTCAAGGTATGAGCAGCTGTCGACACAGCCGCGATAGTTTCTTGATAATTCAGCCGAGTAGGTCCAATCACGGCAACAACACCGCCCTTGTAGCGGCTCGTAACCAGACTTAGTTCCGACAGGCCAAACTGGCAGTGCTCATCACCTATCGATACTACAACCCGGTTCTCTTGTGAACTTGCTTCGAGCACATGGTCGAGCTTGCGCTCGTCTTCGAGCATGCCCACCAATCGCTTGAAGCATTCCTGACCGTGCAGCTTTACAAACTCGGGCTGCGTCAAGAGGTTTGCGAGACCATTGTAGTAGAGCTGGCTGGTTGCAGGTCGGGCTCCTATACGTGGCGACAACTTTGATGCCGTCACATTAATCAGTGCGAGATTTCCCGTAGCCTGCGCCAGATGCATGACGACCGCCCGAAAGAGCTCTGCTAAGAGCAGTGAGCTTCCTGCAGCTGAAGACCTGCGCAGTGCCAGATGCAGCTCTTGATGGGGGTAACTGGGATCTGCAACTGACAGGCTGGGTCTAGAAAGGATGTCATCAACAACGCGGCGATAACCCGCATGCGTTGGCAGCCTACCGGCACTGGTGTGGGGTGAATAGAGCAGCGATTGGTTTTCGAGGGCACCCAGTTCATTTCTGATAGTAGCAGGTGAAACATTCGCCACATAGCGCTGGGCTAAGATGCTAGACCCCACCGGTGCAAAGGTTGCTACGTGATGATCGACCACGGCACGCAGCACTATTCGTCTTCTTTCAGTAAGCATAATTACTGCCTCAGGCAGGCCAGTCTAGAAGATGTCAGCTATTGGTATTGCACGACCGAGTGAATAGGTACGCCACAGGCCTCAAGCTGGTCGCGCCCGTGCAAGAAATCGAGCTCGATAAAGAAGCTGTAGCCCACGAGGGTCGCACCAAGCTTTTCAATAAGGTGTGATTTCGCTGCAGCAGTGCCACCGGTTGCCAATACATCATCAACAATTAAGATGCGGTCATCAGCGGTAACGTCGTCCCGGTGGACCTCAATTATTGCCTTGCCATATTCCAGGCTGTACTCTTCACCCACGGTGGTGTAAGGCAACTTTCCTGCCTTGCGTGCAGGAATAAAGCCCGCACCCAGGCTGTATGCCATCGTCGTACCAAAAAAGAATCCGCGCGCTTCTGCCCCAAAAATCTTTGTGACGCCAGCATCTTTGAAAGGCTCACACATTTCGTCGATGGCCTGCTTGAAGGCTTCTGCGTCAGCCAAAACCGGTGTGATGTCTTTGAAAGATACGCCGGGGCTGGGCCAATCTGGGATGGTGCGGATTATGCTTTGGTAGTCCATGTGATTCTCCTTTGAATAGCAGCACTCTTGCAAGCAACAGCACCTGTCAGGCACTAGAGCAAGTCTTCTAGTTTATTGCGCAATTCTCTTTGAAGCAAGCAGCGCCTCAAGAGCTCTGATTGACGGGCTATGTCAGCTGCTGCCGCAGCTAGCATCTCTTTCGAGCGCGGCGTCTTGTGTCTAAAGGTGGGACGCAGCAAAAGCTCATACATGTCAGCCTCTTTGTCGGCAAAGGTGGCATACATACGTAGGTGCCGCGGCTCGATACCCATAGAGCGCAAGGCCCATGCCGCACGCACACAGGCCGCATCTGCAGCTGAAAGACGTGTGTGAGTCAAAGATCCTGAGCCAGCAGCTGGTGACAGGATGCCATAGCGCTTCAGTTCCACAAAGAAGTTTTCAGGTATCTTTTCATCGCGCATCATATCTGAAACAGCAACAATGGGTGTCTCATCTTGCGCGATGTCGTAACGCTGCGGATCTAAGACGCTGTCAGGGTCACCATCAGGACCGACCGCACCTGGCACGCTTGCCTTTTGACCCACGGCATAACCCGCAGAATGGTCTGTAGTCTTGCGCGTGTTTTCTTCCTTAGTTACCGTATCGGACTGCAGAATTTCTGCGATATCAGATGGAATCAAGCCGCGATCGTACTCTTCGAGCATGGCCTTGATGAAGGCAAGGCGAATGCCCTTGTCGCGCTGCAGACGCAAAATCAACTCAATGCGCTTGAAGTCATCACGCGAATACATGCGATAGCCCCCAGCAGAGCGCTGCGGGGTTACCAGACCTTCGTCCTCTAGGTGGCGGAGTTTCGAAACCGACAAATCATCAAAGTCCCTTTGGAGCTTTTGGACTACCTCGCCTATGGTGTAGTAGTCATAATAATTCATGCTGTAGGCACCTGATGTCTATCCATAGCTAAGAGCCATTACCTACTTGCTGCCCCAGCAAAACATCAGCTGGAAGGTGCCGATCTGGATAATGTCTCCGGCTTTGAGCAGGGCATCATCAACAATGTTGCCGTTCAGATAAGTGCCGTTGAGCGAGCCCATGTCGCGCACATGCACGCTGGCCCCTTCGCGGACAATCATGGCGTGCTCGCGCGAGACCGTAATGTCACCCAAAAACAATTGCGCCTTGGGGTCACGGCCAATCACGATGCGGTCGCCTTCCAAAAAGAAGCGCTCACCGACTTGCGGCCCCTTTACGACTTCCAAAAAAATGTCATCTGCAGGAGAATGCACGACGCGCGCCGCAATATCAGGGCTGCCGACAGGCACAAAAGAGGTCGTGGACTGATCTGCCGTGTCAAGACAGGCCTGACACAGACGCCCCGTTCCCTCAAATTCTCTACCGCAGTTTTGACATTCTGTCATTATTTTTCAGCACCTTTGAGGTCTTCGGCTTCGAGGCGCAGACGGACCGCATGGATTTCTGCCTCGAAGGCTTCCAGCAGTTCTTCATCTTGCTTGATGGCATAGCGGCGCTCTTCGACAATGCGGTTACGCACAAAGGGGTCTTCCATGACATCGAACAGATCACGGCCGTTTTCAGTCATTTCGCGCACGATGTACTCGATGGCACGCGTTTCTGGTACGCTCAAGAAAAGGTTTGACTTCTTATTCTTGCTTCTTTTACCGAATCTAAACATTCTCTTTTTTCCTCCATCTGAGTTCTGGCTTGCGCACGGCTGCCGCCTCATCAAGTCGTCTCACCGGAGTCGTATAGGGCGCACCCTGCAGTAACTCTGGCTTTTCTTCGATCTCTTTTGCTATGGCAATCATAGCATCCGCAAAGGCATCGAGATCCTTCAAGGGTTCGGTTTCTGTCGGCTCAATCATCATGGCTTCTTCCACAAGCAGCGGGAAGTAGATGGTTGGCGGATGGAAACCATAGTCTAGCAAGCGCTTTGCTACGTCAAGAGTACGCACCCCATGAGCCTCTTTGAAAGGGGCTCCTGTCAATACGAACTCATGCATGCAGACGTCTTCAAAGGCTAACTTGAAGTGGTCTTGCAAAACGACTCTTAAATAGTTTGCCGAAAGTACTGCCTGATGCGCAACACTTCGCAGGCCTTCTCCACCTAATGAGCGGATATAGGTCCAGGCGCGCGCCATAACACTGACGTTACCGTAGAAACTACGTACGCGACCAATCGACTTTTCCGGCATGACCAGAGTGTATAAGTCATGACCCTCATCGGGTTTTTCAGAATCCACCAGGCGCGCCACCAAGGGACCCGGCAAATAGGCCGCAAGCTCCTCATTAACACATATAGGACCAGCACCAGGACCTCCACCGCCATGCGGGGTCGAAAAAGTCTTATGCAGGTTAATGTGCAGGGCATCAAAACCCATGTCGCCGGGGCGCGTCACACCCAAAATAGCATTCAGGTTTGCCCCATCGCAGTAGGTAAAAGCACCCACGGCATGACAGGCCTCATTGATTTCAATAATCTGACCCTCAAAGAGCCCCAGAGTATTAGGATTTGTTAGCATGAAGGCAGCAACATCTTCATCAAGAAGCTTGCGGAGTGCGTCCATGTCCACCAGACCCTCGGGGCTTGATGGCACGGTCACGGTATCGTAGCCCGCCATGGCAACTGATGCTGGGTTGGTGCCATGTGCCGTATCAGGGATGATGACCTTTGTGCGAGCGGTCTTGCCCTCAGTTCTGTCCAGGTGTGCTGCTCTAAAGGCCATTAACGCTGCATATTCACCGTGAGCACCAGCTGATGGCTGCAGTGATGTGGCGGCAAAGCCGGCAATTTCTGCCAGGTCTTCTTGCAGCTCATACATCATCTTGAGCACGCCCTGCGTGCTGTACTCGGGCTGATAGGGATGCAGGTTTGCAAAGCCAGGCAGGCGTGCTGCGTCTTCATTCAGGCGCGGATTGTACTTCATGGTGCATGAACCCAGCGGGTACATGCCGCCATCAACGCCAAAGTTCATCGATGCAAGATGCGTGTAATGACGCATGATGTCAGTTTCAGTAACTGCTGGGAGCTGTGGACGCCCTCCCTCGTCTGCAAGATAATCAGACAGGACAGCTACGCTGCTCATATCAAAAACAGGCAGTTCGCTGGCAGGTGCACTCAGGCAGCTGCGACCCGCTTCAGAAAGCTCATAGATGCTTTCGCGCGGTCCCTTGTAGTTATAAGTTGCTGCGTTATCCAAGGCTCTTCACCGCCGTCACGAGGTCATCGATTTGTGCTTTGTTTCTTTTTTCGGTTGTAGCAAATAAGACCAGAGCCTCGCTGTTTTCAGCTTCTTCTGTATCGTCATCTTCGACTTCTGTGCTGCCGCCCAGGATGACGCCTGCAAAAAAGCCTTGCTCGAACATCATGTCGTGCCACAGGGTCAGGTCGTGCTGCCCCTGATAGCTGAGGGCGAACTCATAGCCAAAGGACTGCTGGGACGGACCATCGACAGGGGACGCAAAAAGGCCGGTTTCGAGGAGCTGTTCGCGCAGATAGTGCGCCTTCGTTACGCAGTCTTGTGCGATATCGGCAAGTCCTTGAGTACCCACAGCGGCGAGGTACATGCCCGCGGTCAAAGCACACAGGGCATGGTTGCTGCAAATGTTGGAGGTCGCCTTTTCGCGACGGATGTGCTGCTCGCGGGTCGACATCGTCAAGACGTAGCCCTTGTTGCCGTCTGCGTCTGTGGTGCGCCCTACCAGGCGTCCCGGCAGCTGGCGCACGCAGGCTTGCGTGCAAGCAAAGTATCCCAGTCCAGGGCCGCCGTAGCTCATGGCGTTACCCAGAGGCTGACCTTCACCAACGACGATGTCGGCACCTAGTGAACCGGGGCTTTTTAGGAGGCCTAGCATGATGGGATTAGTGTCGAGCACAACGTAGGCACCCGCCTCTTTTGCTGCGGCAATCAGAGGTGCGAGGTCTTCGATAATGCCAAAGAAGTTTGGGTAAGGTAGCAGGACGGCCGCGACCTGGTCTGCATAGGCGCTCAGCAGTTCTGCAAAGGTCTCTGCATCTGTTGTCAGATCTTGACCGACCGGGATAAAGACAGGCTCGATAAGCTCTGAGCTTGCATAGGTCATCATCGTTTCGAGCTTTTCGGGATGCAGGGCTTCTGACACCAACATAACCTTGCGCTTGCCGCGGGTCAGACGCAGTGCCATAAAGGCAGCTTCGACCAGAGCGGTAGCACCGTCATACATGCTGGCGTTAGCTACATCCATACCGGTCAGCTCGCAGATGCCGGTCTGATATTCAAAGATAGCCTGCAGGGTTCCCTGGCTGACTTCTGGCTGGTAGGGTGTGTAGGCCGTAAAGAACTCGGGTCGGCGCAGCAGGTGGTCAATAAAGGCAGGGCTGTAGTGGTCATAGCAACCGGCACCAGCAAAGCAGACATATTCATGTGCTGCAATGTTTTCATTTGAGAGCTGTGCGAGCTGTGCCGCCAGATCAATTTCGCTGGTAGGCCCTTTGACAGCAGGCGCCCCGTCAAGCAGGACTTGGGTCGGTATTGCCTGATAGAGCTCGCTAACATCGCTTACGCCCACTTTGGCAAGCATGCTTGCGCGTTGGTCGTGCGTGATGGAGATATAGTTCATCTTTTGTCCTCGATGCCCGTTTTAAGCAAGACTTGCGTCGTAGGCAGCAGCATCAAGTAGGGCATCGAGTTCGCTTGCGTCATCAAGACGCAGCTTTACCAGCCAACCCGCAGCATAGGGGTCTTCATTAACTGATTCGGGAGCCTCATCAAGTGCATCATTGACCTCTGTTATTAAGCCACCGACCGGCGCCATGAGTTCAGAAACTGACTTGACACTTTCGACCTCACCAAAAGCCTCTTCTGATTCAAAGTTGTCGCCAACTTCAGGCAGGTCAACATAGACGATCGAACCTAGCTGGTCAGCAGCGTACTTGGTGATTCCAATAGTGACGATGTCACCTTCGACCAAAATCCATTCGTGATCAGAAGAATACTTGCGATCTGCAGGAGAAGACATTCGTGCCCCTTTCATGTAAAGCTCGGTCAGGGACAGCTAATTAGGCGTGGCCAGACCATTTTTCTCTTTTGATTTACCTATGCAATAGTACCAAATTTATTTCAGGAAATGACGAGGAAAATGCCCAGTGATTTTATTCCCACCAGGCGTTGTTATCTATCCAATTAATGGCCTCTGCCCTATCCTTGAACTCACCGGTGTCATAACCCAAATTATCAACGGTCGCACGCAAGGTATTCATCGCACTAATGGTGGCATTAAAGAGGGCTTCCTCGCGGGCAAAATCTTCGTCGCTCATGGGCGTCTCTTCGATGTAGGCACGCTTTTCGTCAGCAGCAGCCTCTGCTGCATTGCGTACCGAAACAATACGTGCCACTTGAGCCGCAGCAGCATCTGAAAAGCTGCCGGTGCCGCGGGTCTTGCCAGCCTCAAAGGGATCAAAAATAAGCAAGACAGGGTCAGACTGCAGGCTAATACCGCCGATAAATTCAGTGGGCACTTCAGACACATAGGAAACACCCGTGGTTTCGATAAAGACATAGCCGGTTCCGGCAAAGCCCTCCCCTTCTGAGGCAAGAGCCAGTGCCATGTGCTGCTCTTGTTCATAGAGAAAAGCCGCTGTGGCATAACCTTCATGTGATAGAAGGGCTGCTAGCAACATGACCTTTTCATCACAGTCTGCGAGACCATCAACCAGAACTTGCACTGGCATACGCGGGTCACCTAAGGCCTTCGACTCATGATCGACATAGCCACGGTTTTCATCGTAAGGTATGGTTTGAACAAATTTTGTCATCAGTTCGGCGTACTGGTCGCCATCGAGGTTGAGCTCATCACGCACGGCACGCAGCTGCGTAACGACAGAGATAATGGCATCATCCATTTCAGGGTCAAAAGTCAGTTTGTTGTAATAATCCTGCATGGCAGCAAGGCGCTGGGCATCACTGGCATCATTTGCCAGCATGAAACCTCGAGGAGCCATAACGGCACCGTGATAGATGCGCGGGTCAACTTCTGCCTGCAGTGAAACATCTTGCCCCAGAAAACTAAACTCAAAGGTGGCTGGAGTGATATCACGACCATTTGTCGGAATAATGAAAGGATAGGGTCCGGGAGGTTCTGGTTCGACCTCGACGACTTCTTCTGCGACGGGTTCGCGATCAAAGAGGCCAAGGTTGTCGAGTCGGTACATGGCAACATAGGTGGCACCTGCAACAAAGGCCACAAAAATCAACATGAGAACCAGGGAACGTAAGAACTTCATGGCTTTAGTATAGCGAATGGACGCACGCTACCTAGGTGAAGTGCCCTGTGCTGCAGCCTTGTTACCGCCCAGTTACCTAGCGGCCGGTCTAGCTAGCGAGTTCAATCAGGGCAGAATCCAGAAATTGATGACCAGGTAGACAAAGCCCACAAAGAGCAGGCCTGACAAAAGAGTCCACAGGCGTTCGCGGAAAATGAACTTATCAAACATTTCACGCGTGACCTCGGGGCTGTGAGAGATAGCAGATTTCTTCCAGGCTATCCCCCATCCGCGAGCACCGAAATAATACATCAGATAAAGGGTTCCGCCCAAAATGCCTGCCGTCATAAGACCTATGACGATGGTCCAAAAGACGCTGGCACCACCTTCGACCATGGCAAAGGCGTTTTCAAGCGAATTGGAGGCAAAGACGATTAGCGGTAGCACAATGGCCGCAGACAAGACGCCATGTATCGGTCCCCACACGGGAGGCATGAGCGCCGCTGCCCAATTAAAGCGCGGCAGTTGGAAGGGAACTGTGCCGTCTGCGTCAAGCGGCACAAGGCCCGTAACCCGGTCAGGGCTGTGTCCGGCGACAGCGCAGTTGGCATCTTCATCGCGCGGCACCATGCGATTGCAGACGCTGCAGTACCCCGCCGTTTCTTCGGCGTGATAGTCTGTCTGGACTTCAGTTGTTGCTGGCCTCATGAAAGGCTTTCCTTGAGTCTGTCCAAAAAGGCATCGACTTCGGCCTCGGTCGTATCCCAGCTGCAGACCCAGCGGACACAGTCATAACCTGCGTGTGGCGCGCCGCTTTCTACAGCAGGACCCTCTTCCCAGGTGTAGAAATGGAATTCTTCTTGCAGAGCAGGCAGCTGTTCCTTAGGTAACCAGGCAAAAACCTCATTAGCAAGCATGCGCGTATCATCAACGAAGGCGACTTCGCAGCCATCAGGCAGGCCGTCAGCCAACCTGCGCGCCATGGCATTGGCATGAGTCGCACAGTGTAGCCAGAGCTCCGTACCATACATGGCCTCGAACTGAACGGACAGAAAACGCAGCTTTGAACCCATCATCGCAGATGCCTTCGAGAGCATAAAGCTCGACGCCGCAACTTCAGACGCAGCCTTGCCAAACCACAGAGCTCCGTCACCATAGAGCATGCCGTTTTTCGTCCCGCCCAGGCTTAAGGCATCGACACCGGCGTCCACGGTCAGTGCTGCCAAGCTCACCCCTTGTGCCGCTGCAGCATTGGCAATACGCGCCCCATCGACATGCAAGTACATGTCGCGGCTATGGGCAAAATCTGCCAAGGCAGCGGTTTCTGCCGGCGTATAAAGCGTACCGAGCTCTGCCACATTGCTGATAGAAATGACCCGCGGCTGGCGGGCATGCTCGAAGCCCTGCAAATGCTCGACCACGGGTGCCAGGCGGTCTACCGTAAGCTTGCCGTCCGGCGCGTCGACAGAAATAACCTTGATACCCGCAAGTCTTTCGGGCGCACCGCATTCATCGGTGTTGATATGTGCCGTGTCAGCCGCAATGACCCCGTCCCAGGGACGCATCAGCGCAGACAGGCACAGAATGTTTGCCGAAGTACCGTTGTAGCACAGGCGCGCGTGCATATCGCTTCCAAAAATCTGGCGGAGTGCGTCCATCGCCCGCTCAGTGTAGTGATCCTCGCCATAAGAGGGCACGTGATCGACGTTTGCGGCTGCTATCGCATCCAGGATGGCAGGGTGTACACCCGCGTAGTTGTCTGAGGCAAAGGACTTCACTTATGCGTCAGCCTTCTTTGCAGGGGTCTTTTTTGCAGTTGTCTTTTTTGCAGTGGTCTTTTTTGTGGCTGCTTTCTTTGCCGGAGCTTTTTTCGCCGCAGGTTTTTTTGCAGCAGGTTTTTTCGCCGTCGCTTTTTTAGCAGGAGCTTTTTTGGCAGTCGCGCGACCCCGTTTAGCAGGAGCCTTTTCGATCATCTCTTTGGCTTGCTCTTCGGTGATGGTCGCAGGATCAACGTCTTTGGGAACTTTGACGTTTTTCGTGCCATCGGTAACATAGGGACCAAAACGGCCCTTCAGCACCTTGATACCGCTGTCGAAATGGGCGATGTTTTTCTCCGCCTCTGCCTTAAGCTTTTCTGCATAGAGCTCAAGGGCGCGCTCGATGTCGATGGTAAAGGGGTCGTCAGGCTCTTTGATGCTGGCGTAGAGCTTGCCCACCTGAATGTAGGGGCCAAAGCGACCAATGTTAGCTTTGACATCCTGTCCATCTTCAGTCTGACCAACCAGACGGGGCAACTTGAACATTTCAAGCGCTGCTTCGAGGGTAACCGTGTCGATGGTCGAGCCCTTAGGGAGGTTTGCAAAGCGGGGCTTTTCTTCGTCTTCAACACTGCCTATTTGTAGCATGGGGCCAAAGCGGCCCACGCGTGCGCTAACAGGCTTACCACTTTTGGGGTCGGTGCCAATCTCGCGCATTTTTGCGACAGATTTGCGGTCGATGCTTTCGGCGTCTTCAATCAGCTGATGGAAGGGGCCGTAGAAATCGCCCAGCATCTTTTGAGGGTTGAGGCTGCCTTCTTCGATGTCATCGAGGTGCTCTTCGGTGCGCGCCGTAAAGTCGTAGTCGACGATGTCGGTGAAATATTGATGCAGAAAGTCTGAGAGGAGCTCACCAATCGCATTGGGTACGAGGCGACCCTTGTCGGCGCCTGTGCGCTCCGTCAGGATTTCGCGACCAACAGCTGTCGTATCAGATGTGATGGACAGCTCGACAGCTTCACGCTCGATGCCTTCGCTTTGGCCGACCTGTACGTAACCACGCGTCTTGATGTTTTCCAAGATAGTCGCATAGGTCGAAGGGCGACCAATACCGAGGTCTTCAAGCTTTTTGACAAGGCTACCTTCAGTAAAGCGACCGGGGGCCTTTGAAAAGCTTTGTTTTGCCCGCACGACTCGTGCTGCCAGTAGGTCGCCTGCCTGCATGCGTGGCAGGTACTTTTCTTCGCCACGCTGGTAAACTGCCAGAAAGCCTTCAAAGGTAACGGCCTCGCCTTTTGCCTTGAAGTGAGCCACGGGTGTAGCTGCGCCATCCTGCAGGGCATTAATGCTGACATTGGTTTTTTCGATTTGCGCGGGCGCCATTTGAGAAGCCAAGGCGCGGTTGCGGATCAGACGGTAGATGCGCTGCTCGAAGTCATTTTTGCCGGCGACTTCAAGGGCAATGTTGGTGGGACGTATAGCTTCGTGTGCTTCCTGAGCAGAGGCCTTCTTTGTCTTATACTGTCTGGTTTGCGCAAAGTCATCACCATAGGTGGCGCGCACATATTCTGAAATTGAAGCCAAGGCCGTATTTGACAAGCTGGTCGAGTCAGTACGCATGTAGGTAATGTGACCTGCCTGATACAGTCCCTGTGCAGCACTCATGGTGGCACGGGCAGAAAAGCCGATCTTGCTATTGGCGTCTTGCTGCAAAGTAGAGGTTGTGTAAGGTGCAGAAGGATTGCGCACGCCTGGCTTCTTGCTGACATCAGCTACCTCGTAGTGGGCACCCAGCAGGCTTTGTAGCAGGTCGTGTGCAGCGGCCTCACTATCGAAGGTCTGGTCAAGCTCCGCCTTGAAAAGGTCATCTGGGTTCGTGTCAGGTTCATGCGCACACTCGCTGCAGTGCATCTCTGCCGTGACCTTGAAGCTGACCTCTGGGGTAAAGGCCGCGATTTCACGTTCGCGTTCGACCACTAGGCGGACGGCCGGTGACTGCACGCGACCAGCACTTTTGCCGCCAGGAACCTTTTTCCAGACAACGGGGCTCAGTTCATAGCCGACCAGGCGGTCGAGAATCTGCCGAGCCTGCTGGGCCTGAACCAAGTTCATGTCGATGGTGCGCGGATGGGCAACGGCGTTTTCGAGGGCCGTTTTTGTGATTTCGTTAAAGGCAATACGCTTTGTCGTGGCAACATCGAGGTCAAGGACTTCCGCTAGGTGCCAGGCGATGGCCTCGCCTTCGCGGTCTTCATCAGTAGCCAGCCAGACTTGCTCTGCATTTTTGACGGCCTTTTTGAGGTCAGTGACGACTTTTTTCTTACCTGGCTCGACCACATAGCGGGTCGCGAAGCCATTTTCGACATCGATGGCGTTCTCATCCCGGGTCGGAATTTGTCGAATATGGCCGATGGAAGATTTAACGACGAAATCCGAACCGAGGTAGCGCTCGATGGTTTGCGCTTTTGCAGGACTTTCAACAATAAGTAGATTTTTCATGATTAGTAACATACGGCACAATCGACTGTAAAGTCAAACCGCCGTCTTGTAGAAAGTTGTTGGGGCCTGCTAGGACCAGGTCAAGAAAGGCTGCCTTGAGGGCACCCTCACTTGAGACGGCTAGACGCGGCTAGACCTTCAGATTGAACTCGTCAGCAATCCAGTCTGCGCAAAAAGCAACATATTTGCAGCAGGGCCTGCCACCATCTGCGGGCGGATTGTCAAAGGCCATTTCTTTGAGCACCTGACATTCGTCCGTTGCGAATTCTTCGACAAAGGCATCATAGAGGCGCACGGCTGTCTCGCGCTCGCGTTCTTGCGTGTCCTTGTCGATACCCTCTTGACCAATGAAAAGACCAATAGCCATCAGCCCGCCGCACAGAGCCCCACAGGTTTTTTCAAGCCCACCGATACCG
>Ga0123353_10007969_pt1 | contig 14408 bp, 8 predicted proteins | sample TergutLab28metaG_3_FD_92763 | JGI IMG/M metagenome (GOLD analysis project Ga0123353, IMG submission 92763) | Labiotermes labralis P3 segment gut microbial communities from Petit-Saut dam, French Guiana - Lab288 P3 | ecosystem: Host-associated > Arthropoda: Insects > Digestive system > Gut ... | reverse complement strand
TATTATTAAGTACTGGATAAACGAATAGTTTAATACTAGTCTACCTTCAATCAATCTATTGTAGTTCCAGTTCCAGATGTTACGGAAAATATTGGTGCTTCCTGCTTCTGGGTGAAACACCTTTTATAAAACGGGCTAACTAACTAGCCAACCAACTAAATAATCAATCAAACAACCAACCAACCAACCAACTGCACAGAGCAGGATCCTTGTTAATATCAGACAGTTCCTCAGCTAGTCAAAAACTTCCCCGTATATTATAGAGCTCGAGGGTTTACTACCTTCCGTACAACAGCCAGCCAGCCGTCCCTGTCCTGAGCCTGACGTCATACACGCCAGCCATGTCTTTAAGATACACGCCACAAGGACAACTTAGTGGAATTTTATTTATTTTTAATACTTTTCCCTTTCATGATTTATTAACATATTCTGTTCATTTGAAAGGAAACGCATTTCTTTGCACCCTGAGTGGTATGAATCAGGAAATTCGCCAGATGATGGTATCCGAAGCCGAAACGTATAGCGAATTTGTTGTATTAACAACATCCACGTATTAATTAGACGTTGACTGCAATATTTAATAATACCTTAAGATTAATTTTAGTAACATCTTCCAGTGTTCATTTCGAAGTTCCCAATCACAACCCCAAATAAGGTATTATTATTTTTCATGCATGTTGTATATCACGTTCAACCCATCACCTTTGATTTGATAGTAATGTTTAGTGGAGAATTTTGCTCCTTTCTCGAGGCTCGCATTACTTTCTCCCTCTTAGGTCCTAATATCTTCCTCAGCACCTCACAAAGCACTTGACTATAAAAATGTACTCGAGAAAGGTTCACGCATTTTCCACGTGTGTTGCCTGTAATTCTGAACTGGTTCCACGAGTCCAAACACGAAGACAGCACCACCTTCCAGACGTTTCATATCTGTGCATCGTATATGTGTGAGAAAGAAGAATTTGTTATGTCTGACAGCCGCTTGCTGGGATGACCACAGGAATTCCATCACTCCATTTCACTTGTTACTTGTGTAAATGTTCAAAGCGTCTTTCAGCGTTTGGTCCAAGCTCCGAACGAAAACTTAGAATGTAAAATATTCGACTTGTAATTCCAGAAATGCTGCAGAAAGTAGCAGTCTAGACCCAAATAGACATGGAAAACAGAATAATACTCAAGCAATATAAACTCCGTGGACACAATTAAAAATTATAACCTACTATCCCGTCTAAAAGGGAATAAAAACATGCTACTCTTTTCAAGTTTCAAACCAACCGACTGATTTTCATGGAACGTAGATCTGTATTATACCCTTATAGAATGTTGCAATTTGCAGTTGCCTAGAGTCTGCAACACTGGCGTTGCCAAGGGAGATGGGATAGTTGAGGTCGCTCTGGGTGACACGATGGGCAGTAAAGGAATATTTAAAATAAAGTTAAATTAATCTCTTGCATTCAAGAAGTTCTAAAGAATTGAGATAAGTAAAAGAAAATTTAATAAAATATTGTAATTTTTTAAATATATAATATCTCTTACGGGCGGCCATTTTGATAACTCGCCCTTGGAACGAAACACCTGGCTACACCGCTGTCGGTACAATACACGCGAAACGCAAACCTGCGAGTCGGGAGCGACATGAAGTTTAGGTTCTGAAATGATGTATAGTGATACATTCTATAATATCATGGAAATTTGCAGAGGTACTTTTTTCTTCTGCATGAGAATAAGGATATGATAGCCATGGCTACATTTTCCTTACGCTGTCAGTTTCATGACGTTAACACTGGAGTTACATATGTGACATTTGGTAAGTAAATATCACGGAAATACTTACATATTATTTATGCAGGCTACATTGCTGAAAAATTCAGCTTATTTCAACTCGAATTGAAATCAAAGAATTTTTACGAAAATCAGACTTTAAGGTTTCGTTGGTATACTTATTACATGTTGGCTAAAACAATGGGAACAAATACCCCAGAGATATAAAAATACTGCACTATACCATCCATGCAGCATCATCAGTACGCATGCTTTAAAACGAAAGCATAAAACCCGCTTGGCAAAATAAACTTTACATTTCCCTAAGGTGTGTAGGATAATTTCATTAGGACGGAGATCAGCTAATGTACCATGCTTTTTGTTACGCCAGTATTTTGCTCCGTGATTACTTTACAATAGTTCTCTTTCGATGCTAAATGTTAATGTGCTTTTATTATCCGCCATAGTTTTAACTTCATCAGAACTGAAACGACGATAGAGGTGACGTAACGCTGTGGTAAACTCAGAAACTGATATACACAGATTATTTCAACATATTCAATCTGGCCGCATAATGAAACGCGTTAAAGTTGTTTTCGTTCTTAAGCGAGTTATGTAACGACGCTGTCAACTGCTACGATCATGTCTTCGGTGAGAGATGAGTGAATGAGACTGAAGCATTGGTGGAATGATTATGACAGGAAAACCCTAAGGGGTCAGAGAAAAACCTACCCTCATGCCACTTTGTCCACCACAGATCCCACACACAATGGTCTGGGAGTGAACCACACCATTCGCGGTGCAAAGTTTCCTTTTGTCTAAGCACCGTGTCAATAATCAAAATAATTTCTAAGCATCCGAATTCGGCGACAGGCATCGAAGAATGCAGTTTACGTTCGTATGGTTTTTCTTCTGCGATAAAAGCGAAAATGTAAGCATAATACAGTCAATATCGAAACAGTTACGAATACATTCATATCACTGTAGGAAAAGAACCCCGCACGTGCAGCAAGTGTCAAGTCACTGCACCGAATGAACAATCCGGTTAGTTAAACTTACTTAACATCCTGAGATTTTAGGGTCCCACGATGAAGACAAAGAAGGTTAGAGACTTGCCGGATGTGACGACTGACAACCTTACGGATAAAAGACAAGAGGTACACTTCACAAAAATAAAAGAATAATTATGAATCGAAAGTTACAGAAATGGGATATAACGTTCCGACAGTAATAAAACTGGCTTCAGATAGGGTCCAATGGCGGGTTTTTTGTATTCACACTAATGAATCTTCGGGTTCATTCAAAATAAGGAATTTCTTGCTTGGTAAACCAACTTGCAGCTTTATATTGGGTAAAGAAGAAATAAATGGGTTGATATAAAAGAGCCACCTGGTAACGGATTCCTTTGTCAATATTCTCACTACGGAAATGAACAAATTAAAATTCTCAATAGAGTTTTTGTTTTCGAAAAAGTAAGCATTAAGGTGCAAGCAGGTCCATTTACCTACATTTCACTGCCAGGAAGCGACCCACATGACGTATAGAACTCTTCATTATGAACGTGACAAAAAAAATTGTATCTCAACTGGAACACGAGAATAATTACAGCCCATTCTTCCGCTTATTTTGAAATGAATTCTACCTTCCGTTTTTAGCTTTCCATAACTTTCATTTGTTTCAACTCATCTGAACCTCCTTCACGAAAAACAAGTTTCAGCGTTTGTGACAGAAAACTAAGGCAGGCAATGTACGTATAAGCTAACACTGTGGCGCGTTCGCTTAACCAATGTTGAAGTGGAAAGGCAACACTGGATTTTGTGAATTGTTGACTATACGTGCCTGTCAGCCATGTAAAAATATTGAATTTTGCAGAACAATGTTTTTATGGCAAATTCATTTCGCCGGCAACAATACCAACGTAGGTATTTATGTAAAGTGCCAAATATTCAATTCAAAGAGAAGGAGATTCGTTTGCTCATGGCCTTCTTCAGAGGTACAATTTGGCTAAACAGATCCTAATGCCAGATAAGCCGTTGCAAAGATTCTCAGTTGTTGTAAGTGCTGCCGAAACCATTTTAAGAGATCAGACGGAATTAATCAATTACAAAGCAACAAGCACTACATATGAGTGTCCGTCTGTATTCTTGCCTTTGATATCCGGCATGTAAATCGTATTTCAATAAAACTAGAACTTTCTCGATATATTTTCGAAAAATTCACAAATATCAATTTTCCTGAAACATCGTCCAGTGGGAGATGAGTTGTTCCATGCGGAAAGACATTACAAACCTCACAGTCACTCTCCGCTATTTGGCCAACGCGCCTATAAATTGTAACAATTCTTCGTGTACATTCGTCTTACACATAATTTATTCTTATCCTGGACATGTTACCTGATATGCAACAACAAAATGCACAACATTAAAGCAAGTCACATATCATTTGGTAATACGAATAAAAACCTGATACAAAATCTTTTTTCCTCCTTTAGCAATTTCAAGAGTAAAAATAGTCAAAAGTTCTTTCCTATCCAACGTTCTCCGATTTCCGCAGGTTCCCAGGTTTAGTCCCTTTGTTCGTATACTCAGAGTAACATCTAGTTAGAAACAAAAAAATGAAAGTACTTATCTGTCCATTGCTCCCCGATTTCATAAGAGCATAGCTTTTGGAAGGTTCCCAGGATTTTGCCGTTTGTCTTTCTGGTAAGAGCGACGTGTAGATGAATATGTGTATGGAGTACTGGTGGAATGACACTGACAGGGAAAAACCGAAGTAGTCGGAGGAAAACCTGACCCAGTGCCCCTCTGCCCACCATAAATGTCGCACGGACTGGCCTGGGATCGAATTCGGACACCTGGGATGAGAGGCTGGCGATTAACCGTCAGAACCACTGCGCAGCCATAAAAATTAATTTGCATTGTATTTAAATATTCAGAACTTAACGCCCAGTAAACGCTCTCCGTCTCGGGAAACTACTCAATTAATGCTACTTCGGGAAAACGCCTTTCGTTCTGATATTCACAAAACATATAAACGCCTTCAGCGGACAAAAGATACAATGTCAAAGTTGGTGGTACGAAAAGTAACCACTGGGGTTTAAGAAGCTCGTATATTTCGCCTCCACCTCTTGAGTCCGGATGGCTCAGCTACTGGATGCATGGGGCTAGATTCGATGCGAAACACAGGGATTTTTTTCTTTTCCAGTCATGGTTATCTGACCCTTCACTGGAAGTAAAACAGCCGGGACGTGAAGCTCAGCATTGAATTACATTTACTGCCGAGGTCAAGGAGTGGAAATATATCTCCACTTCAGCACTTCAAGACATGGGTCTTAATAAAGCACGAAATATTTGTCATTTTTTCGTCTTTTCTTCCTTCTTTCATGCCCCGCATATCCCTATAAACACCTCACGGTCAACAAAGCCGTCTTTACACCGAGGCAAATACATTTCATGCACAAAATTTTCGTTCAGTACTGAGGTATACCACGTTTCTTACAAGCGGACCAACATACAGAAACATGCTTAACAAAGAAGTAATTAATTTACATTAGTACAACCCACACCTGATATATGAAACAACTGGCTCAGGCGACGACGCTGCGGACATAAATTCACGAGGTGGCCGACTAGATTTTCGACCAGGACACCAACAATCCCGACTCAAGTTTCATTGGTGCTTTTTATCATAACTTTTACACAAATTCCAGGTTGGTACATTGAATTAGGCCACAGCCACTTCCTTTCTAACTTATTATTCACTACGAATTAATCACTCGACACCATACAGTCTAAACAACCTGCAAATAAAATTAAACTAAATGCATTTTATTCCAAACTGCAAATAATGTAGTAGGTACAAAGTTATTTAACAGGCCACTTCTGAAAACAGAATTTTACTGAACGGGTTGCTGTGACACTAACGATTAGACTTCTGTTCGGAATATGTCTAGTTTGAACGTCGACCGAACCATCGATTATGCTGACAAAGTTTCTGGTGGTTTTCCTCATTCCCTCCAGAATGGAGTATAGTTATCCACTCTTCTTAGTACCTAAAACTTTACAGAGAGAAATTCCAGTAACTAGCCTCATGGAGCAAGACGCTTTTGAGAAGCTATTCGCTTAAACCAGCCGTTCTTAACTTGGAATTCACGGACCCCGGGGGTGCATGGATAGACTTCAGGGACTTCATGAACTAGGATGGTAAAAAATTACAAGTTTATTTTCACCAAACTCTAACTGAAATTTAGATTTTCATTCAATAATGAATGTAGCCAACAACGGAATTTATGGCCTCTAGACTCCAAAAAATGTTTAAGTTCAATGAATCTTACTACTTCTATTTCTTGCAATTAAAGATTTTTTTTATTTTTGAGAATTTTCTAATAAGGGTCCATGGCATAAGTAAGGTTAAGAACCGCTGACTCAAGACATTGCAGAAATATTCCTCCGTTTACAGAACCCAAGGTTCATTACGTCGCTCACAAGAGAACGCAGAGGTCACACCGGCAATATTATTACGGAATATTATTTTTCTTTCTAAGAAAACACGTAAAATCTCAATTATAAAGGCAGGCGGTTATTAATATTTAAGGAAATACTATAGGCTTTCAACTGAGAAACAGGCAAAACACAAACACATCCTGCACGGGAAACACGATATATTAAGGCCTAAATTGAAGAAAGCGATGGGCATAGTTACCATTGTCCTATGAAGTATGGATCATCAGACTTAAGGCCAGTTGCACGAATTCAGCCCTTCTTTCTCTAAGATCTCGTTACAGTGAAATATTTTAGATTAGTCACCAGACTATCTCAGCAACAAACCGATAGGTAAGCGTTATGAGATCTGCGCTTTTTTGGGATTGTATGCAGTGCAGAACGGTAGTTTCTTGCCGGCGTTTCGGGATAATTTATCGGTCCAATTTTCAAGGGTCAAGCAGTCCATTAAGAAAGCAACGACCATTCTACGCTGCGTAAAATCCCAAAAGAGCGCGGATATCATTTACAACGCGCAGGAAGCTTAAAAGCACGCATAAATACGTGTTATGATTAACATTTATTAAAAATGCGGTAGTCAATTACGTAAACTCGTGGGATGTGGATTTCATTTCCAACAACGCTTGCGCAGTGCTGCTGAGTCCTACCCTATATCCCGAAATGACAAAGGCGTTTTTGCAACAGGGGCAAGGCGGCCAAAGAGTGATTCTTGTCATTCACTTCCGGATACATCCCAGGTAAAGAGAATTCATGCAGCGCTGTATCAACGCAAACCCCTTCACAGTGCGGTGACTGTCCGCCAGAATAACGTTACGTGTAAGAATCAGCGAATTAGGGACTGTGTCATACCTGTATGTTTAACTTTCACATGATTCTTTTCCATCCTAGAAACCCTTTCTTTTATTTCCTTATACAAAACCGCCCCCACCCACCCCTTACTTGCATACATTCAGTCAAACAGGAGCGCCTGACTGAAAATTTGCAGCGGTCAGTGAGAGTACAGTATCTTCTCTGCTTTCAAAAGCATGCTACTACTAAGCACTTCAAGGTCAGTGGTTAGTGCATATACCTTCGAGCTTAACACTAACAACCCTGCACTTTGTCCACACATTGTCTTTGTTTCGTGCGATTCTCACATTCAACAGCAATCATGTCCCTGTAGAACATGGACCGGTTGGATTTATAACGGAGGGACACGGTTTTCTGTGCCACCGCTCGGACGGTTAGTTGCCATCCTCTCACTGCGGAAGCCGGAGTTCGGTACTGGGACAGTCCAGGCGAAATCTGTGGTGGGCGAAGTGGCACCGGGACAGAATTTTCTCAGAAAACTTCCGTCTTCCACTATGAGTCTCAGTCCACTAATGCTCCAAACTCATATCCATCTACTTGTTATTCTTACCTTCAGGACAAACAGACGAACCCTACCGACCTTCACAAAAGAAAGGTTCTTTCGGAAAAAAGGAAGCATTGGGTGGAAAAGTGGTTTCAGTTTTTTATACTTGAAGGGGTTAATTTATGTGTCTACTGCAGGATTACTAGAAAAAATGATTTACGAGACTGAACTTCACTCTAATATTACTTTTCTCTGTTACTACCTACAGAGGTAATGCACGAATGGATTTCAACAGACGTCAAAAGCTCCCACACACTAGCCTCGTACACAATATGCATGAGACTTGCTTTAATTAAAATACAAAATGCCCATGCTGGTCAGATGATTAGCTGGAAAGCTTCAACACAGAATGGTAACTTATACTTCCAAAAGTCTCCCAGTTTTCTTTTTTAAAATAAGAGAAATAATAAACATCTTTAACGATTTTGAAGACTAAAATTAATGTACATTACGCAACTACATTCAGTTCCTAACACTCACACAACACGGGTTGCTTCCATTATAAAGACCAATGGGTGAGTAAAGTTTAGGGTGGTAGAGGAACAGGTGTTCCTGTAGTAATTCTGTTTTGCCCCGTTAGGATCATTCCACCAACCTCCATACTCATCTTCATCTACATGTTAATCTTAACCAGAAATACAAATAGGCAAAGCCTAGCAGTCTTCCTAACAGCAATGCTCTTACGGAAATCGGGGAGTATTGGTTAGAAAAGTACTTTCAGACTTCATGGATATAAAAGCTGACTATATGAGAATTATGTAGAATACACGTACACACACGCGCACATACGTTATGTAGGCAAAATGGTGTGTATTTAGTGTCAAAATTATTGGTAACTACAGTGACCAGTAGGTTTTAAAGGAGTTATTTAGGTGACATGCATGTAACTGCTGTGAAATTTTTATTCAACGAGCACATAAATAAATCACATTTTAAAAACAAAAGAGGTGGAAGCTCAAGAGCTGTACCAACCAAGAAATAAACGATAAACGGAAAGAAATTATTGTGCTCGAAACTACATTTAGGTTACTGGTTGACAGCGTGTACAATGCCATCGGATATTATTAAAAGGCTATATACCCTTCCACTGCTAAATCTTTTACGCAAAATTAAAGCTGCTGAATGCACTCTATATTATTACGCATTATATTGGAAAGGGTATGTAGTCAAACACAACTTTGTCAATTAAGATGTATTTAATGGCTATACTAGACAAATAGTATAGCCATTAAATACATCTTAATTGACATAGTTGTGTTTGACTACATAACCTTTCCACAATGGGGATGACACACTTCCTAGATTACTTATTAGAATTCAAACTCAAAAGCATTATTTTTCTAACCTGAAGCAAAGAGATGAATAATTGCTTGAATATGGGATTTATCCGAATAAAATCTAGATTATTAAACGACTAATAGAATGAAAACATTAAATCACGGAAACAAACAGCAGTTTCGGGAAAACAATGTATATGGGCTTCAAACAACCGGCGGCCATCCTGCAGGAAACTGGAACAATCATCTATCGGGTAAAATTTAAAACTTCAAAGCCATTTCTTCAGAAAACTGGTCGTATAAATAGCCTAATTACAGCTGCCTTTATCATTCAGTGGTACATATTTTGCTTAAAACTACTGCACTACTTTAAGACATATTACGAATTATCGAGGCAGATCAAAAAGTCTACTACTGGATGTCCTGATTGATCTAACAGCCACTACTACGATGTACAAACGTTATTTATAGTTTCCTGATGTAAAAGGTCAGCGGCGGCTTGTCCAGTTCCCTGACTAGATAGTAACTGAGTACAATCACGTTAATGTTACATCATGTAACAAAGTGTTTTGCGATTTTAGGCAGGAGCACAGTTCTTCCCTCCCCCCCCCCTCCCCCACAAATGGTCCAGACCGGTTCTGGGGCCCTCCAACCTACCACCTAATGCGCAACAGGGACTGTTCTTGGAATAAAGTGACCGTGACGCGAAGCTGTTCATTCAGTTCCGTCTAGTGTCACGATTAAGAATGCACGAAATTATACCTCTACCCCATCACGTCCTCATCACATGGTGTTCAATTAGGTAGTGGGACAATTTTCCGTTATTCTTTTACTGAGCAGCAGCCGACAACAGAACTATCTCTGGGTCACACGATCACATCTCACGTAATATTCTGGTTTCGAGTACGGAAAAAGATAAAGAAAGGGAAGGAAAAAGAGAGAAACCAAGAAAATAGAATAAAAGTAAGGTGGAAGAGAGGAAAGAAAGAAAAAGAAATAGTCAGAAAGACGAATGAAATTTGGAAGAAAGGCAGGAAGGGAAGGAGGATGGAAGGAAGCAATGAAGGAATGATGGAGAAGGAAACATACAAATAAAAACATGGAATGAAAGAAGGAAAAGGCTTTTAGTATATGTACCTTAGGGTATTGGATGGCCTTCTATTTTGCAACAGGAAAGTCGCGGGGAAAGTCTTCGCAATGACAAAGCCAAAACACTTGACATTTCTGTGAACCTGGCTGATCTCAGTCTTACGAACGCCGTGACTCGTCAGCTGTTCAGTTCATCAAACAATCTGTGGGAACATGAATCGGTTTCTTACATCTTATAAATGTTCCTCTCCGCCCTTTCCGCCCAGGTACTAACGATATTAAAAAGCATATAAGTTGAAACAGAACTCGAATTAAAACATTCTATCTCACGAACCGGTAAATTAATACTGTAAAACATGCTGGATGCGTCATAAACTAACGTGTTTGTACTGTACGAAGAGAGATAAAAGAACTTTAATCATCAGCAAGTGGTAGTGCAACCAAACTATAAACAGCAATAAAATCTGCCTCCTCCTAAATATCTTGAACTTGTCTGAAGACTACCCCCCGGTTGCATACTGATGGCAAACGTGTAAAATGCACTCCTAAGTAGTACTGTATTATTAATATGGCTGCAGAGTTAGGAAGCAAATACACGATAAATACGTTTTATTGGTATTGAATTTAATTAATATCAACCAATTAAGCATGCTGCTATCTATTCGGTTCATGGCTTCCAGAATATATAAGCATCTCCATCATTAAGACCAAATGTTTTTTTAAATGCAGTATTTCTTGAAAACCACGAGACACATACATCATGTGGTCATAATGCGGAGGTACGTCGTTGTCTCTGTCATTGAAAGCAGTTATCTTCAACATTTGTAGTATCAATGAACCCTTATAAAGTTTCACTAATTCTGCGGACACCTTAACAAAAATTATTTCAATTCGCTGACCTGTAGGCGCAGCCCGGAATATTGAAAGCCAGGACATTTAGAAATAAGAAACATAATTAAACTGTAAAAACCTCCATTAAGTCAAATTAAACCTTTGTTACAAAAACAATACTTCTCCTAATAGTCACAACAATAAATATGAGATTAGGGAAGTTCCATAAAAATGCTTCATATTCTGCTGAACAGAATCTGTTCAACTCGCTGACCTCTTAACCTGTTAAAGCCTACTGGTTTTGTTATGCACTAACAGGTTTAACATTCGAGAATTTTACATTCTGGCACACTGTAATTTTTGTGCTTTGTATTTATCTCAGAATAAATAGCGACTTTTGCCCTATATAACGCCAACTGATTGGTTTTTATAATCGAGATAAAAATGTTCAATGCGTGGTACGAACTGGGTCTTTCAAAAAAGCAATCTGTGCTTTGTCTTTAAAGAGTTAAGCACAGCTCCCAGATATCCAGTGCAGAACATCTTTCCTGGGGGATTAGAAAAATACAAACATATGTATTTCTACAATAAAGACAAACAAGAGTAAGTTCATATTCCTGCTACATATTTCCGCCAGGATGGACCACCAGTAAGGAAAACGTGTAAAGCAGAAAGTAAAAACCAACCAGTTTTACATTAAAAGACACTGACCTAGGTGACATCACTATTACCGAATATAACTGTAGATCAATATCTTATCTAGAAACATCTGTATCAAATATCATAAAAAATATAGCACTTTTCGTGGAAAACCAAATACTTATTAAAATCAAGTAATTTTTATGTAATTTAATTGTAAACCGTCTCTTCGTTGTACAACTCTTTGTCCAACGAAGAGAAAAATATTAGATGCGGTCACAATCTGGCAACACTGCGGTGCTCTCATATAATGATTAGGTGAAGAAATTTAAATGACTGTAGGTTAGGACAATAATTGCACTGGCATGGGCAGCTGGTTTCGTTTTTTTAACCACAATTCTGGAAAAGAAAATTATAACTTAGTACACAAGAGAGCCGGTAGGGCTCGAGGCGTCCAACCGTTGCCATGGTGGTATTGTGAAACAACGATACAAGAAATAAAACAAAGGAACGTAGTATTTTCTTATTATTGCGTCAAACCATTGATTTTGCTTAGCAATGCGTGATGCTCTTCTCATCCCTGGAGACACAAAACAAGACATTAAAACCCTTAACAACGTATTTTCAAAGCCGATTTTGAACACAAAATTGTTGTTAATTTGCTGTAGCCCTGAATAAAACTATATACAATTTATTAGAAAGTGATAAAAGTAGCTTATCTGAAAAATGTGGCACTCTTACGGTAAGTGATGTTGGACTACGTTATTGTTAATGGCGTAGAATATTCTTGCGCACAGGATTTAATACCAGTACAGGAGACTTTTCAGACGTCAATTAATGACAGTTACAATAAATTGCATTTACACAACCGCAAATGCATTAAATTTTTGGAGTTCTTTTCATTTCATAATTCTTTATCAGAAAAACCAGTTGTCATGTCCTATGCGCCAGACCCCTTCACTGCCCTCCATATAGTCCTTGAGTTGAGGCCATGAAAACGGATATACAAAAGGAGATCGAGGATCGCATGCGGCACACATCGAGTGTACATACTGCCAAAATATAGTTTTCAATTTATTCACCTTCTTCCCTGGATATGGAATTAGAAATGAATACTAACTAGAACATGTTTAATATTATTCCCTTCACATTACGAATAGAGGAATATTCACGGTTCCACCATTTCTTTGTGCGAGTATCTTTCTGATTTGGTTTGAAAATGAAAGACACCTGTCTGGAAAATGTAGGTAGGATTAAAGTGGCTAAGAGTTTCACAAAAGTTGAACTTGGAATTACACACTTTGGCAGCTCAGACTCTAACAGCAAAGATCAAACTAATATTCTGAGATAAATTATAAGCATTGTTCTTTTAATTATATATATATATATATATATATATATATCCCAATATACATACACAACAGCATATGTAAGTCGATTAAAAAGTGCCGACTTCTTACAAGCCAACAACAGACCATCTCTTTTAAGAACCATGCAGTATACAGTTAAGCAAGAGATCTCTTCCTATTATAAGCAAAAAGTACAATTAAGTTTACAAAATATAGCAAAGTGGTAATATGTAAAATGTGTATAAGAAGCTGTTTGGAAAAACTACTTTTAAAAGGTATGGATAGGCAGTAAAATTGATACATATGTGCACACGTTGATCGTGTTCTGGTAAGGCACACAAGTCTTCAATTGATGCAAAGTACATACTTAACATAACTAAATAGTTTTTCATCTTTACAGATATTGATTCAAAAGGTCAATTCGAAGAAAATAAGACCGTAAAAACTACAGAAGTTTCCTGGAGTATTTCAACATCAAGTTTCAAGATACGTACTTCGCATCAACTGAAGATTTGTGTGCCTTACCAGAACACGATCAACGTGTGCACCATGCATCAATTTTACTGCCTATCCATAGCTTTTAAAAACAGTTTTTCCAAACAGCTTCCAGTACACATTTTACATATTAACCCTTTGTTCTATATTGTAAATATTTTTTTGTATTTTTCACTAATAATAGGAAGAGGTATCTTTCCTAACTGCAATAAGTTTATAATGAATGGTTCTTAAAAAAAAGAGGGGGTCTAATGATGTCTTGTAAGAAGCCGGCGCTTGTTGCCTAATAGAATTATATATGCTGCTGTGTATGTCTGTTGGGAAATATGTGTATTTAAACTAAGACTCCTTGGTCGTCTTACCTGCAGTCACTATACAAACAGAATTATGCCGACTGAAGTAGACAGATTATTACGTAGTATTTCAAATATATTGCGATTCCTTCTCATATATTTATTCCGCTTACAATAAATTACAAAAACAACCAATTCAGAAACACTTCAGCATAGCAGTACAATAATCACCGAGTTACTTCTTGCATATTTACTGCAAGAAATTTCATTATTATCGCACAACTGCATCCAAGTACTTGGCTTGTTGTATGGTTTCGTTGTAGATATTCAATACTGTTTTACCGAAGCGGACTTAACGCTTGTGTAAGTACAGGTGTTGATTCTTCATACGGCGCCAAGCTACTGGGCACACCGACGAACGGCCCTCAGGATACAACAACAACTCGGATATTAATTATTAAACTTGTGATTACAGGTTGGTAGACGGGGAACGTAACACTAATTACTAATTGATGTCTAAGCTGTCTAAGACCCACGCATTGTCTTGTACTATATACGGTATCTGCAAGAAACATTCTCCAAAATGTTCATACGGTGGGAGGACTGGCAGAAGAAATATAAGGCGAACAGATAATGTGCAAAACCTCCAGCAGCATATTAAAATTAAGGATTTATTGCGTTTTGTAATCAGTTACATTACAACGCCGTGTACGTTTCGGAACTTAAGTTGCATCAGCCGCTTGATACACTGTGTAACGAGAGTTTTCTTAGCTGCGGAAATT
>Ga0123353_10007966_pt1 | contig 14409 bp, 3 predicted proteins | sample TergutLab28metaG_3_FD_92763 | JGI IMG/M metagenome (GOLD analysis project Ga0123353, IMG submission 92763) | Labiotermes labralis P3 segment gut microbial communities from Petit-Saut dam, French Guiana - Lab288 P3 | ecosystem: Host-associated > Arthropoda: Insects > Digestive system > Gut ... | reverse complement strand
TTAAAATTTGTGTAGATAAAAACACATCTAAACAACTTTTGTGTCCCATAAATTAGAAATATCGTAGCGGGGTTTCGAGCTTTGACATGTCTACGTGCCAGGGCGTTTTTTAAGTAAGAGTGTGCTAGGAAGATCGATTACAGGAAGGGGGCTTATATAACTAAAATGTGCAATTCGCAGTTTGTAATTTCCACTTCTTTCTCTAGATTTTTGTAAAGCAACAAAACACACTACGCGTTATTAATTTCCCCGGAAACAATTTGTACTACGTTAGAATATCAAAGTGCATGCCATTACGCGAAAGATATTATTAATGCGAAATTAAATAAAGGATGGAAAATATACAGTGCAGCACGGAAGAATACGAAGCATGTCCGAGAGAACGCTAAATATCTGTGATGTTTTACAGTGTTTCCTACAATGATTTTGTGCGGATATTTTAATAGGCGATATTGCGAGTAATTGGTGGGGCTGATGGATCAAGTGTCAGCAAGTTTCCCTTAAAAGAATAATTTAGGTATCCCTTATCTCAGGCAATTTGGAAAATATAGCAGCTTAAGTTGGCGAAAGAACTTACTGGAAGCAGTAAAAGTTCCAGCAAGCGACAGACTAATGATATGAGCTTATTAGAGCTCTTCGTATTACCAAATAGCTTCGGAAAGCGAACCTCATTTTATAAGAGGAGGCAAATTTAAAATATCTGAGGAAAAGTGTTCGAAATTTACTTTGGATTTATTACGAGAAACGGGGGAATTTGATAGACGGATTAAATTAAGTTAAACGACATTAGCCTCTTAGATAACATTCAAAAATTTTAAGAAGATATTCACAATACGTGTAGTTTAATAATAAATGTACATAAGGGGGGCACCTTGGTAATAATACATCAATTGGCCTGCGATTTTTGAAAATAACTGAAATTCTACCCTGGAATAAAAAACCTCGATCGCCGAACGAGAGAGGACTAATGCAAAACCAAGAGTTTTCATGATGTTTCTATGACTTCTTATAAAGCAGCCTTATGAAACGCCAGCTTGGAAATAATGATACCGATTAGAGCACAACACATAGAAATGATCACTGATAGAAATTTCAGTACCAACAACAGCCTACGTGAAAGGGCAAGAAAATGTTATTACTTTATACCGTACACGTACATATTACTTTACAAAAAAATAGAGCAAAATCTACACCCACACAATTATATTTGTTTTCAGTACTTTTGTTTTTGACTTACTTATCCAAAATAATCTCCATAAAAATTCCAGAACTACTAATGTGGGACCAAAACCAACTTTAAAAAAAATCAGTGATAATGGATGTTGCTTAAAAGTTTAGACGGCATTACGTCACTACACCAAGTGCTATTCTAATTTTTTTTTCTGTGGCGCAGCAGCCCAAATCGAGACTAGGCCGCCCCGTTGGTGGGGTTTCTGGGTCACACACAATTTGGCACACACACCCGGTAAAACTACTTTGAACGAGTTTTCAACTCGTCGCAGAGACTGCTATACAGAACACGTAACGAACACAAAAGACCAACGTCCATACCTCAGCGGGATTCGAAGCCGCGATCCCAGCAAACAAATGTCTGCAGACCTACGCCTCAGACTGCACGACCACGTGATAAGCCTATTTAAATGTTACTTGAAAGGGTTAATTATGTACCTTTTCAATTACCGTATTTGTTCAAAAAGACACGCATTTACTCCAAGGCACTAAATATACAGAGTGTATCTAAATTGAGATCTGCGTCCTTTGGTATTTCACGTAACACAGAATGGTAGTTCCGTACCGACGTTTCGGAAAAACCTATAGGTTCTATCTTCAAGGGTAAAGCAGTCATGGTTCTGCTTCTCCCGTGAAATTCCAAAAGAGCTCAGATCTATTTTACAAGTTCACAGGTAATTTTTCATTTTGTTACCTTGCAATGTTATCAATGTTTTTCAAATACCAACTTATTGCACTATTTATTTACTCGATAAATCACACGTTAAAATACGTACGTCTAATCCATTAAAATTTTTTAAAAAATATAACACTCCAGTGTTATATTAAAAAATTTTAATGGATTAGTCGTACGTATTTTAACGTGTGTTTTATCAAGTAAGTAAATAGTGCCATAAGTTGGTATTTGAAAAACAAGTTCACAGGTATCCACCAGACCACACGGCGTCACATACGGCAAGACAGAGGTCTCTATCGTCGCCGCCTTGGGAACCTAGAATCTCATAAAACATAAATCTATAGTCAAGTGACAGATGAGTAAAAACGGAAAAGTAATCAAAATCTCTTTCCCTGCGAACTCCTTAATGCAAACACACGACATTGCAGCGACCCACCACGGACAGTCATAAGAGTTTTAGACCCATTAACAGCACACAAGTTGAGGTATACCTGCAGCAGTAATAACTCTTTCATTACCCCGTAAACCACATTAAAATCAACACACGATTGCTTACACTAGTTAATTGCTTGAGCTTCTCAATAAAGGAGAATCCAGCTACAAATATATTGCGATAAAATTGAGTCTCTGACTTGAATACTCGTGGCTCGACCGGTTTCAATCCACTTGCTAGCCGTTCGGATTTTCGGGGCAGTTTTTTTAAATATCTGTGAAATTACACAGGCAATTGATAACGAACTAATCACAACAAATGATACGTTTAGCAGTCCGGAAATGCTGGTGAACGTTGATGGATGTAACGTAATTACGCGCTGCTGATTCCAACTTGCATTTTGCTTGCTTCGCTTATTTAATGGAGACAAATGTACTGTCACCTGTACTGCATTGAGCACATACATTACTGTGCTTTGTTTCTGTTCATAATGAGGAATGTACACAGAACATGGGCAGTCGTGTGTGGAATTAATGATTATTCAAAGTGAATTACACACTAACATGTTAATGTACAAAATTATGCCCAGTAGAGTACCAGAAATTGTATATTTCCAGTGCCGTATGCACCTCATATTTGTCAGTGTACCAGAACAAAAGTAGGATTCTGACAGTGTTCAATTTTCCAGTAATTTTATCGTGGTTTGGTTTACAAGCAAACTAAATGACGCCCATGCTTACAAATTGTACATTGACCTATACTTGTCAGGTTCAGATTCATTGGCAACAGAAAGAAAAAAGAACAGAAATAAGTAAAAAATAAAATAAATCACTCTATAATCTTTAGGCGCGTTCGGAAAATTTCGAAAACCGACTATTAGCTTCGTCGTGTTCATCCGTCCGCATGGAACAACTCGGCTTCCACTAGACAGATTTTCGTGAAAATTTATATTACAGAGTATTTTTCAAAAATCTTTCGAGAAAATTAAGTTTCATTACAGTCTGACCAGAATAACGGGTACTTTACATGAAGACCAATGTACATCAAGATCTAAAAGAGACGATGTGAGAAGAACAGACATTAATTCTCACAAAGGTTATTAAAGTAGAAGTTCGGTAAGTGGTTTAATTATAATCTGATAGATAGTTTCGGGGAAGAAGCGTGAATTGTCGGACGGAAGCACACAAAATGACCTGAGCCTACGTGTTCTGCTTCTCTGTCTTCAGACATAACACTAAGAACTAAGTAATTACATCCATGGAATGCAGTCGGTCTTGGGAACCTAACAACCACTTAACTGATCAAGATGTCTTCCACTTTTGTTGAATTCGGAATTCGGTTACCTTGCTTACAACATCTCGTTACTTGACCCCAACCCGACAGATAAATTAATTCCACACTTCCAAACCCCATTTCTTTAAAACGTATTTTCGTATTATTTTTCTTCTATACCAGTAAAGAAATAACGACTCGAAAATGAAAGCATGGGGCTTTCGGGCTCCTCGTTTATTTTAAGTGTGCACGATAAATGGCAATTTAACTTCGTTTCTAGCTTGTTCTCGTTCACCGAGTGTATGTGACTGTCGCACATATATCCTTTGAAATATCATTTACAAAATTGTAAAATACAGATTGCTCAGGAAATAACATTGACACTCTTCAAAGTAGCTTCCTCCACTAAAGTTAAGATTAATATCTTATGCCGGGAAATGGTGTCTGATGCGTAAAAAGATCTTTGAAATTTAGATGCGTCGCACTGCAGTAATAAAACAAACTATACCACCCCGCGTGGTAGTGTCAAGGTTCAAGCTTGATCTCCATAATTGACAACTCCCAGCAGCCGCCTGCAGAGTTGTCGTCTCAGCCATTACACGAGGCGTCGTTACACTGGGAACTTCCGTAGAATTGGTGGCACCACGAATGACTGACAGTGACTGAGAGTGAATGGATGGACTGAAAGTAATTGAGAGTGAATGGATAAATGGCTGAAGGAAATAGTGAGAGTGATCAAATGAACGAATGAATGCAGTTTAAAATGGGAGTGACTGGGTTGCTGAATATCTGTGTGGTGGAGTGAATGGCTGAATGATAGGGTGCGACCGGGTGCATGAACAAATGCGTGAGGGTAGATAACTGTTTTAAGTGTGTACAGAGCATTTGACAGCAAATGACGCTTGAAAGTGGACGGTAGGTTGGTGGATGACTGACCGCAGTTGACAGTGCATGGCCAAGCGACAAGAATCAGTGTCTGCCAGACGGAGTGAAAGTGCATGAGAGACAGGGTGAGCGACTAACATTTGCGGGATGAGTGAATCATTGCGATACTTCAGATTTAAACGTTGTGTTTGGAAAAGAATCCAGCTGATATCACTGAACAAATTCTACACACACCAAACTGGTTCTGAGACTTTATATAAGATGACCACCTGCAGCCCGACCGTCTTTGCCCTTTTAATGTACGAGCTGCGTGAAAGGACAAATGGGGACTCACCATATCAATAAAAGCTGCCCACGACTCTTCATTCATTCATTCTTTCTTTCTTTCTTTCTTCTTTTCGTTTCAGTGTATGGTAATTTTAGGCAGAGTTTATGCCGTAATATCATTCCTGCTGCACCTCGTAAAAATGCATGTAAAATATTTAACAGGTTTTTCGGGGCGGTGGGGGGGGGGGGGGGTGGCGACCACTAAATATTGCGGTAAATTGTAGAGTAGATGGGCGAATCTCCTTATCATAAGCCACAAGTAGAAATTTAACCAAGAGTTCAAATCTTTGTACTCAATTTCAGGCAATTTTATACCACGACTGTTAACCTCTTAGCAAGATAAACAATTTGTCCTTTCGGTAAACTGTGTTCCCTCACTAACTGAAGTTAGAGTAGGATGATGCGGGAAGATAAATGGCAACTGCGAATGTTAAAAGTTTGGAAGAAGGCGGCTATACCCTATATCAAAACACAGTCATTCTACTCGGGCTGGAGACACAGAGAAGCACAAAATAGAACACACTAAAGGGGACCAGAAAAGACACAGCCAGACAAGTCACACAGATAAGACAGCAAATGTAGACCATACTGGAATTCTCATGTCCGTTCTTGACATGTTAAATTGAATTGCCTGCGTTTAAAATTAGTTATCAGAATCCCAAACATTCAGATTGGTCTGTCGTCTGTGGTCTTGTCCTGTTCAGCCTGCTGCAGTGTATCTGCACCCTATGAAAAGTCGTTTTATAGTAAGAGTTCTCCTTAAAATAATCTGTCCTGTGATAGAAAAGTTTTTTTTTATTTCTTCTCTCACACACACTAACTTCTTTCATGAGACGTGTCACTGCTTGTGTATTGCTTTGAATGTTTACAGCCAAGCGGGTAGTACATGTACTGACAGACACAACACCAAAATCTCAGCACTTTTTGCTCATAGTGTGCGTAGTATTTTTATTCCACACGATTCTCGCAACGAGCAGCAATTATTTCCGCACACACCACTCACCAGCTGGTCTGAAACACACCGAGTTCTCTGTGAGGGTAGAAACAAGTCTTTGCATACTACAAAAAGTTTAGCCCACAGGATTACGTTATGCTTGTATATTTACTGAACTTTATAAAAGAGTTTAATGAACAATAGTGTATTTTAACAAACACTTAAAAGTTTAGTGGGTTGTTAAATACAAGTAAATTTTCATAATTAAAATTACATTCAAAATGCTAAAGGGTGGAATATCGTAGACATTTCCTACAATTAACGCAGTGGTGTTTGACGGTATTAGGTACAACACCAAGCAGAATATAAAGAACGGAGGGACAAGAGGACAGAAAATTAGAGGCCTCAATCCAAGTCCTCGTTTACGGGACGCAAATGCAATACGTTTTTCTTGTTTTATAATGTAACTACCGTCAATTTGCAGCATGCTGTTTTAATTACATCTCTCCCAAAATATATGCGTTGGAAATAACACAAAATTATAAAAATGGAGTTCATAATTGCATACTTGATCTGAAGGAACTTTTAGTGTTAGAAAAACATGAACCAGTCGGCGCTTGCGCATTTACGATCACACTCCGGCTTTAGGCTGATTAATAACGGCTCCGTGACAGAATTCGCCGTGCGGTGAGTAGGAAGGAAAGTTTTCACCCCACGACAGTGACACAGCATACAAAAATATCTAAGAAGAATATTCTGGCAATTATCCAATACTGTGGCAATCACCGTCACCTGTCCGCTATCATTTACTCTTTAGAAAGTTGGCAACAGGTCCTTCTTTACACACGCACAGGAGAACTTTATTTAGTATGAAGAGATTATCGTCGTCTGCCGACCTACAAAGATAGAAAGGACTTCGTCTCCCACTTAAAGAGGAACTTTCCTGACAAGAATGGAAAATATCTCTATTGGGGCAAAGCCGCTCTGCGGCGAAACATGAGAGAACGCCAATGATAAGAACTGGAACTACGTGGCCTGAAAATCTAGTAGAGTTTCGAATGGAAACGCTAAGTGAAAAGCTGAGTTAGACGAGAGAGTCAACTGCTCAATACCACTCACCCCTTTACGGTAACAAAATTATCCTACTATATTTAAAGGGCCATACTGATAAATATATGATGATAGCGGTAGCAGTAATCATATTATTAGTATCAGTAGTATTAGTAGTAGCAAACTGTAGTACAATTATTCTGTCAAGAATGTCAAGAATACAAGTCTAATGCCATGCAGTAGAAGATGACAGGAATTGAGATTCATTGTCCTGTTTAAAGCAGTCCGCCAATAGACCATACCCTGAAAGAGCTGCGTCCGGTCAACACCATATTCCTTTAAGACACATTTTAATATTCCTAACGACGTTCACTCCACTCCCCCCCCCTCCAAGCATCTTCAAGCAGTATTAATCACACCTCCCACGCAAATGCTGGGACAGTACCTCAACTGCGGGAGTATGGTATTTTACCGAAGCATTTACACCGCGCTGTTTCACCAGTCATACTGCCATCGACTGGATACGTATAACTAGAGGTATTATTGTACGTGAAGGAGCCGAACAGCGTTGTCAGTACAATGATGAGGGTACGGGCTCGACGGCAAGGAGTTCGGGCCCCGGAAGAGGCACGAAAACTTTCTCTTCTCCAAACCGCTCTGGCGACCAAGAATCTTTCTATTCAATGGGTTCCGCGGTTATTTCCCGGTAGCAGTGCGGCTGAGATGTGATGCTGACCGCTCGATTCCACGTAGCGCCCTGGATAAGAATGAGAAGAGCCATAGCACTGCCCTCCTCATATGCTTTCATGGCGCGTACAAGGGCAACTTTACCTTTTTTAGGGGCGTTCGCAAAATTACGAGAAGTGACTACTAGCTTCGTCACGTCTGTCCATCATTCCGACTGTCCGCGTGGAACATCTCGGTTGCAAATGAACGGATTTCCATAAAATTTGATAATTCAGTATTCTTTAAAAATTCGTCGATAAAACTCAAGTTTCACTAAAATATGATAAAAATAATGGGTACTTTACATGAAGACTAATATACATATTTAGCGTGTCTCTCTCAATTCTTCTTGGAATGAGAAACATTTCGAACAAAGTTGTAGAGAAAATCAGAACAAATTTTATGTTGAAAGAAGTTTTTGGGAAAATCTTGTCGTCTATGAGATAATGTGGAAAAACCTTGTACAGCCGAGCAGATGACAATATGGCTCATGCGCATTACATGCTGGGTACCTAACGCTACAAACACACAAACAGAATAAGTTACATTTATTAATTTCCACTACAAAAATGGTTGTCCGAACGTGCCTCAGTGTTATGTTATACGTACATTTCCTGTCTCGTTTGCCTATTATAATCTTCGCAATAAGTAACACAGAATAGCTTCAGATTATGTATTAAATTTCGGCCAACGAATTTTTTAAACTCCGCCATTCGTGTTCCGTGCCGCGCCTATATCATCCTCAATAATTTTAACGCCCTGGAAACCCGTAGAGACGAGTCTGAAGTAAAACGGTACGCATTCTGTGGATACTTACTTTCTTCTAACTTCAAACTTTCATCTTAGCACGGCATTTCTCTCACAAACACACTCCACCTAAAATCTAAGTTTGTGTCTCAGGATGATAAAGTTTCACATACGTTGTCAGACAGAAAGCATATTGTTTCGCATATGTTAACATTTATGAGATGGGAAGATAAAAGATTCTGAAATGAGTGGTACCAAACATTCTTCGAATTTAATCCCATCTCAACCTTCTTTGTAAATGCATCTATCAGGTGCTGCGTTAGTTCCACAAAACTGTATTTAAGTGTTCCTGTTACAGGCCCGGTGTGGCCCAGAGGGTGGGTAGAGGTATAGCTCTACTCTTCCATGACCGCGGCACTAGAAGCGGGTGAGTGGTCAGCAGCACGCACCGGCCGCACTTTACCCCTGGGAAAGACCCGGTACCCATTTTACAGGAGGCTGGGTGGGCCCCAGGGCCGGTCTGGACGGGCGGAAGATTTCGTCCCCACCGGGATTCGATCCCGCACCGTCCAGCCCGTAGCTCAGTCGCTATACCGACTGAGCTACCCGGCCCACATTCATTAAGTACAGGTTGTGAATGTCTCTCGCATTCTGTTGATAAGACACGCAGTATGTTTATTAGTTGCTGATACATTTAACACGAAAAAAAAAGGAAGATAAAATACCACTTAGGAGACAGAAGAGAAGTTGGAAATATAATATTAAAATGTATCCTAAAATCTTCATGTTTGCACCGTGCATCTATGATAATTAAACACTTCACCATGCAACTAATGCACAATATACAATATGTAGAAACAATTAAAATTACAAAACATTTAAAAGTTTAAAAATTTTAAATATTTTAAATTTCTTTCTGCATATTGTGTATTGTGCATTAGTTGGATGGTGAAGTGTTTAATGTAACCTAAAAGTTTAAAATTGCATTGGATTAATCTACCTCAGGATAGGGTCCAGTGGCTGGGTCTTGTTAGCATGACAAAATGAACTTCATGATTCCATACTAGGCGAGAATTTGTAACCAGCTGACCAACAATAAGCTTTGTTAAGAAGGACTGTACTATTTTATTATGATGTTTGAGGATCCGTGCGAAAATGAAAAGGGGTAAGTTTACATCAATTAACCAATCTCCAATTAATCTCAGTTTTCCCCTACGAACTGATGTTATTGTTTTGCTATTCAGTTAAACACTCGTATCTGACAACCTGGTTCTGCTACGAAGCAGTGAAAAGCTGTTGGGGCACAGAAGGTGTTACTGCCAGTATATCAAAACTAAAATGAGACACGTCGGTCGACTTGTGTTTTGTTGTTACACACAAAGATGATAATTATAAATAATTCGTAACAACAAGGAAGCGGTGTTCCAGGATTTGACAAAAGATAGCTACCAACTTCCAAAGGAACCTGATGATGGAGCCTGCGGTTCCTGCGAAAGCTTGGACGCAACTAACGAGCTACATGGCGTCTTATTCCACAAGACTCACCGTCGCAAGAACAACAAATCTCACGGTCTTAATAGCAGTTTTTAACACTTGCACAATGTTTCAGTTGTCCAGTGAAGAACTAACGATGAACATGTTTTTATGTTCCTATATGGCTTTCATTATCTTTATATTTAATGGTTAAAATAAAGACTGTAACGATGAACATGATTCAGTGTTATGGATGGCAAGTTGTTCACAGCAAGGGAGTATTCAGAGAAAGCAAAGTTTTGTGCTGGGCCTTCTGCAGCGTCGATGGGTTTTTACTAAAATTAAGCTGGTGCATTAACTTACTGACCAATAACATGTTCTAAGCACCCTCAAACTCTGGTCACTGGTCACTAACTCGCTGAACCGCGCTGAATATAATAAATGTACGGGTTACGTGATGTGTGTTACCCTGCACTACGTCTTCGCTAACCAGGATGACGACTGATACGAGCAGATTATCTTGCTTCTTTCGCTGCAGTTGTTATTTAACTGCCATAATGAACATTGTTTTTTCTTCTTCAGGCACTGAACTTCCTTTAGTATTTGAAAGTTATGGCCTTCTCAACGACACCTTTCCATTTCCCTCTATCCTGGACGCAGATTATCAAATTTTTAACCTTAATTTGGCAAATGTCCTGTTTGACGTTATCCTCCCATCGTTACTTGGGTCTTCCTTGTGATCTTTTCATAATGACCATTGAGGTTACTTAAATTGTACTGAATTGTATTTTGACTTTTTAGGGCAGAGACTAGAACGTTAGGAACTTTATTTAGAAAAAAATTATTCTCATAATAAAACCAACGAGAGGCACTATTTTCTGAAATTTATTTTTGGAATAAAAATCTACATATTTCGGACAGTTCCTCTGTCCATCATCAGGAGTTTAGCACTGTACACACAGCAATGGTATATGTCATACAGGTTTGCTGACAGCTTGCGAGCAGGATCAGGACGGAACTGAGTTCCATCGTGATCCCGTAGAGTTTTGTTCCAAAAGTAAATTTGAGAAATTAGTGCTTCTCGTTGTTTTTATTATAAGAATGTATCACGATGCACGGTCATATGAATGTCAAAAAAAGCTTAATCAAATAAACCATAGAAGAAAAAATATTATGGAAGCATTACAACATGCTTCTGAAATAGTCTACTGTACACTGAAGAATAAAACAAGTAGGTTTGTACATACATCGTGCTTTACTATCATCTTTGTTCCAATGGAAGAATGAAGTAGTTTTCCCGGGTTTATATGCTCCACTTATTCAATTACATTCACCGCTTCATTTTTGTGGCCACGCACCACAGATCACAATCTCTTCTTCAGACCACAATCGCCGAATTTACCACGTTGTCCTTCTTCTTCTGCTTCTACAATACCATTCTTTCTAATGTGGTGCAATTACCACTACAAAATGTAAGTCAATAATACGCTACATAAATAGATTTGTCTTCTTCATGTCAATGGAAAATTACAGGGTCCTTTATATTAAATGTGACAAACACACGCAAACACACACACACATACACACACACACACAAACATTGCCAGTAAAACAAATAAATACATAAAAACGTATTTAATGTTTCTATTCTTTATAATTGTTGGTTTAGGCTATACGAATATAACAGCGTGTAGTATGCGATTAATTTACTTTTCGTGTTGCGCATATTGCGATCGGTCTTTCACGCAACTACGTACGAGAACAACCCCTAGGAAAAACGTTTCATTACACATCGACACAGGCAACTGTTAAGTATTAATGCCACTGACGTGTATTCAGGAGGGGTATGGTTCGTATCTCAGTCGGCACATCAATTATCCTGAGGTTCTTTCTAGTTCTCATTGCCTCCAGGGAAATACCGGCCATTGCCTATTGCGCCTATGTTCTTTCTGAATTAATTATTCGATACCACCCCCTTGCTCGATGCTGCACAGTCTAACAGACTGGCAACGCAGTTAAACCAAATACAAGTAGATAAACACAACTGGAATTACAAACATAGCGAAGTAATAATCTGTAATACAGGACTATATCGGGCAAACTAAACGTAGCAGAAACTAGTACCAGACGACATTACGCACATGAATGTTTCACTAAATTGTGTAATTATCATTTTGTAGCTTCTGATAGCTTAACCATATAGGCTGAAGCATTTGCATCAAAGTTGTCGTCATAACTTATACTACCTGCACTAATAACTGATGTTAGCCAACATAACACACCCAAAAATAAATTGTGCTATAAAGTTAAATCAGCAGCTACTGAAACATCAATATCAGCAGTACAAGGTCGTAACACAAAGTTAGGAACAACAAGAATTAGGAAGGAGATCTGACTACGGACTAATAACTCAGCGACGCTTGTAATATGTAAATGTGGCAACACGTTTGATGTAAGGATAATTCAACACCAGGACAATGCCCAGTAAGTAAAGAAGTGTCTGCAATAGGAATGACTGTACAACAAATACATGAATAAAATAATAAATGAAATCAAGAGTATTCATACATGTTGATAAATAGTTTAAAATCTACTAGTGTAATTGTTGAAATAAATCAGAAGCAATTATGAGAATACAAATTATGATATTTTATTCATTCACTCAATTAAAGGGAGAGTGAATAGGTGAGAATCACCTGAACACGGCGCTACTTTAACAAACGTGTAATTAGTGAATGTTGTCATAATGAGTGCAGTAGTCTGAAAGTCGTCAGTAATTATAGCTAATGACTGCAATGTTTGTGCGTACTTAACTGCAGCACCTACAAATGGCTCCATATTTATTCCTCAACACAAATGGCCACACTTAATACATAAAACCAAGGGCTGTATTTAAATCACTTGATTTACAAGTGAATATTCGAGACAGAGAGAGAGAGAGCGAGATCCTCTTTCTAGGCGACGCAAAATTTTTCCATAACAATTAACTCTGCCATCGACCTACATGCATGTCACTGCCAATGAAATGTCTGAGTAAATCACGTCCTTTGGAAAGTAATGACAAGCTGGAAGGAAACCCTGTAATGATCAGACTAAATAAAAGTAGATTGTTTTAAATGAATATATAAACAAATAATTGGGCTTTATGTTTCCTAAACATCTGAGACCGTAAACACCGTAAATACCAGTGTAGCCGATCATTTTTCGTATAGTTGTTTCTTAGGATTGATGGCGTCAGTTACGGACGGTTCATGGCATCCGTTGTTAAGTTAATCTGTTAACGTATATTCGGGACCGTTGGTGTGTAGGTAGGAGGGGAGAGATTTAAACAAGAAAACGTTAGTAGCTGATAACGAACGCTAGCAGCCCAGTAAGGAATTCAGTCGCGTACGAGTGTGGTGTAGGTAGGAGTACAGAAAAGTGGCTGTGTCAATTTCCTAGAAATGATCTAGTTGTTTTACTGGATATAGCGCCCCATTATTTTATATCAAGAATAAATGGAGTGAATAAAACAACAAATAAAAAAGAAATAATTAAAACTATATGTGATTCGGTGAACTACACATGTTTCCCGAAAGAGGATTACCTACGAGACTGAGCGCGTCGAGACAACAGAGTTACGAAGGGTGATCGTGTAGACCAGGAATACTTCAATCTGTGTCTATCTTTTTGGACAGAAGCCACCCCGTTGTGCAATAACAATTGTATAATATATTACATACCGTCAATACACAACAACATCAATATAGTAATATGTTGTAACCTACTGCATACATTATATTACTATATTGATGTTGTTGTATACTGACGGTATATAACATATTATACAAACTGTGTCTTTACGCTTTCTTCACAGAAACATACAAAAGAACGGTAAAAGCTACCTGTTTTTAATTTTCCACCTTGAAGATGGAAATAAGGGACCTTCGAAACATCAGCAATAGCCTGCATGAAGTTGGTGCCGTCATCCAAAATCATGACCCACCTTATCACCGAACCTCCCTGAAGGCAAACACTCTTCTACTTTCCTCAGTTCGTACAAGGTATAAAACGGCAGTGACTAAGTCTCCGTGGAATGAGAAGTTGCTCGGCTTGTCCAGAAATCCTCCGCCTTCTGTACAGCCGCCCGCTGCTAAAACCCATCATGAACCAAAAGTCCAATTCACAACCTCGCGCCCTATAAGCAACCCATCCTTCCGTCTACGCCAGGGTCTATCATGTGGCCCATCCTTTTCACTTTTTCCTACCTTATAATTTGATGTATGTTTGGCCGTGCATCGTAGTATAAGCGTAGAGAAGAAAACCAACTAGATGAAACTGAATGCTTTATTGCATTTATAATCTGCTCAACATGTTTCGGGCACATATACGCCCATCATCAGGAGCTCGAGACTATATTTGTGTTATTACCGCATATGGTGTGTAATGCTTTGGTTGCTGGTGGTCGGCTGTTAGGAGCGGAGCAGCAGGCTATGCGTCCGGGATGAGGGAAATTGTGTGACTGGTCAGTCGCACAACTTCCCTGACGCATAGTCTGCTGCCCTGCACCTGACCGCCGCCCACCATCAAACAAGGCATTACACACCATATGCGGTAATAACACAAGTATAGTCTCGAGCTCCTGATGATGGGCATATAAGTGCCCGAAACATGTTG
>Ga0123353_10007965_pt1 | contig 14409 bp, 7 predicted proteins | sample TergutLab28metaG_3_FD_92763 | JGI IMG/M metagenome (GOLD analysis project Ga0123353, IMG submission 92763) | Labiotermes labralis P3 segment gut microbial communities from Petit-Saut dam, French Guiana - Lab288 P3 | ecosystem: Host-associated > Arthropoda: Insects > Digestive system > Gut ... | reverse complement strand
GCCCGTTGCCGATGCAATGACCGCAAGGACCGCGTCGGCAAACTCGGGACGCACCACGAACACGAAGCCAATGCCGCGATTGAACACTCGGTCCATCTCGTCATCTGGTACGTTGCCCAATTCTTGCAGCCACGAAAAAACTTTCGGCTCCTCCCAGCATCGGTCTATGCAGAGTGACATTCCTGCTGGTAAAATGCGGCTGACATTTTCGACCAGCCCCCCTCCGGTAATGTGTGCCATGCCGGTTACGGCAATGCTTGCTCGGAACTGTTCCAGCACAGCAGCAACACACTGGACATAAATTCGTGTGGGTGTTAACAACACATCGGCAACGGTTTGATCCAATTCCGGCACGTAATCATTTGGGGTCAGCCCGGCAACATCGAAAACGACCTTTCGTACCAAACTGTACCCGTTGGAATGAAGCCCCGAGGATGCTACCCCGATCAAGACATCGCCGGGTAGAATCGCTTTACCGTCGATGATGTTTTCTTGCTCGGCAACACCGACGCAAAAGCCCGCCAAATCGTATTCGCCGGGCTTATACATGTCGGACATAATTGCTGTTTCGCCACCAAGCAACGCGCAGCCGCTCTGTACACAACCTTCGGCGATTCCCTCGACAATTTGTTCGAGCAAATCGGGATCATCCTTCGGCATTGCGACGTAATTGAGAAAGAAGAGCGGTTCCGCCCCGCAACAGATTGCGTCGTTCACGCTCATGGCGACGAGATCAATGCCGACCGTATCGTGCCGATTTGCCTGGCAGGCGACTTTGAGTTTTGTGCCGACTCCATCAGTGCAACTGACCAGCACGGGATCGGTATATCGGGCTTTTTCGGAATTGAGTCGAAAAAGCCCCGCAAATCCGCCGTCGAGCGGGATCACTCTGTCGGAAAAGGTACGCCGAACGAGATTCGGCAGCCGAGCCATCGACTCGGCATAAATATCCAAATCGACACCAGAGTCTTTGTAGGTAATTTTTGGCATGAGGAATGAAGTTATACCGCAAACGGGAAATTGTTTGTTTGTATACCGAAGCCGGTTGAAAATTCTGGACGCGGGACGGGATATGCCCTTTCAGGGCGAACAACCTATCGACATGCCACAGGGCAAACGTCAAGCGGACACATATTTTTGAACGATCTCGATCAATGTGTGGTTGTCAATCGGCTTGGCAATGTAGTCGTCGCAACCGGCTTTGAGCGTTTTTTCGCGATCTCCGGTCAGCGCATGAGCTGTCACCGCAACGATGGGGCGGTCATAATTGTGTTTGCGTAAAAATGCCGTCGCTTCATAGCCATCCATCACGGGCATTTGCATGTCCATCAGAATAACATCGAAAACGAGTCCATTGTCCATGTCATGCATCACCTTTTGCACCCCGATGGCTCCATTGTCGGCAATTTCAACTTGCGCACCAACTTCCCGGAGCAACGTCGAGATGATGACCTGATTCACGACCATATCTTCCACGACGAGGATTCTTACATTCCGAAGAGGTTGGCGTTTGTCCGGCAACGCCGATTCCGATTGATCCGGTATCCGAATATCAAGTCCCGAAAGCAGTTGCGAACCGTGTCGAGAAGGACTGTTCCCACTCCGTTCCATCAATGCCTCGGGAGTTCCTTGCGGGACATAGACGTTCAACAGTAATGAAAATGTACTGCCTTGCCCAGGTACGCTCTCGAATTCAATCGTTCCATCCAAAAGTGTTGCCAATCGCATGGCAATGCTGAGTCCCAAACCAGCACCTTTGTTGGCTTGTGGAACCGAAGAATCTGCTAGTTTGAATGGCTTAAACAGTTCCCGAGCCTGTGCCGGCAAAATCCCTACACCGGTGTCGGTCACGCTGATCTTGAGCCGCGTTAAGGAGGCGGCAAAAGGCTTCTCGAATTCTTTCATGGAAACGGCACGACGCACAATCGTTGATTCGGAAGCATCATCCTTGAGTGCCTCACACACAACGGAGATGGTTCCCTTACCCGTAAACTTGATCGCGTTACTGATGAGGTGGGCAAGAATCTGCCGAATACGCAACGGATCGCAGAGGATGTGCGGGGGAATGTCGCCATTATATTTGATGGAAAGGTCTAAATTTTTGGCGATGACCTTCTGTTTTTCGACATGACAGACATCATGAATGACCTGCTTGATCGACATGGGAACGGACTCGATTTCCAGCATGTTCGCATCAATTTTGATGTAGTCAAGGACATCGTTGATCGTCGTGAGCAGATCGTGGCTGTTCTTTTTAATGATGTCGAGGATTCCTTCGGACTCCTCCTTAAATTCGGAACTGCAATTTTGGGTGACCCTCTGGATCAGGATTTCGGTAAAACTGATCAGGGCGTTCATCGGTGTCCGAATGGTGTGACTCATATCGACGAGGAATTCCCCCTTTGCCTTTATTGCCGCTTTCATCTCGCAGTTGGCTGCGGTCAATTCTTCGCAGGCTGCCGTTGCCTGACGCAGTTGAAGAAGCAATTTGACGCAAAAGCCGAGGGTGGCGATCAGCAACACCGTCACGGCGATCGCGATTCCCCCGTATAACGTAGCAACACCCAATAAACCAATAGATTCTGAAAGCATGTCAAAAAACAACGACGTGTGCGCAGCAAACCATATCAGCAGTGTACCATTTTTGAGGCAAAATGCAATCCCACTCAACACCGCTGAAAGGCAGCGTTGCTCAAGGGGTTGAAACGGGCGGCAAGACCCGGTTGGGGTCGGGTTGCCCAAGCCCTATTTTTTGGGCGTTGCATTATTTTTAACGCCAGATTTGTTGCCCCCTGATTTATTCGCGACAGCATTTTTATTGGAACTCGAAAGTCCTAACTGCTCGCGTTTCTTTCTTTCGATCCCCTCTGTCCCCATTTCGAGAATTTGGCTTTTTTCCGCTTGTTCGGCTTCCGCTTGTTCCCGATATTTGTTCATCGTTTTGGTGACTGATTTTTCGTTATCTTTGACATCCTCTTTTTTATAAACGATACTCGCCTTTGACATAATCACCGTGCCATCATCTGCCCTCCTTTTGGCTCTTTTGATCGGGTCATCTTCAACATGAACATGGTGCAAAGCGACTTGCCCGAAAAGTGAAATCACCAACCCACCGCAAAGCCCCATTGATGTGCCAATAAGCACATCGATGGCGGTACGTTGCAAGGTTCCTTCCATGATTTGAAAACCCGTCCCGCTTGTGGACCAAAGATAGGTCACCACCGCGCTGCCGAGCGTCGTCATGACAGGAAAAGCCAGCAAGCCATTCTTGATGAGCGCGTATTGTGTGTATTTCATGGTTGATTAGTGCCTGCACAAAAATTCATCGGTATTCAGTAATGCCCAGACAAGGTCTTGGACTTTTTGTTCGCTCAGCCGTCCGCCGGGGGCGATGGAGGCGGTCGCCAGACGGGATTCGGTGGGACTCGCGAGGCGGGACAGAAGGAGGAGCCACAGTTCATCGACAATGACCCCGGCAGCATTCTGACGCGACCGCAATCGGTTCACGTGATTTTGGCTCAACGTTCGAACCCATGTATTGACTTCGGTGGAGTTGATCAAAAAGAGTTGCTGCGCCTCCGTCACTCGATTGTTGCGGTCAGAAGTCAAGCCCGTATCGCGAGTGGGACGACCGAACATTTCAAGGAACGGACTGGTAATTCCCGAATCAGGAAGCACCACCGTCCGATAACGATTGGGAATGAACGTAAACGGCTCAGGAACCTCGCTATTGTAGCCTGAACTTCTGCCGAAGAGCATCGACAAGGCATCTTGAAGAACCTCGGCTTCGAGACGGCGGATCGGATAAACCGCAAACAGCTCTTGGGCGACAGTGGCATCTCCCCGCACGAGAGAAGACTGCTGATAGGTCGCTGAGCGGGCAATCAACCGCAACAAGTGTTTGATGTCGTACCGGGAACGAACCAGTTCCGCTGCCAGATAGTCGAGTATCTCTGGATGGACTGGCAGATTGTCGTCACGAAAATCATCCGGTTCATGAACCAACCCGCGTCCCAGTAGCCAAAACCAAACACGGTTCGCCATATAACGACTGAACAACGTGTTTGTCGGCGCGATCAGCCAATCGGCAAAAACAGTCCGCAGATCGACGTTCGCCTCCACAAGTTTTTGAGTACCATCAGGAAACGTCACCATGTTTTTTTCCAACGGACGGCGATCCCAATAGACGATCTCTTCTTTCCATTCGGCGGTATCTTTGTAAGCAACGCGGGAAAAGAAAACGGTTAAGTCGGCTCGTTTTTCCTCACGCCATGAAACGGTGCGCATTCCGAGAAACGTTTGCGCCACGGCTTCGGCGAGCGTTTCGGCATTCTTTTCAGGAGCCGCACGATAAAAATTGGCGGCACCTTCACGAAAATTGCTGCCATTCGAGGTCAACAGTTCATAAGCAAATTGATCGTAGGATTTGTTTGTCCGAACGCTGTCGCGAATCCAATTATAGTAGCAGAGGGCACCATTGGGCCAAAGATTGATGGGAAACTCCGCCTTCACGCGAAGCATGTCGCACCATTGCATTGTCCAGTAATCGATAAACTCCGGTCGGTCGAGAAGTTTGTCGATCAGGACGTTGCGTTTGTCGGGGGAGGTGTCGTCGAGAAACGCACGAACCTCGGCGACAGTGGGCAATGTGCCAATCAAATCGAGATAAACACGGCGAACGAACACGGCATCCGAACAGAGCGGTGCTGGGGTCATGTTCTTTTGTGCGAGGGAATCACGGAGCAGTTCGTCGATACGGTGATGCGGTCGAAATTCACCAGGCTGCTCAAACAGAAGCAACGTTTGCGACTTCTGATCGTCGCCAGTGCCTGCAAAGGAGAGGGGCTGAGCGTCAACGCCGCCCGAAAGGGCAAACGCAACACCCCAAAAAAGAATGGGCAGAAAACAACGTGACAGGACACACGTTCGCATCGTAAACCTCCTCACAAGGGAAAGCGGGGCGAGCGGGGGGGAAGACCAGCACAACCTTGCTATGAGTCTACCAAATTCCAGTCCCTTTGCAAGCTTGGGTTCGGGTCTCATACTACAGCGCAGTAAAAAAGTCGAAAAACCACCTTAATCATTTAAGCGTTAAGGGATTACGTGCCGCAGAAACCTGTGTGATTTTCGGGATTTTTCAACCTTATTTTCACCTCATTTCCACATTGAAAAAAACACAGAAGCTCAGTAACATCAGGCATCCCCTGATGTCTAACCTCATTTACCTCCTTTCGCTTTTTGCGGCATGTCGTGCCAAAACGCGAATGAGGTCAATGAGGTTGGTGAGGGGGAGTGCCACCGGGCTACTGCGCTTCGTCAGAAAAATGAGGTGAAAATGAGGTTTGTCTCCCTCGCGATTGCGATGGAGTACTAACGTCTTGCTTCTTTGATGACTTCAATCGCATCGGCGAAACGTTGGACGGTTTCGGAATCACGCCGCATCACTTCCTTACAATAATTCGCCAATACATGGCGAACCGACTCGTCCTCTTTTCTTTTCTCTGCCATGACTGTCAGTGGCACATCGAATCTTCCGAGGTCGCCCCAGAGGCGAAGTCCTAATGCCCGCACCGCAAGCGACTCGTCCTGCATGAGCCAGGTCAATGCCTGCTCCGTGGCTTTTTCAGGGTTAAGTCCGCGAGCATCCCCGAAACATCGCCGGCAGGCTTCCGCCAGCATGCGATCTTCCTGCGACATCGGTATCGGTCCGAGCCAACTCGGCAATCGAACTTCGCAGAACCGATACTGATCCGATTGCAACAAGATGCTGCCTTGCGACTCGATGATAAACGGCTGTGGTTGGCTGATGGATTTCCAAACGATTCGCTCACCATTTTTTGGCACGAAACCGAGGATCGGTTCCGTTTTCGCTCGTTGTTCTTCCGGGGGTTTCACGGTTGATGGGTGGGAAACCTCCGCAAACGAATCGATGAACAAAACGCTATTCGTTCCCGAAACAGTAAAGTATCCGCGAGACTTTTCCGTTTCAATTCGCAACGGTAAGTTCGGTTGCAAGGGGCGAATAATGATTCGACCATAATCGACGAAGATTCCCGGCGTTCCCGACGTATCCAATGGCAACATGCAGAGTTTGGCATCGCCGATCATTTCAATTCGGAAACCTGCCGCCAGTTCCAATGTTCCCTGGAAAGGTGCTGTCGTCAAAAGATATTGTTCGCCGCTGAGGTCAAATGGCAAGGGTGGTAATAGCCACGGATGACTCGATGTCATCGCGGTGAAGACCACGCTCGGCTGAGGCGTGGGGACCATCCGTCCCAAAATTCTTGGTGTCGCTGCTGTTCCTGACGTTTGCAAAATGGGCGGCGACACTTGTCCTGCGAATGGCGGCGTGGGGGGTGAGGAGGGCGAGGAGATCGGGGGGGGTGGGGGAAGGGCTGCCGGTGGTATGGGGGGAACCGGTGTTTCAGGAGCTTGCCACGCGGTCGTTGGCATTGCGGGTCGGGGGTTCGCGCGGAGAGGAGGCTCCACCGGTCCCGCAGCAACGAATTGTTCCACTTGTTGCTTTGCCATCGTCGGCTGTATCACCATGACCGGATCGACCGCCGTTGATTCCGGGGCTGTCTGCTCGGGAACAATCAGTTCTTCGTCGATGGGCGGCGGTTCATTGCCAATGAACCCCGATCCTTTGACGATGAACGGCATGGTGTCGGACGGAGCGGTGTTTTTCTCATTGGCGATCGTGTCCGTATCCGCCTTGAAAGGTTCCAATGCGACAGGCTCCACGGACTGTACTTCGGTAGCGGGAACGATCGGGGATGGTACGGCAACAGGCGAGGAGAACGATTCCGTCGTGAATGCGACTTGCTCAATCGGTGCGAGAGGCTCCAGCAGAGCAAACGACTGGACGACCAACGCCGTCCGTTCAACAATTTCGACCGGTTCCACAACCTCGATAGACACAATCTCGGTAGACACGGTCTCGACATGCTTACCCTCGACAACGTTGTCCGCAGCGAACGTTGGCGTTTCGGTCGCCTCACGCAATTTTTGGGAGTCCCGTTGCTTTTCGATCTGTTGCCAGCCGAGCAAGAGGGCACACACGAGCAAGCCGATGCAGGTGAACGTCCAGAGCGACGATTTTTGTTCTGTGGCGACAACCGACGGTTCGGGTTTACCATTCCCTTTTTTAGGGGAAAAGAGCAGTTTCCACAGTGGAGCCAGGTATTGGCGGGGAAAATATTGGTTCGATGGGTTGGTTGCTGGGGGACTCGATACCTGTGGTTCAAAGGGACGAAAATGTTTCGGACGTTCGGACTCGACGAAGGAAATATTTTTCGTTTCTGTTTCGGGGTTTTTCAGTATGTCATAACAGCGGAGGCGACATTCCCGGCTTGTTCGGGCAGGTTCACCGAGGACATTGGAAAGGATATGATGGATGGAAGTAATTTCGGCGAGATATTTGTCGGCAGAGAGGCAGTAGGTTTCAAACCGCGCCTGCATGTCTGTGGGCATTTGATGATCGAGGTACTCGGCGACGAAGTTGGGGTCGAGTTCTTCTTGCTGATCGACGAGACCGGGAACGCCGAGTGTGGAATCACGCACGACGGATCGCATCCGATTGAGTGTCGCTTCGGCGTTTTGGTCCAGGAGCTGTTCCAATCGCCGGTGCTGCTCGACATCGAAGACATTGTCTTCAAAAGCCAAAAGGGTTCGCAGCGAAAGTGGCATGGGGGGATAAATCTTGGGGATATTACTTCTCGTCCGGCGAATGATGCGGAAATTGTGAAAATGAGTCAAGAGCAAAATCAAGGCTTTCGCTGGAAATGATACCCAGTTTTGCAGCATTTCTCTTTCCGGGCGGAAGAATAGAGAAGTGAGGTGTGAGAATGGTGCTACCGCACCGTTTTTTCAAAGATGTTGCAACACCGCATGCGACTTCAAACTTCTCACTCCTTTGCCAATGATGAGACGAACTTCGTCACGTTTACTCATGCACACCACTTCCTCTTGTTGTAACTGATAGTCAGCTTTTACCGATTATACGTGATTTTTGCTAATGAATTCATTGACGAGATACGATAAAAATGGAGAGAAACCCGTGTTTTCCTTCCATGGACAGGTCGGTTGGGAAAATAGGTAAGATACATAAGGAGAATAGCATTGAAACCAACATCGAGAATCCTTTGGGGCTTTGTTGCCGCTACTCTGTGGCTGACGGCAAGTCTTACCCTGCCAGTTGTGTTTTCTAGTAACGTTCTTCTTGCGCAGGCTGCCCCGCCGCAAAACGTACCCGTTCTGAATCCCTTTAGTAATCCCGCTCCCGCTACGCCCCAAGTCGCCGCGCCCAAAGCGATCACACCCCAGCAGGCACCGCCGCAAGCCGCTGCGCCTCAGCAAGCTCAGCCCCAAGTTGCCGCGATCCCAACTGTTTCGCCCCAACAGACTCAGCCCCAAGTTGCCGCGCCCAAAGCGATCACACCCCAGCAGGCTCCGCAGCAAGCCGCTGCACCTCAGCAGGCTCAACCCCAAGTTGCCGCAAACCCAACCGTTTCGCCCCAGCAGACTCCACGGCAAGCCGCCGCGTCTCAGCAAGCTCAACCTCAAGTTGCTGCAAACCAAGCCGCTTCGCCCCAGCAGGCTCAGCAGCAAGCCTTCGAGAAATTGCACGTTGCCCGAAAAGCAATTGCGACCCGAGACATTGCCACTGCCGAACGAACACTCCAAGAAGTCCGGGCGATGCAGTTGACCTATCAGGAAGATGGAGATGGAGATAGTCCCCAACGTGTTCAAGCCCTCCTTGATGAACATCGCCAAGTGATGGAACTGGGGAGAGTACAGGGGAACACCGAAACGCTCCGCAGGCGGTACGCACAATTACAGTTGGCACAAGCGGACACGATGCTCCGCCGAAACGAACTCGTTCTCGCCACGCAACTCGTCCAAGAAGCAGACAAGCAACAACTCCAGTATAACCCGCATGATGAATCATCCCCGAGGGCAATCGCACGGCGTATCGAAGATGCCCGACGAGCACAGATGGGGCAGCCTGTCGTTGCTCAGGTTCCACAGCAGCCCTTGTCGCAACACTCTCAAGAACTGCGAAAGCAAGCCCTCCAAACGTTGCAACAAGCCCGCAACGCTCTCGACGCAGGACAACTCGAGCAAGCGGAACGTTATGCGCGTGCGGCTATTGCGTACAATCTACCGGAATATGCGTTCCCGGAAGGGAACTCGCCCAATCGCATTCTCTCCGAAGTCGCTGCCCGTCGGCTGAATCCGCAACCGGTAACACCGCAAGTGGCGGTGCCGCAAGTGGCAGTCGCCGATTACAGACCGGAAAAGCAGGGTCCATCGCAAGTCTTACAAGCCGGAAACCAGCCGGACCTTGCGCCGCAGGTCCCCGTACCACTGCGCCCCACACCCTACATTGACCAGATCAGTCGTCAGCGGGAAGCAATGATGTCGAACGCTTCGTCGGACGTCATGCAGCAACTCGCCAATGCCAACAAATTGCGAGAGCAGCGCAAACCGGATGCCGCTCTGGAACTTTTGCACAACACCAAACAGAGAATTGCACAATCGCCGCAACTGGATGCCGAATCGAAGCGGATGCTCGTCCAGCGAATTGATCTGGAAATTGAAAAAATGAGCAATTTCCGGGAAAACTATTCGGCACAGGAAAAACAAAATCAAATCAACGCGGACGTTTTGGAGGAGCAGCGGTTTAACGCCCTGGCGAGTCTCAACAAAGACGAGCAACTGGCAGTAATGTTCAGAGACTATAACAAGCTGGTCCAAGAACAACGTTTTGAAGAGGCACTGCGTGTTGCCAAGAGAGCCAAGGAATTAGCCCCCGATGATCCCGCTGTCGAGGCACTCTCCACGATGTCTCAAATTACGTACAATAACGATCGCAATATGCGCACACGCGGGGACAAAGAAGAAGGTTTTCTCAATGCCTTGTACAGTGTCGACGTTGCTTCGATTGCCCCGGATTTCAATGGACGCGACATGATTTATCCCACCTCTTGGAGAGATTTGGTAGACCGCCGCCGTGCAACGAATGAACGTTCGCAATATCAGCGACCGGAAACCGAACGGCAAATTCAACGGCAGTTGGAAATGCCAGTCACTCTGAACACCGATCGTCCGCTTCCGCTGGAACAGGCACTCCAAATCCTCAGCCAGCAGGCGGAGATTCCGATGTATCTGGATGCGAAAGCACTGGAAGAAGCGGAAATCTCGACCAGTACGATGATTAAAATGCCATTGGCAAACGCCATTAAGGCAAAGAGCGCACTCAATCTCATTCTTGAGCAGCACGGACTTGCCTACGTCGTGGATAATGAAATACTCAACATTACGAGCAAAAAACAGGCGAAGGGGAAAAAGTACGTGAAGCAGTATTATATTGAAGACTTGCGTCCCATTGCGCCAACAGTGGAGCACAACCCGATGCGTGATGCGTTCATTGATTCTTACCGGGAACAGGCACCGCAGACTCCCAATGTGCGATATGGTCAGCCCCGCGGTCAGCAAGATCGGGACGAGTACGATTTTTCCATGGGAATGTCGGACCCGGCAGAATGGGACCCGAATGTCTATGCTCAACGCAATAATAGCCGCAGTGGAAGCGGTGGTTACGGACAGAGCGGCGGCGGTTACGGTCAGGGCGGACGGGGCGGTAGCGGTGGTTACGGTCAGAGTGGCGGCGGCTACGGACAGGGTGGCGGCGGCTACGGACAGGGTGGCATGGGCGGCGGAATGGGGATGAGTTTCGACAGCATTATGGACATCATTATCTCGGTGATCGAACCCGAATCTTGGGAGGATGGCGATGCAGTACTCACCATGCATGGTGCCACTCAAAGTTTAGCCATTCGGCAAACGGAAGAGGTTCATGCCCAAATCGAAGACCTGCTCACGCAAATCCGGAAGATGAATGACCTGCAGGTTGCCGTTGAGGTGCGATACATTACTTTGTCTGATTCGTTCTATGAAAAAATGGGAATCAGTTTCGACGCGATTTTCCGTAACGACAATGCGTATGGGCGAATTACGCAACATCAGAATACTTTCCAGACGAGCGAAACGGAGAACACCACCACAATGACACCGAAGGGGAACAACGTTACTGTGGGCTTGCGGGCACCGGGTGACTTTACCGTCGATGCTTCGATCCCCATCCAACAGGACAGTCTCGGGTTGGCAATTCCGATGTTCGGCGGTTACAATCCAGCAGCGGGGATCAGTACGGGATTTGCATTGTTGAGCGATATTGAAACTTATTTCTTTATTAGTGCAGCACAGGGGGACCGGCGGAATAGCGTGATGGAAGCTCCCAAAGTGATGCTCCACAACGGACAAATAGGAATGGTGATTGATCAGACGACCATTCCGTTTGTGACCAGTGTTACTCCCGTCGTGGCAGACTTCGCGATTGGCTATCAACCCATCGTGACGATGTTAAACCAAGGACAGGTATTGAAAGTGCAGGCAACGGTCTCGCAAGACCGGCAGCATGTTCGTCTGACATTGAACCCCACGTTCACCACGATCACCAAGGTGGACACGTTCAAGTATATGGGAGAAGACCGGGAAGACGAGGAAACAGATACGTCTTCGGTAGGCGATGACAAATCGACGGCATCGACCGATTCACGAGCGACCTCCCGGAAAAGAACGAGGCAGACTTCCGGTATCACGATTCAGCAGCCTGTCATGGCGAACTTCCAGGTGAATACGACGGTGAACTGTCCTGACGGCGGAACGGTGTTGCTCGGCGGAATTAAGCGGTTGGCGGAGGGTCGTGTCGAAGCGGGCGTACCGATGCTGAACAAAATCCCGTACATCCAGCGTTTGTTCTCGAACACCGCCATCGGGCGTGACACACAAAGCGTCATGATGATGGTCACACCGAGAATCATCATTCAAGAAGAAGAAGAAATGTTCATTATGGGACCAGGAACATAATGAGGATGATGCTATCTTGATGATACTGAAGCCGGTTGAAAATACCGCGAACGATGGTTTTAGCCCGACAACGAGAGACCCGACACGGGCGAGGCGGCTGAGCGGGGACGCATGCGAAAAATGACCCGCTCCGGGTCTATGTTCCAGTGAAAACCTTATTCCAAGCGAATATGCTCTATTTCGACTTTAATTCCTGTCGTTGCGACGGGATCAAGACGCAATGAGGTGATGCGTCCTTGCCAACCGGGAATCTCTGCTAACGGAATCACGTAATTTATGAAATCGGACGAAGGGGGGACTGACACCCTCACAGAATTTTCTTCGGTATACTCTGGGTGTTGCTCCGTTTGCCAGAAAAATTGCATCATGTCCTCTTTGGCAACGTTCGTTTTCATCCGAACGACCAATTTGTCGAACTGGGAAGCGCGGGTACGATCCTGCTGGACCCAAATCGCCGGATCACTCGATGTCGTCTCAAAAGTCAGACACTTGCCGACATTGAGCAAATCTTTGACGTGCATCATCACTCGCCAATCCTGCGACGGACTGAATTGCCGCTTCCAATTCTCATAATCGATCCCCCGAAACGTCCACGAAGTCCGATTTTCAAACATCGACTTCGGCAAATCGTAAGGTCCCAAACCGATGTCTTCGGGAATGATGTCGTCGCAAGTCTCCGTCGCATCAGAAAATACCCGGCGCACGGCATCAAGATACTCGAAACCGTATTCACGATACGGAGCAATGTAATGCCCTTCGCTCCATTCGTTCCAGTTGTCGAGGATCAACATTTTGCTTCCGAGTTCGTTCTTCGGCATTTTTTGTTCGATGAATTCCTTTCCGCGTCGCAAGAGCGTTTCAAAATCATTCGGCGGCAGTTTCCAGATGGTTCCTTCGTCGTGCCATCCGCTCCATGCTTGCGAAATGGTCAGGATTTGCGGAATGATGTCGTGCTGGTTTTGCCTTGCGTTGATTTGTCTCATCTGTTCTTCGATGACAACCGCAGGCGGCGGACTATTGTGGACATACCAACAGTAGGCGAACACGTAATCAAGCCCCAGATTTTTGTAACGTCTCAAATGGTTGGGGTCTGTCCCTCGGTATTCTCCCAAAATGTACAATCCGTCAAAACCGGCTTCTTTGCACATGGTACGCATCAGATCGAAGGCGGCTTTTGCCTTGTCGTCGCCCCCCAAGTCGGTGGAAACATCAAGCGGCTGATACACGAACAACACGGGCTTGTTGTCAATTTTCAGGTAATTCTCCCGTTTGAAAAACTTTTCAATCCAATAAGGCATGAGGTTTTCCCGCAAATCGTTGACATCACTGATTCCGGCGAAGCCGCGTCGTTGGTTCTCCCACATGATCGTGAACTTCATCAATTTTTCAAACCGCGACTTGAACAGCGCATCGTCGAATGCACTTTGTTCAAACATCGTCGTGATCGGTCCCCCCTGACTGGTGCGATACCAACAGTAAATGAAAAACGATACGCCATGTTCGACCGCCCATTTGGTTTCCCAATCAGCAAGTTCTGGATTGTCCTGCGAGTAGATGCCCAATGCTGGCGTACGTTCCTGATGCTTTTTCACGACTTGATTCCAGAGTTCGGCACGGTCGGTTTCCCAGAGGGGACAATTATGAGCACCGATTAAAATTTCGGTTTTGACTGGTTTCGGTTCGGGGATATAGTCCAGTTTTTCGATTTTTCGCGGCGGCATCACGATCTGGGAAATCGTAGATGTTTGATGCACGTTGCCGTCGAGGAGCAGTTCCAAAGTCAATTCGACTTGACCGGGTGAGTGACAGACGACGTTCCACGTGTGTATGATGCCTTTGCTCGACGATGTTTTTTTTGCACTGACAAGAGTGCAGTTTGCTGGCAGCGTGAGGCGACATTCGTCGTTGACGTTGCCATCGGTATCGATGATGGCTTCCAGATTGAAGGGACGTTCTGCCCGAAGGATCGGGCGGTCGCTCTGAAAACTGTTCTCGCGAATACAGATGTCCGGCTCCATCGCAAGAAGCGGGACTACACTCACAAACAGGAACGAGTACAAACAATGGAAAACGTGTTTCATGGGATGTTTGGAAAGAGTTATCAGAGAAAACATTGTAGGGTATGAAGTGACGATTGACAAGAGTTTGTTTCAGGTTTTTGTCACAGACAGTCGACAAGTTTGCGAAAATACCGTCATTCCCGCCCCCGATCTTGGTCGAGGGCAGGCTGTGGCGGGAATCGAGGCAGAACGGGAAATGCACCCAATCGCTTGAATTCCTGCCTGCGTGGGAATGACGGAAATGCGCCGGAGGGACGGAAAACGGAACTTGCCGACGGTCTGGGATACTGGACAGTCCGTCGACAAGTTCCGTTTTTCCGTCACCCCCAATAAGGCGGGAGTCTAGAAAACTGGGGGTTCTGGATTCCTGCCTTCGCGGGAATGACGGTGTTTTTGCAAACTTGTCGACGGACTG
>Ga0123353_10007961_pt1 | contig 14411 bp, 10 predicted proteins | sample TergutLab28metaG_3_FD_92763 | JGI IMG/M metagenome (GOLD analysis project Ga0123353, IMG submission 92763) | Labiotermes labralis P3 segment gut microbial communities from Petit-Saut dam, French Guiana - Lab288 P3 | ecosystem: Host-associated > Arthropoda: Insects > Digestive system > Gut ... | reverse complement strand
TGTGCGGCGATCAACGATTGCATCGACAATGCCGATAAAAACTACACCCAAGAACTAAAATCGCTCATGACCCTAAGATTCCAGACGTTTGAAAACGTGCAAATCCTAGCCGGGTAAGGTATAACACCTCCCAATTCACCAACGGTTAATGCGATAACGTTTGCGTCTCTGCTTTCTATCCTCCAAGCAGCCCCTCAAACATCGGCGTAGTGAAGTCCCAGAAGTGATAGTACAGAGCAATTGTGATGACAAACACCACCAAGCCCAGCACCACCGCCAACTTCGACCAACGTAAATCAATCGTCGTCGCTGTTTCCAACTTAAATGGCTCCTTCATCGGCATCAATATCCGCATCAGAGTCATCACGGCAATGATCGACACAAACGTAATGCCCATGCGGTCGAGAAAACTCATGTCGGAAACAAACCACATCAATGCACCATAGATAACCGGATTGAGAATCAATGCCACTACGCCACACATTCTCGGTGCCTTGCGGATAAGGAAGCCGAACAAAAATGCCGCTAAAACACCCGGCGAGATAAAGCCCTGGAACTCCTGAATGAACCAGAAGAGTCCACCGAACCTTGGATCCGCCAAGACCGGTGCAATCCAACAACCGATGAGCATGACCGCCAATACACTGGCACGACCTGCCGTTACCAAGGTCTTTTCCGATGCTTTCCGGTGCAGGTATTCCTTGTAAATGTCCATCGTAAAGATGGTCGAGGCGGCATTGTACATCGAGGCGAGCGTACTGACAATCATTCCCAGCACGGCAGCGAGCATAAATCCCTGCAACCCGCCGGGCGGAGTCAATCGCCGGGCTAACAGCGAAAACGCTGAATCATAATCGTAGTCCGAAAAAGTGCGCCCGTATTTCGGTTGATTCCACATGTCATATTTTTTACTGAGTTCGCGCTTAAATACGTTGAGAGCTTCCATGGGCTCCACTGGGGGAAGTTCTATCGTGTTTTCAGAACTACCAGAAAGCATAAATTTTTCTTGCCCGGCATTGAACAGCACCATTCGCACTGCAATATCCGGGTATTGTTTGGCAAATTTTTCATTAAAAGTAAACAGTTGTCCATTCTTCTTGTATGTTTCTGTGAGATCGGCGAATTTTGCTTCGTCAAAAACAAAGATCGTTCTTCCTACTGCGTTTTGTTGTGCCGTGGCAACCTCTTTGACGGCATTCTCCTTCATCGTTTCGTTGTAAAGGTTGAACGCAATGATGCCGGGAAAGATCACGATGAAGGGGATAATCAGTTTCAGAAATGCCGCAAAGATGATTCCCTTTTGCCCCTGTGCTAACGATTGCGCACCGAGCGTCCGTTGCATAATGTATTGATTGAGTCCCCAATAATAGAGGTTCGGAATCCATATCGCAAAGAGCAACGCGGTGATCGGCAGAAAATTATCCTTCCAAGGGAGATTCATGCGGAGTTTATGCGAGTTCAGTTCTGTGAAACGTTGATATGAACTTTCCGCCTGTTCGGCTCTCGCCAGTTTTTCGGCTTGTTCTTCTTGCGTCAGTTCCATTCCAACTTGCTCAACGTTGGCGAGGAGGGCATTGTTCAATATATCCTTGTCGGCGTTGCCCAAAGCACCGAGGGCAAAGTAGAGAATCAAACACCCGCACAGAATCAGTGCCGAACCTTGGAGCAAATCCGCCCAGGCACACGCCTTGAGACCACCGACGAAAACGTAGGAGACTGCCAAAATGCTAATGAGCCAACAGAAAAAGACGAGTCCCAACTGGATTTCGTTGCCGAAGAGCGTGTAAGTCGATAAACCGAGGTCGCGGACATATTCGGAGTAAAATTTCGAGCCGGAATAGACGATGGCAGTGATATTGACGCAGATGAGAACGACGATCATCGTCAGCGATACAAGCGTTCGGGTGGCTTTGTTGTATCGTGTTTCGAGAAACTGCGGAATGGTATAAACGCCCGCCTTGAGAAATCGGGGAAGGAAAACAAAGGCGACGATAACCAGCGAAAGAGCGGCAATCCATTCGTATGAGGCGACGGCAAGTCCGATGTAGTCGGCAGCGTTGCCGGACATACCGACGAACTGTTCGGTCGAGATATTGGCGGCGATAAGGGAAACCCCGATGATCCACCAAGCGAGTCCTCGACCGGCAAGGAAGTAGGATTCGCTATCTGTGCCAGCACCTTTACCACGTCGGCTCATGCCGATGCCAATGACAAGGACAGCGATTAGAAAGGAAAAGAAGACAGCAACGTCGATAAAGGCAGCAAAATTCATGACCGGTTGTGAATTAAGCAGGACGAGAGAACCAAAAGATACTTTACCTAATATAAAACGAAATGTCAAGCGTGTTGTTCACGAGGATTGCAATGTGCACCCCAGAGTCCCATGTTCCGGGTCGCCGCATTGACAATTTACCGCCGAAAGCCGATAATCAGACGGCTATGGAACGATACCCCCACCTAAAACAGTCCGATCCCGAAATCTATGATCTCATCCAACAACAAACGGCATACGAGTCTAGCACGCTCAAAATGATTGCGTCAGAAAATTACGCCTCGTTCAGCGTTCTCGAAGCGTGCGGATCGACCCTTACCAACAAATATGCTGAAGGCTATCCCGGCGGAAGGTATTACGAAGGCAACGAATATGTTGACCAAATTGAATCGCTCGCCATCGAACGTGCCAAAAAACTCTTCGGAGCAGAACACGTCAATGTACAACCGTACAGCGGTTCGCCCGCCAATCATGCCGTTTATCAGGCACTGTTGAAAGTCGGCGATAAACTGATGGGTATGCCCGTTTCGGACGGGGGGCACCTCACACACGGCTGGAAAGTCAATTTTTCTGGAATCGACTACGTGCAGGTTCCTTACGGTCCCGATCCCACGACGGGCAGGTTCGATATGGACAAAATCAGGGAAACCGCCTTGAAAGAACGTCCAAAAATGATCTGGGTCGGGGCAACTGCCTATCCGTACAAGATTGAATACAAAGATTTCCGGGCGATTGCGAACGAAATTGATGCCTATCTCGTTGCCGATATTGCCCATATTAACGCTTTAATTATCGCGGGAGTGCATCCTGATCCTGTGCCGCACTGCGATATTGTTTCGAGTACTAGCCACAAGATGTTGCGCGGTCCCCGGGCAGGATTTCTACTGTCGAAAATCGAAGATCGTCTCCAAACGACGCATTTTCCGAACAGCAAATTCAATTTAGCCCAGCGGGTGGATCGAGCGGTCTTTCCCGGCTTGCAAGGCGGTCCGCATCTATCGATCATAGCGGCAATGGCGACGGCATTCAGGGAAGCGTTGACTCCCGAATTCAAAATTTATGGTGCCCAGATTGTGAAAAATGCGAAAACTCTTGCCGAGGCACTACTGGCAAAGGGTTACGCCTTGGCAGGAGGCGGGACGGACACGCATTTGCTCCTCCTTGACTTCCGCAAAGCCGAATTCACCGGCAAGCAGGCGGCGCAGGCATTGGCGAAGTCGGGAATCATTGCCAATTTCAATATGGTGCCGGGCGATCACCGGAGCCCCTTTGTTACCAGTGGCGTGAGACTGGGTATGCCTTCACTGACGACAATGGGAATGAAGGAAGCCGACATGTACAAGGTTGCCGACTGGATTGACCGTGTGTGCCGAAACGTTTCCCGTATAGACGAAGAGGCACCCGTCATTCGCAAGGAAATCGCTGAGTTCTGCTCGCAGTTTTCCGTGCCGGGAATAGCAGATGTGTAGTGCTTGGATGCCCAAAACCTCTCCCAAACCCGACTGCACCGCGGTAGACCACACCTACTTTCCAATGCACCACAGTTCCTTATCGGTGCGGATGAACAGGTGCTTGCCAGCAATGGCAAGCGTCGCCTGAACCGTCGCATCCATTTCATTCACGGCAAGCACTTCCGCAGGCTTCATCGGATCGGCGTTCGGTTTGTAAACCGTCGTTTCGCCAATGTGCGTCGTGACGTAAATCTTTCCGTCGGCATAGATCGGCGATGAGTCGAACCTACCCTCATGACGCTGTTGCCAAAGGACTTTTCCCGTCGCCGCGTCGAACGCCGAAAACGTTCCGGTATCGCATGCCGAGTAGAGGCAAGGCTTCACGTACAAAAACGATGCCGTCATCGGCGAATTGCGTTCTTGCTCCCAAACAACGTGCGTTTGGGTAACGTCTCCTTTACCGTCCGGTCTGATCGCAAGAATCGGTGTCGTCAATCGGGTCGACGTAAATATCAACCCGTCGCCGATTGCCGGAGTAGGCACCGCTGGTTCACCGCTGTTTTTCACAGTCCAAATCAGTTCGCCGGTTGATGGCTCAAATCCCTGAATGATATCTCCAGTCATACTTAATATCTGGTCTTTACCGTTGACTCGAATAACCACTGGTACAGAATGACCGATTCTGCTCATTCCTCTTGTGCCCCGCCACCGCTCTTCCTTCGTGTTTTTGTCGAGAGCCAAAAGGTAAGACTTGTTCCACGGAATTTGAAAACCATCATCCTTGTCGGTGGGATTGATGGAGGTAATTAACAGATCGCCATAAATTATCGGCGACGTTCCCATGCCGTGCTGGGAGGCAAAATGGAGGTCGATTTTTGTCCAGACGATATTTCCCTCGAAGTCGGCGGCAACGAATCCGCCGCTTCCGAAAAGGGCATAGACCCGATGACCATCCGTTACGGGAGTCGGTGTGGCATACGAATTTCGGTCATGTTTGTGCCGCGGTTCCTGTGTGAAAACCAATTTATTCCACAAGATGGTGCCGTTTTTCCGGTTAACGGCGATGAGTCGGCACTCTTGTCCGTTGTCGGTTGTCGATGTCAGGAAAATATGGTCGTTCCAGATGACAGGAGATGACCAACCTTCGCCGGGAATGGGAGTATGCCAAGCGACGTTTTCGGTGGTTGACCATTTAGTCGGCAGGTCAGTGGCAGTGGAAATTCCTTGACCGTTGGGTCCACGAAACCTCGACCACTGCTCCGGCTCCTGAGCGAAAACGGTGGCACAAAAAAAAGACAGCACAAAGATAACAACGAATGTTTGTTTCATGATCGAACGTGAAATAGGGACACAAAGGTAACAAGTGCCGCCATTTTAGCCGCAATGAAGACGTTATTCAAGCAGTGAAACACACCACAAACCCTGGTACGCGACTTCGCTTTGACGAGGGATTGATCGTTTTGACAGGAGCGGCACGAATGATATACCGCACCCGTCGCTCGTTGTCATTCGTAGTAACCGCCGGACATTACCGGTTCGCGGGCATCAGGCTTATTCACCCAACGGAAACCGGTTTTGGTTTGTATTTCGGTCAGCCATGCTTCGAAAGCGGACGATATCATTTCCGGTTGACCGGCAAAGTATTCCATGCGTTGTGTCCCCTGAAACCGCTCCCACAACTCCTTATCTTCCGGTTCACTGTTCGTTATCCGAACAACGTATGCCACCGACTGCGGCTGATTGAACACCGTTCCAATTTCATCCTTTTGCAACGAATAGACGGTCTCCATGAAATCCGTCCCCGGTGCAACGATCCACTGGTTGTCGAGTTCCGAATCTCCCACGACCACTCCTTTCTCGCGGACTTCTCCCAACATCGGCGGTATCCCTCGAGCCGCCGCCATGTATGGAGGTATGGAACCGTAAGATTTCCATGTAAACGGTTCCGTTTCCACGACCGGGACATCACTGCGACCAGCAAAAACTTCAGCAAGCGGTTTACCTGAAGACTTAGCCTCGTTTGCCAGTTCTTCCGCCTTTTTCTGTACCAATGACCGGGCTTCGATTTCCTTCCAACGTTTCAAGACAATATCTCTAACTTCGTCGAGTTTTTCAGGTCGTTTTTCGGGTTTTTGATCTGTTATCCAAAACACGATCATCTGTCCATCGCTCCCCAAAAAGGTGGCACCTTCGAACTTGAGTGGGGGGCTACGGAACATCTCAATAAGACTTTGACGTTCTGCGAGTCCCCGTGCCAACTCGATTTGCAATACCGCATGCACATCTCCCAGCGGTACGGTCTTCCACTCGAGTCCTTGTTCGGCAACAAAACTGGTCAAGTCGGGCATCGCCGGGATCGGTTTGCCCTGTTCAAAATGTTCATTGTAAAGGGCGGTGTATTCTCTCATTTTTTCTTGAATGACTATTATTGCCGTCATTGCTTTTCCTAATGCCAGCGTTTTCCGAATTTCTTCCTTCACTTCGTCAAACGGCTTATAGAGGATGTTCAAATCTATCGGCTCGGATTCATCTTCCGCAGGAGCGGGGAACGTTAGCCCCCCGATATCGGAGTCCTCTACTTGATAGGAAACAAGCCGTGTCGAAACGTTCGGTGCAAGCGATGTTTCCTCCTCCGGCGACACAGTCGCCGGCTCTACCTCTGGAAACAAATCGAGGGTCTCTTCCGGTTCGAGAGCCCCCTCCGGTTCGAGCGCTGGCGACTGTGTCGCCGAACGACCCGGAGTAGGAAATGGTAACGTACTACTAGGCATCATACCGGGAAGCGTGGGAAACTCCGGAAGCGGAGTTACCGGTTTGCGGAACATAGCATCCTTATTTTTCTCATAGTATTCCCGCATTTCCTCTTCGGTAATCGAGTCGAGTAATTTTTGCGTCGGTGCGGCAACGGCGTACTCGAACGCCACCTCCATCGGCATAATGAAACCGCTTTCGGGAGACGTGGGGTCGTATTTCTTTGTTTTACCCTTCTCAAAGAGAGCATTCAGTTGCGCAGCAGTCGGTTCACCAACCTGACTGATGAACGAATCTGTGGAAACTGCCGCCGCTTCTACCGTAACTTGTCGGTAGAGACGTTGATACCAACTCCATCGGGTTGCCGGGGAAACTGCACTGACCGATAAGCCGAACCGCGACATTGCCTGTTGCCACATTAGATGCCGGGCAAGGAGATACTCAACCGTTTGATGCGAAACACCTACTGATTTTAACGCATCGTCATAGATAGCATCGGAAAGATAACCGCCTGTCAGTTGTTTCAACAGTTCCGAGACTTCTTTCCAGTCCGGCGAGAGTCCTTCCTCTTGGACATACTGAGTTACCAACCAAGTGCTGATAAGTCGTTCGGGACTCTGGGGACGTGCAACCTGCTGAACGAACATGTACAAGTCTCTGAGGGCTTCCATCCTCTCGTTGTTTGTAGGATCGACAAGGGCAAGTTTTTGCTGCAAGACGATGAGGAAGCGTTGCAGGACATCCTGCTCTTTTTGCAGTTGGTCGAGTTGGATCGCGGTGATTTTTCCGAATCGCCGGCACTCGGCAATCGTTTCGATTTGCCTGCCGGGACCTCCGCGTCCGCCGAGCAGTTGAATAATCACGCCGAGAAAAAGGAACGAAATAATCGCCAAGAGCGTGGCTCCCGCCATACAACCCTTTTGATTTCGCTGAAACGTCCTGAATGGATGAAATGCCATGAATTGTTGTCCTTAACTATATTGGGTAAAAGTTTGTCAGGTAGGTTGTCGATCGCCGGCTATTCTGCCGCACTTGCCATAACTTCTTGTACCAACGCGACCGCCTCTTCGGGAGTCACGTTGCCGTGAACCTTGTCGTCGATGACCAACACAGGGGCGAGTCCGCAGGCACCAAGACACGAAACCGTCTCGACCGTGAAGAGCATATCGTCGGTCGTATGCTTGGTATGGGACAGTTTTAGTTCCTTGTGCAGGGCATCCAAAATGTGTTCGGAACCTCGAACGTGACAAGCCGTTCCGTCACAGAGTTTACACGAGTGTTTCCCTTTGGGAACGAGTGTGAAGTGTGCATAAAACGTGGCGACTCCAAAAACGTGTGAGGGCGGCAACGCCAGTGAAGTGGCGATGAACGTCAGCACTTCTTCCGGCAGATAACGGTAAAATTCCTGCACTTGATGCAAGACGGGAATCAACCGGGCGGGATCGCGACGGTTGGCTTCGAGAATTTCAACAACACGGTCAAATTTTCGCGGCGAATCAGTCATAAAGCGGTTCCGGTATTGTTTCTGGACCTCCCACGGGTGGTATTATCCCCAATCCCCCCGAAATGTCAAGTCGGGGAAAAGTATTGGGCAGTCGATGGGTGCTTTGTTGCTTCAATTCCCGTATATTTTAGTTTTTCCGATTCGTGTGGCTCTTTGAATCGAGTCTACCTCTTGCACGAAATGATGTCTATGTTACACTTCATATTAGTATGGTTGATTTCAAACCTCAAGTTTCCAAGTATTACCGCTACAAGTGGCACGTTGATGTTGCGGTTTCTATTATAACGTTGCCCGTCATTGGTTCAGTCATTCTGTTCTTTATGTTTTTGACTTGGTTGACCTCCAAAGGTCCCGTCATTTACTCGCAGACGCGGTGTAGTAAAGACGGCAAACCGTTCAAAATGTTCAAAATCCGTTCCATGGTGGTCGATGCCGAAACAAAAGGGCAGGCGGTTTGGGCGGGAAAGCGTGATCCGCGTGTTACTGCCGTCGGAAGGTTTATGCGACGACTTCACATTGACGAACTGCCGCAAATTGTGAACGTCTGGCGCGGCGAAATGACCGTCATTGGACCGCGTCCCGAACGCCCCGAAATCATCAAACAACTCAAAAATGAAATTGCTGGTTATGAACATCGAATGTTGGTACTGCCCGGCTTGACCGGTTACGCTCAACTGAATAGACCCTCGGACACCGATTTGAGAGATGTACGTAAAAAATTGATCCTCGATTTTGAATATATCGAGCAAGTCTCCTTTTGGTTCGACATGCGGATTCTCTTGGGGACGGCGTTCAAGTTTATTCGGATAAAAAACAAACGTTACGACAATTTACCGTTGAAATTGTGCGGTATCCATCGGGAACCACAAGAATCTCCCTGGGCGGACAAAATCGGCTTGGAGGAATTCGATGATTCGACGATAATACATTGAAAACTCCATTGCCCGTCCCGCTGATTGGAACAATATGCTATAATACCCGTGTTTCATATATTTCCAACAGAAATTTTCAATAATAATGCGCATTGGTGTAATATGTAGTGGCGGGGATGCTCCCGGTATGAATCCCTGTCTGCGTTCCATCGTTCGGACTGCTTGTATCTCTGGAGATGAAATCTATGGTGTCCGGCACGGTTACGAAGGACTTCTCTGTGAAGAGTTCTATCCCGGCGAAAATGGATCGCCCGTAATGGGAATTCGCTCGGTTTCGGGTCTGTCTAAAGTCGGCGGCACGGTCTTGCGGAGCAGCCGATCCTCGCGGTTTCGAGAATCGGGCGGAGTCAAGCAGGCGGTAAAAGTCCTGAAAAAATACGGTTTCGATGCCCTCATCACCATCGGCGGAAATGGCACATTGAAAGGTGCTATCGAACTGGGTTCTACCTGGGATGGGCAAATCATAGGAATACCGGGAACGATAGACAACGATCTATATGGCACAGACTACACCATCGGTTTTGCAACGGCGGTCGATACTGCCGTTGAAGCGGTGGATAAACTTCGGGACACTGCTGGTAGCCATGAATTAATGTTCCTTGTCGAAGTGATGGGGCGACACTGTGGTGACATTGCCCTTTCGACGGCTATCGCCTCGGGGGCAGAAATCGCTTGTATCCCCGAGGCAGAAGAGTCGCCGGAGCGAATCGTCAAAAAACTGACAAAAATCAAAGAGAGTGGTAAAACATCAGTTTTGGCAATCGTTGCTGAAGGAGACGAACGCGGTGGAGCCGTTGCATTATTGGAGAAACTCAAAGCGGCTGGCAATCCGTTCGAGTGTCGGGCGGTTGTATTAGGACACGTTTTGCGGGGCGGCTCGCCCGTTGCGGCGGACAGAATTTTGGCATCAGAACTCGGAAACTTGGCAGTCAGTGCTATCATCCAAGGGGAGACGGGAAAAATGGTGGGAAGAGTTAAGAACGAACTCACGTTGACTCCGCTTGAAGAGTGTGTTTTCAAAAACCGCCAGGTCAATGCCGATCAACTCCGCTTGCTACAAATCGTTGCGAGTTAAGGTTTTCGCTAGAAAGTAAATAGGCCGTCATTGCGCCGTGTTTTATTCCGGCTTTTGTTTCTCGCTCTACAAAAGCCGGACCGGGCTCAAAATGATCGTTACCATCGTGCCCCTCGGCGGGATGCGTTCAGTGAAGCAACCAAACTGTAGGTCTGTATTGAGATCACTACTCCGAATCGGAACGTCCAGAATCGAACCAACGAAATTGGACAAACTAAAAAGTTCTCCCGTCTCGTTCGCCAAATAATGAGTTTTCCCATCATCGTCCTGAAATTCCTTGCTTCCGGCGAAGACCCAATGAGTTGTCATCGGTTTCTTGGAATCCTCCATGCTGATAGACATGTCCCAAACCCAGTCTTGGGCAGGACATTCATGTTGCTTTCCCGACTCGTCCTTCCAACGCAACGTGATGTCAACTTTATCACCGGTTGCCGGGAAAAACATCGGCGAAGTCAGCATCGGTTTGCCCTGTTCAGCGCCAATCGCCAGCAGTGCCGCGTGTATGAGATACGGTTTAACTCGAACGGACAGTATCGATTCGTGTTCCTTGCTACCTACCCGGCATGCCAAAAGTTCCAAAAAACCTTCACGTAAAACCACTCGACCGGTCAATACCACGCTTTTGGTGTCCGGCGTTACCCAAATACAATCCGAGGGATCAAGCGGGATCAACTTATCGTGATTCTCTACCAAGGGAATAAAATTTCGTTCCTCCGCAATCAATGCCCATTCCTTTGCTCGCTCTTCGGCAAGAATTCTTTCCCGTTCCGCCGCAAGTTCTTCGTCGGTTTCTCTTTTCGGCGGAAGATCGAGCGGGCGTGGGCGCACAGTCCCCTCTGCCTGTGGCGGAGTCGGATCACCGGCTACATTATCTTCTACTGCCGTCTGCCCGCTACAGTCCGCCGTCTCCAATTCCGGTGTTGTGAGAAACAACAGCATCGTGAGCGGCGACATGACGAAAACCCAAATGGCAAAGTACCATAATTTTCCCTTTTTGATCCAATCCAAAAGAAATACAAGGGCAATAATCCCGGCAATGCAACTTCCCAAGGCACCGACCAGTAGAATCCATGTCGGCATCACAGAAGCACTCGCTTCGGTCTCTCCATGATGTTTTATCATGTGAAGACATTCCAATAAACCGCCCCCCGCGATAATCGGGATCGAAAGGATAAACGAAAACGCCGCCGCTTCTTCTCGTTTGAGTCGGCAGAACAAGCCGGTAACGATGGTCGTACCCGACCTTGACAAGCCGGGCAACACGGCAACCGCCTGCGAGCAACCGATGATGAGTGCATCTAGCCAAGACATGCTGGATGTCGTTTTTTCACCTTCCGAGCAGCGCAACGTGGTAAGAAGCAGGATACCGGTGCCAATGAAACAGACCGAAATGAGCGGCAGAAAATCTTCGAGCCAAGGAAAAAACTTGTGGATCGGATACCCAACTACCACGGCGGGAATCGTTGCCACGATCAGCATGGGAATCAATCGCCAATCTTTGCCGAGCATGTTCAAAATCCGTTGGCGGAAAATGATCAACACCGCCACAAGCGAACCAACGTGAAGCAGAATGTTGAGTTTCACAAACTCGGAACTATCCGTTGTCAAAGGGGTTCCGAACCGCTCGAAAAGATGACAGAGAACGGCATTGTGCCCAGAAGAACTGATGGGCAAAAATTCTCCGACTCCTTGGGCAATGGCAAGAATGAGGATTTCGATTAGTTCAATCATCTATTGTTGGGGGGGAATGTTGGGTATTCATCACTTAAACAACTCCGGTGCCGTTGTGGTAACTTGCATGGTTCCATCGGGCATGAGCAACAATGCTTTGCCGACAACAAAAAGGTCGGGAGCAGTCGGTCGTTTCTGCAATTTTCTACCGCCGCTAAAGTCCATTATACAAACATCGGAGCGTAAACCAACATCGGGATAATTGATGCTGACCATTTCATCGGGATTTTTGCCGCGGTTAAAGTATCGGTTCGCCTCGGTTTTTGTCATATTCGCTAACATTCCGCGGCGAACTTCCGTTTTTTCGACTGGCGGTAATGTTTGTCCCAATTCTATATCGAAGTAGTCCAAAATGAGTGTCCCCGTGAGGGCACGCAACGGAACTGCCTGACGCGGGAAATCCGCACTGTCGGTGGGTGTTACCGATGCCAACCGCACCAAGGTGCGATCTGGCACATAAACCCATACCAATGAACTCCATTCCGACCGGATAAGGGGACTCTTTGTGTCCACTCCTGCTTCGACGGAGGTCTCTTGCACATTATAGTTGGGATTGGTTAAATACAACCGGATCCGGTAGGCGTATGTTTTCGCGGGTTCAACCTCACAATCGGAAAACAGGAGCATACTGTCGCCGTTAGTATCTTGCTGACCAGTAAAAGGTACAAGTCGATCCTTTGTATAATCACTTGGATAAGCATTGACCTGCTCTGTTTGAAACTCCTCGTTAGGATAAACGATGACCGGCTGCCAAACAGGTTCCCTTGTCGGAGTGATTTCTGATCGTTCCAGTTCGTAGTAAAGATATTCGGTCAGGCTACCGGTTACAACGAAACTCTTGAAAACCTGACGATAGATTGTCTCTTGCTTTTCCTTTGGAATCGTTCCATAAAGGTTCACCCAAATGGACGGCATGCCCGGAGATGTCTCCTCTTTTTTCATTTCTGGAAGAGTCGGACGCTCCCATAGGGCGACCGTTGCATTGGTACGACGAACCGCCTCTCCTCGGAACGACTCCGCAGTCAATACCTCAAATCCGCCCCGCAACAATGGGTCGGGCTGAAGCACCGGCTTCCAAACGGTTTCACTACGGTAAGGTTCAGTGGGAATCGCCTGTTTAATCTGTTCGGCATACCCAGCGTAGTCAAAGATTCTGATCGTTTCGTCTTCAATTCTGAAACCGTTTTCCTTGATGGTTTCTTCGGCACTGTTCGCCAGTTCTTCCAGTTCATCTGGTTGCCACGACAAGGGCTGGAAATCCAGCGTTCGTACACCGATTCCCATGGCGGCAAGAATAACAATTACCGCGACCAACTTTTCACCGTGCCGGAAAATGAACCGCGTCCCCTGCGAGAAACTCTGTTGATCCGATTTCAATTTGATACTCTTCGGCAGTTTCATTGTTGCACGTGTGTGTGTCAACCGGCGTACTTGACCTTTGGGTTGTGTAGAAAGGGACTCTAATTCTAGTAATTAGGATAATTAAAACCGGGAAGCGGATCCCATCGTTGCATAAGGCGATAAGGCTCACTGGGGACCGGTGTCTTGATTTGTTCCGCGCGCACGGTGTAATCAGAAATCTTTGTATTGGCACTTTCCATCTCTTCCGCCGCAGAACGCACATTCCTCTTGATGTCCGCTTCGGCATCGGTAGCCCACCTCTCCAATTCGTCTGGCTGCCAAGATAACGTCGGATAGCCCAGTCCTTGAAGGGCAAACCATATTGCCGCGACGGCAACGAACCCCACGACAATTTTTTCGCCGTGCCAAACGAGGAACTGCTGCGCTACCCCGGGACTACTTCCCAGCCCCCTTTTTTTGCCTTTTGATGATTTCATGATTCTTGATTTTTGAAAAATGGACAAATCGCTTCCTCACGGAAGAGGACAGCAAACCTATTTTGTACCTGTCGCAGTTGTTCCGGGTCTTGTCGTAGTTGTACCGGGTCTTACACCAGTCGTCGGCATACCCGGTCTTGTTCCTGCCGATGTTGCACCTGCCCCCGTACCGACCTCAGGTCCTTTTTTGATTTTTTCTTCATCCGGTGGATCGAAGATGTTGATACAGCCATATATTCGAACGACCACTGCGTTGGGACCAAAATCTATAGTTCGTCCACCGCCGCCGCTACCACCACCTCCCATCATACCAGTACCGCCTCGGTCAGCAACACCAATGACACCTCCGCCGCCCATCGTGGAATCCCTCCCTCTGCCGGAACTCTGACCCGGACGACTCGTGGATCGTCCACTACTGCCACTCCCCATCATGCCGCCGCTGGAACCGCCCATCATGCCACCGCTGGAACCACCCATCATGCCACCGCTGGGACCGCCCATCATGCCGCCGCCGGAACCACCCATCATGCCGCCGCTGGAACCGCCCATCATGCCGCCGCCGGAACCGCCCATCATGCCGCTACCGGAACCGCCCATCATGCCGCTACCCATGCCTGTTCGGGAAGTGGGGGGCATATAGTTGAAGGCACGAGTAGCGTCGGGATTGATTGTAACCCACAGAACGTCAATGGGCATCCGACAGTTTGCACAGTTGACGAGAACATCGGAAATGTAGCGTTGATCGACGAGAAATTCAAGGAAAACCGGCATTCGGCGATACGGCACCGTCAAATCAATATCTGGTAGTGGAGTTCCGGTAGCATCGACGTACCGGTATTGCATTGCAAACTTTTTTG
>Ga0123353_10007959_pt1 | contig 14414 bp, 5 predicted proteins | sample TergutLab28metaG_3_FD_92763 | JGI IMG/M metagenome (GOLD analysis project Ga0123353, IMG submission 92763) | Labiotermes labralis P3 segment gut microbial communities from Petit-Saut dam, French Guiana - Lab288 P3 | ecosystem: Host-associated > Arthropoda: Insects > Digestive system > Gut ... | reverse complement strand
TATAGTCTCGAGCTCCTGATGATGGGCATATAAGTGCCTGAAACATGTTGAGCAGATTATAAGTGCAATAAAGCATTCAGTAGGATCTAGTTGGTTTTCTTCTCTACGCTTATACTACGATGCAGGGACAAACATACATCATATTCAGTACTGTGTTCACGTGAGATCATAATGAGCACTGTTCTGAGCCACTTTAATTTATACCTTTCCAAATGGTATCTTCACTTCGTATTACCGGGCTAAAATTTCATATATACTGCTCGTTTGTCCGTGTGTGTTAAATGCCCACCTCTCTCATCGAATTTTATTTGGTCACCGTAAAATATAGGCAGTTACCAGTCAACGTTTATACCAAAATAACCTAACGAATTTTCCGCGCAGAGTTATTTATCCGTGTTTTTCATACCATGAACCTAACATACTGGCTGCTTCGGGTGGGGTGTTGTTTGATTAGTCATTTAGACAGGGACAAATGACACTGGGGACAACAAGGTGGGTAAGTGGAGCCATCAATTCGCGAAAAAAAACTCCCCATTGTGAATTATGTCACAGTGCCGCAATGCATCAGGCGTCATCTGCCTTCACCGGTTTACCATGACCGTCATTGATTTTATCCGAATTGTGTGTGTGTGTGTGTGTTTTGTATATATACACGTATGTGTGCGTAAAGTGTGTATGTTTTAACGAATATGCTTAGATCGAAAGGAAAGTGTGTAATTTGTAATATTCTGTGATAGGTCCAAAGAAAAGTGTGTAATTTGCAATATTCTCTCATAGGTCTAAAGAAAAATGTGTAATTTGTAATATTCTCTGATAGGCCCAAAGAAAAGTGTGAAATTTGTAATATTCTCTCAAAGTAACAAACTTTGTATGTGGGTGGTACTATGCTCTTGGTAGCTCAGGGAAGATAGCACAGTATCTTATTCTCAAGGCTACCTACCTACGTTATGTATGTTATGTATTTTTATTTAACAATAGGCGTATGTTTGAGATCTGAAACCACGCTACTGTGAATATTTCCATTTTATTCTTGTGGAGGGCCTGATGATGGCTATGAACCATAGCCGAAACATGTAGCTGTTTTGTGCGGTAAATAAATAGTTCTGCTTCGATTGAGGATGTTTAAAAACTCTTGAAAGTGTGAAGACAGTGACGTCTATCAGTTTATCCCTCTGCCTAAACATGGTGCCTTGGAAATGTGGAGATCCACAAAAATTTTTAACCTCAGTATATTACGGATGTGAATGATCAGGTTCACGTTCCGACCGCTGGCCCAGAAGTCACATTGTGCTTGTAGCTAAGTGTAGTACAGTTCTTGTGTGTTAACGTTTGTCTGACAGATGTAGTGTTTTGAGACACCTGCATGGAAGAACACTACCACCGTTGCTGTTAAGTATGCTTTCAATTTGCCTCTAATGAAGTTCAAGAAACTGAACAGAAATTAGAATTGTAAGGGATGCAACAGCGATGATGTGAACTTTTTTTGAAAACATAAACACCATGAAGAAAATCAGCAATGCTGTGTTAGGTGCTAATATGAAAGGTGGATCTGTAAATGGAAGTAAAGAAGCTAGGTATTGTTTCGAGTCCTTTACTTGGGGGTTTTGTCCGGCTCTTTTCTCTTCCTGGGACTAAAAATAATCGTAACTGGGCCCGACAGCAAAACTCTTATCGTCCTCTCTGTAACCATTGTCACTTTATGGGTTACAACACGCATGCACGCACGCACACACACACACACTCGATGAAATGGAATAATGGAGCAATATTGTGCAATACGAGCAAAACGCGAAACAACATTCTCTTACTACTTCAAAATATAACGGCTAAGTCATTCTAAATTTTAGGCTGAAACTTTGGTTGTGGGAAGAGAAAGAAACAGGAACTGACTGACGATATACCTGTATTGGGTTTATGCTGAATATGGAATATGTCAATGGGATGCAAGGTACTGTACAAGCTACCACATTCAGGACACGGACGCTGGAGGACCCCCAAGTAGATTAAAGGCCAAGTTCTAAAGTTTCGGAACACTGCAACGAGTATGCAGCATTCAAACTGTGTGTTGCGAGTGGAAGAAGACATAAAATAATGTTTTTACTGGACCAGTAAATTTGTCCCTGTGCACCACGCGAAGGCGTATGGTGGAGCAGAAGTACAGCTCCACCCATTTTTGACCTCGATGCGAGGAAAATGTGAGTGGTCAGCTTCACGCCCTAGGCGCTTTGTTGCCGGGGGGAGAATCTCTCGTTACCAATTCAGTAATAGGATGGGTTGGCCCTAGAGAAGGTATGGACGATTTAGAGAAGAAAAAATTCTTTTACCTCAGCCAGCAGTCGAACCACAATTCCTCGGGCTCCAACCCTTAGCCTAGTCACTATATCGCCTGAAGTATTCTAGATCCTACGATTGTCCAGTTGGCACTAAAATGTTTGTGATATTGTTATATTTTGATCATCTTTACCAAACTCCTTGTGATATGTTCCGTGGTCGCGGCAGGGAACGCGCACGGGCATACATGACCGGCCGTTTTTCATTCATTTTATGCATTATGTACGAGGAACTATGAGAAACAACCTGGGACTTGAAAACAGAATAACCTTGAGGGCAGCAGTTTTTCTATTTATCAAACATAATTTATTAGCTGCCATTCTGTTAGTGATAGCTTGGCAGGGATGAACCCACAATTAACGGATTCATTAGCCAGTGCGTGTTGCTGCAAATTAGCAGTACGCTCTCAGTATGGCTGATTAGAAAGCCACAAAATAAATCTTGCAGTATAGGGAATTATGTTGATTAGCGAGATTAACTTTCTCGCTTGTAAAATACAAAAGCACTGCTGTACATTGGTTTTATCTTGTGTAACGGCCATTCTCAGTTTTGGAAGTGTTGACGGTTTTTATCTAGATCGATGACTGGACTGGCTAAAAGACGGATGGTGGCGTCGACGACTGGGTGGCCTGAACGGATGAATTAGTATAAATAAATGAATAAATAATAAAAGTAAATAAATGATTGCGCCGATGCTTAGATTGGAAATTTTGCTGATTTCAATTTATGTCGCAAATTGACGAATATTTATTTTCCCATGCGGAGTCTTACGTTTATTTTATCGTAAAATTTGCATTACTCTATTTATGTTCATGGATCTTTATTGTCTCTTTTGATGAACCACGTATAGCGGTTTTTTTTCCCCATTTCGGAAACTCACAAACGCGAGCACTGTAGGTACGCCTGTGTGGGTATAACGAAGATATCAAGAATGTTCATACGGCTTGCAGCAAAACCTAAAAACAACGCTTACTGGGAGACGCGTTCTTTTGTGCACAGAATCTCTATACAATGCATAAACCATAATTAACATCAATTTTGCTTTTTTCTCATTTTCCGTTCCGTGTATTAAATTCAATTGCTAGAATTTAATCCAACGAATGCACACAATTGTATTAGTTTGAAAATAATATTATAAAAACAACCAACTCCTACATGTTTCGGGCCGTATTGGTCCTTTATCAAGGAGTACGATAAACTGTATCAAACGATTATTTAATGTATTGGTCTCTGGCATGTAACAGAACTGCTGAAAATTCGTGTGTGTAGAATATGTATAGCGGACAGAACTGTGCACAGTAAGCTGGAGCAGCTTGTTGATACGTTCACGGTAAGTCCTGTGAACGTATCAACAATCTGCTCCAATTTACTGTGCCTTGGATTAAATTTATTTTTTACTGTATATGGATGGGTGGCTGGTGATAACCTTGTGAATAAAAGGAAAAGTTATTTTGACAAGAGATAAACTTCTTACCCCTACCGGGATTAGAACTTGGTATCTCCCAGCCCGCGTACTAGTCACTGTGCTGACTCTTTGATTAGATAGAAGATTTGAGTATAAAAAAAAGAAAGGGAGATGGGAATGAATGAATGAATGACACATGTTTGGATGGACGTAAAGGATGAGTGTTAATATCCTATACATTTTACTCTTATCTCCGTTAAATAGACATCTGTCTTTAACCTGCCTTAAGGCATATTTGTAGATGAAGCAGCACGTTCCTTTGTATTCCCGGTTGATAAAGTATTGATTAGTTTACTGAATTCTGTAATTCAGTGTCTGAGGTCAGCTAGAATATGTTACATTGTCGTGGAAAGTGTGACTTGCCGCAACCATAGCCAAACTCAGTTACTGTCGGACACTTTGTCTGGGATAATTTATTGAACTATATTCGCAGTGATAGGAAGTTCCGGATATGGTTTATTTGACAAATTTCATTTAAACTTCTTCAGAAATGTTGAAGCACACGATTTAAACTGTGTGGGCCGGGATAGCTCAGTCGGTATAGCGACTCGCTAGGGGCTGGACGGTCCGGGGATCGAATCGCGGTGGGTGCGAGATTTCCCACACCCGTCCAGACCAGCCCTGTAGCCCAACCAGCCTCCTGTACAATGGGTAACGTGTCTTTCCCGGGGGTAAAGCGGCCGGTGCGTGGCGTTGACCACCCACGCCCATCTAGCGCCGAGGTTAAGGAAAGAGTAAAGCTATTCATCTACTCCCCCTCTGGGCTTTCGTGGCCTGTTCTAGGGTGAACTTTATCTTTTCCTTTGCTATTTCAACTGCATTCATTCTTGTATTATGCAATTTTTAATTAATGTGTAACATGTCTCAATGTCCAGGCATATCACCTATTTTGGAAATATTTTCTTTATGTTATTCTCAGCAATTCATTCAGTACTGACCTGAGAGATAACCTCTGTATCGCATTGTTTGCAGTATTTCGTCACTTTGCAGATTATCTTTCAAAAAAGTGTTTTGGCTGTTAATGTTGTCCAAAGAGTTTGTAACGTAATATTCTCTGTGTTTTATTTTCTGGTAATAACCTTTTCATTCATCCACGGATTATCCACTCTGCAGTGGTCTAAAACAACGTTTTTCAACATTAAATCATTAAACTGATTATTAATTATGATAATTTCCAAGACATTTGTTCTGTTGATCAAAAGTAGAGTTCAATCAAACGGTCAATTCTTCACTCAGCTCTTTTAACAATGCTTATTTTTCGTAATTGTTATTTCTGTCTTTCCATGAGAAGTTCTCTCACAAAACTTTAAAATTTCCATTCGTCAAAATTATTTGGCTTCTTTCCAGCGGGGTAACCTTTCCGATCCAAGTCTATTGCGCTTACGGCACACAAGGCCAATGCATGTCGTCAGGAATAGGGAAGAAAAAGGGAAGAAACAAGAACTGATTTGATAATTATACCATTCGTTAGAAGGATCTGGACGTTCTTTTTGAAACATATTATACCATGTTATATATCACGATTACCAGCAGTGCGTGATGGCTCTCCTTGTGCTAGTGATGTTACTATTCGCAGTTATTGGAAACCTCTGTTGATGTGCCATTTCCAGCTCTGTCAGCAGTACAAATTTAATTAATATTCGGGCATATAAATGAGCCTTTTAATTAGTGGTTATGGGAGTAATTAAATATTACGTATGACTAAGTTGTGTAAAACTATTATTACTGTTAAATTTTGTTCGTATTTATTTGTATGTCATTCGGAAGGCAAATACGTACATGCATTCCGGATTTTTTTTGTTTTATACAGTGAACGCATTCTGTTGGACGTACGTAAATGATTACATAAGTAGGAAAACTGAATATGGCAGAAAGGAGTCGCCTAAGAACTGTGGTTACATAGGAAATACGTGTCACGAAAGTGATGAGAATATCTGAGATAAGAGGAGGAATAAATATCAATAAAAATATACAGTAACAATTGGAAATCTAGGCTGGTGCAGTATAAAAATATTACGTTTGTCATTTTCAGCTGTCTGAGACATAATTGATGTACACAGCTTTTCGGAACTGGATCTCCTAACTTTCTCAGTTAAAAGTGTTGTTATAAAACCTGTTCTGTTAATTCCATTTCACGGCCTGGTTATGTTTTATGTACATTTTAGTACATGTGGCAGTTCATTATTGTCTTAAGTGTTATAAAAACGGATGTTATACGATAAGAACATGGAGTATAATAAACCGGGATACTGCGCTACAAGTTTCAGAAGTGTTATGTATTGTCTGCCTTGGACATTAATCATCAGGAATGACTTTTGTGTTAATGTTATTTAGTTCATCCAACAAAGTGACGGGAAAACTAAGTTACTAATTAGCTTCTGGTATAATTACTAAGAAATAAAATCTAGGTAGAACTAAATATCTAACTCCACGAATAAAACCCTTCTGTGGGAGCTGGTGTACCCTTAGTTGCTCAGAAATGTCTACCACTTTTTATAAGTTGGAAGTTTATTATGCCTGCCATGATCACTGGACTATTTAAAAGCCAATTGCATCCACTTTGTACTCTCTACAACTATTAATTTGTAGTTAATGTTAAAATTGTTCTTCTTTTTTAAATACGTTCCCATCTAGCTGCTGAGTGTTACGTTTTCTGTTAATTTCATTGTCTCTAATTCTTTTAAAGTTATACATCCCCTTGTGTTCTCGTGAGATTAGTTAATAAATAAATAAACTAAGAACCGTTGACACAATTAACTTTGGTATTTTTGATTGTAGCAACATGTTCCGACTTTGAAGGATCTTCATCGGGCTAACATTCATTGGCACTTAAAAATAAAGATTCAAAATTGTAAAAGCGCTAAATCATTTTAGCTAACACAATTTTATATCTTTATTTTTTAGTGTTACTGAATGTTAGCCTGATGAAGACCCTTTAGGGTCCGAACATGTTGCTACAATAAAATACACAAGAATTAGTTAGTTAGTTAGTTGCGTCGACGGTTTTTATTTTGTTCATTAACTAATCTCATTGTCCTTATTTTGATATCCTTAATTAATCCTCTTTTTATGCATTTAGGTTCAATTTTTTCGTCAGTACGCTGCGGTGGTAACTTCACTTTATGTCTCCCCTTTAGGACGGAAGAACAAATCCCCCCTCCTCCACCACGTGAAAAAAAGTTGAAAGTCTAGCAGTATAATGTTTTATACCCCAGTCTTTACGTTTTTGGATAGCTGAAACGCTTAAGATTCTGAACTGAATAGTAACTAGCATTCTTCCAACTTAATGCGCTTGCAAACTTAATGTTTATTCTGGTCACCTGGCTTACTGAATTTTGGGCAATCGTGCCAACGTTTGGACGGAGGCTGCCGCCACCATTTGCAGAGTAGAAGATGACGGAGGTATCAGATTACTCCGAAACGATGGTAACTACATATAAGGCACGTGATGTTATAACAAAGTAGACCACAATTTAAATTATCCCCGCCTGAAAGATTACGGAAGTGTAGAGGACGTGGGCGACGAGGCAGTTGAGGCGGACATATTTTTTGAAAAGGAAAAGAATACAAAAGAATAAAATAAATACCTGCAATGCACAAAATGCGTGCAATGACCTTCAGTCATTCAAACCCTGTAATACTTCACCCCTCCAACCGTAAACAAAGTGTTGGATTGCCTGTCGTTTTGTCTTCATCATTTGCTATTTGGTTTTGTAAAGGTACAAAACTTGTGCGTGCCCAAGTTAGTGAGTTAATAATAGCTGGTGAAATGGCAATAATTTCCAAGAGAATGGGAAAAAGTCTTTGGGTTTTTGTGGATATCGATATCGAATTCATCGGAAAAATTCGAAGTTGATAAGTTGGGTGTGTTAATGAAATATGCCCCAAACGCAAAGGGAAGCTGAAAACTAGTTTACAATGTTGTATTATTGTATGTTGTTAATATACACCCCGTTTACTCGGTAGAGATGTGTATCACAAATACAACAATACACCCAGGTTTATTTGTTTTTTACAGCTCAATTTTATCTGACTTTAACAATTCACAAGCTGAAATTCTGTGACAATACGGAGAATTTTATCCATTCGTTATAACGTTGAGTGGCTCCATTTATATAATTTGGCAGTTTGTTTTATTGTTAGTACTTTGTAATGCTACCCTGATGATGTTTGTAAAAGCGATCGAAACATATTGGTATTGAAGAAAATGTGACAGAGCATATTTTGTACACGTGCGTTTGTTGGTTTTATTATATAAGTTTAATTATTCTCTTAATGCACGAGTTTGGGACATATTAAATATATTAAACGTCCAGTTCTGTTTGGACGTTTACTGGATAAAAAAGAAACAACGTACCATAGTTTATTAACTGTGCTGAAGAGTTGTTGTTCTTTCTGGTCATGAAAATTATGAAGGTCGATTTTTAAGAAGCGGTCATCAGTGCAATAAACAAACCCTTTCCATAGTCCGTTATTACTGAATGTAATTTTCATTTTTATCACTGGCCGTGAAGACAGCTACAAAATATTGGTCCTACGATGAAATACAAAGACAAGTAACAAGTCCGACTCACAAGCAGAATGTTTGCTGCACTGACATACCTATCCATAAATACAGTGATAGGGTCTTGGCTTATGATCATGGAAAATGTGCCACAGAATGAGAATTCATTGCTATTTCTCGATTACTATGTCGAGCAATGAATAAAGAAGGAGAATGTTCCCATCGAGATGTAGAATGTAAATAAGCACTGACATAGGACCATCTAAGCAGTTGAGGTTGGAATTCCAAAATAAACAGAATTATTGGGAAGAGGCGGTCTAATATTTTTCTGCTGATACAGAAATCAAGACAGGAAAAAGAATTTGGTATCTTGTCAGCTGAAGTCAAAAGGAAACCTGGTCAGTCTGGTCAAAAACCAAGAATGACGTATGTAAACAACACGAGAGAATTGAAAATTTATGGAAGTATACGACAAATAAAATGATCCGTATAAATGTCGAAACAACTTAATCTATACAAATAAATGTGAATTATTATGAATATTTAAGAGAAAAGTCGTTAATGTCACATTGTAACCGGTAAAATCGGGTCACTTCTGCTGTCTGCCTCGCCCACGACACGGCTAGAAGAGCTCAAATATCGTCTAACAACTATTTACGAGATTTGATGTTTTTGCAGCGTTGAAACTGAGTTATCCGTTCTTCGGGGAAATGATATTGCTTCAGTTAGTAATCAGAACCTCTCGACCCCTGAAGGTGAGGTCACTGCGTTTCCTCGAAAGCCTGGTGTTCGATTACAATGTTTACAGAACGTCATATTCCATAAGAAAGGGATCGTTAATTTTCAGTCTCTGTCTTTCTCATCCAAAAGATTCTTAAGTGTCTTTGCTACTTGTTTTCGTACATTGTGCTGATGAAATATGACGGACTGTCATCACTCTGTGTTCACTGCCTTAACTCGGTTAACTCCGATACGCTCTCAGATGACACACCTATTTTGAATGCGAGAATGTAATTGAAGCAAGCATTATTTTAAAATATATTTTGTTGTCTAGAAAGTGGAAGTAATATGTTATAGCTAGCAGATTTTATTACCGTTCTTGAATGGTCATGTTAAGTTGGTTCTTTTCCACGACTATGGCATGGCGCGTCGTCAGATGGTGGACAGAGAACTCCCCCTCCCCCCTCCCCGGTATGGAGTAACCACCATTTGTGATCTATGGGTAATCAGTCGAGGGCAGAGAACAATGAATATGGCACTCATGTAGTCTGGAGGTTGGGTGTAGGTATGTCACCCAGCTTCAGGTATTATCGTGCTATAAAATTCCAAAAACGGCCTCAAATTTCAGCAGATTTTTAGAGACGACACAAGGACTTATAAAAACAAAATCTGAAGCTCTGGAAATCAGGAGTTTATGCGTATATAAACTGAGGGTGTAAGAGGATGATATTGAAAGAGATGTCAGAGAAACCGGGTGTGAGTGTGGACTGGATTAAACTTGGTCAGGTTAGGATCTTATTGTTGGCTTTCATGAACAACTTCATGAGCCTTCGTGTTCCGTAATAAGGAGATATGGCGACGATCCGAATAATTGTAATCTTCTAAAGAAGGAAGATGTTGCGTTGCGTTAGGTTTATACTGTCGACATCAGAGATGTGCCTAGGGAGACGGCCAAGTTAGAGGTGTTTTACGTTTGATGCAGCGAGGAAACGTGAGATCTTTCGACTGCGTAGGGTCTCAAACATGAAAACATTTTTAGACATGTGATATCTGCAGTTTGTTTACTTCTGAAAGCAGTGGAGGAAGACCGGAACCTTATCCATTCAGAGGCTCTGTCTTTGTCTGATTCGTTTCCATTTCGTGATATGTGTGCGAAATGTCATATAAGGCTTCTTGAACTTGTTTTACTACAAGGGGACAATAAAAACACGAAACACATTACACCTTTCTTATGTCGTAATAATTTCGTTCCAATGATTGAAACTATTTTCCGTAGATCAATAGTGAAACGCCATTTTATGGGCACATATTTAAGCCCAGACACAAAGAAAACTTGAAACAGTTTTTGTATAGCATTTCAGAATATTTTCTTGGTATATTAAAAGCTGCATTTTTAGGAAGAATGTTTGGAAATTCTTTAATAGTTTGCTTCGTTTATGTTAGATGGTTTTCTTTCCCCCTGAATGTGTAATGTTGCTCAGTGTCACAACATTGAGGCGCTTGTGTATGGCTTCTGTTTGGTTAGCATACTGGCAAGTGATTTTTAAAGTAAGGATATCTTGTCATGCCGTTTAGCCAGCGTTATCAGAGGCATTATGCAAATACTGCATAAATATAGAGTAAATCTTTTTTGTAACCTTAGTCGGATGGCATTGCAATGTAGTCAAACCTTTGTATGTGGGAAGTAACAGGGAAAGGAAAGTAAAGGAAGTACGTGTCTCTAAAATTCTCTTGCACAATCTTAGTGAAATTCAACTTACATGTCTGTTTCACTCATACGACTTCTGGGCTTACACCAGAAGAGTTTCCTGTAATTTAATCTTTAAACTGTTTGCAGAGGGAAAGTCTGTTCTAAATAACTAATCCGAACATAAAATAGAAAATAATGAAAATGTTTCATCCGTCTGTCCCGTGACACTGGCTAGAAATATGACACCAAGGATATACAGTTGTTTGTACTTGACGTCTCAGTATCATCTCATGTTGTTGTGGTTGTTCCTTGTAAGCCTCTTAATCCAAGTACGATTTTTGTCCTCACGCTCTGCACAAGTAGCTTTAAAGAGCTGACGGTATCGTTGCTTAAAAATAAAATTGATACAAATATAAAGGCCTGCTGGATGCTATACGGAAAGCACAGTACATCTCTATCTGAAGAAAATACAGGGAAATTTATAATATAGCCTCCAGTGTAGAAACATGACAAAGTAGACGAGTTTTAAAATCATGTTAGTAATATTAGTGCGCGGTAGCCATTTATCATCGTTCGTTGATGCGTGCTGACATTCATCAGAGGTTTCTATGATTCCTCTCGGGCTACTGCATTGTTGTATGTCAACTCCATCAATATCAGCACCATCACATGACAGCCCAACTTTTAGCCTCTCGCCAAGTTTTGGCCGTACGATAATCAAACACAGATTTTTGTTTATTGAAAACTGATCTCAGAGTTCTGTCTGAAATGATTTGTAAGTTACGTCTGTAGATGTGAGTTCAAAATATATTTATTATCATAATAGCTGCGAAATCAACGCAATGATAAAACCCCAAATATCAACTAAAGTGACAGAAGATTTTGGGAAATACACGACACAAAAGTACAAGGACATTGATATTTAGATGGGTTTCTCTACTCTGATAATAAAAGAAAGGTTTGTAATTTCTCAGGTTTTTAGAATTAGAGACCTGGATCATACAAATAGATTAAGAGTGGGAACTTGGTGCGTAACATATTTAGTGACTCTTTGTACAGACGTGGATGGATTTCCAGTGTATTCTGTGTTAGACCAAGGGTAGAAAGACTGCATCTATACAGAGACAGTTCTGACGGTGGTTTATCACACTTAAAATTGTTTATTTCATGAATGCATTCACCGTCTCGTGTCTAAAAGTACTCATAAGTTATTATAACACAACTTCTCGCGAACATCGGTCCCTGTCTTCGAGCTGAAAGCCAGTCAGTTGGACCTTATAGTCAAAGCTATTGCACAGTCGCTGAGGTGGAGAATGGCATTGCTTGTGAGGCGAAGCTGAGTACGTTTTGAGGGAAATTGTGGTCTGAGGGCTGTGACACATCCGGTATAAGAAAAGTAGTGTTTTAATAATTTCCTGTCCTTGTTTTTAACAGGAGACGATGGACACAGTCGTGAATTGAACCACTAAAAGCTACAAATGTGCGGGTAGCACGTCCACTGTCAATTAAGTTTACCATAGTGGAAGTTGTCTGCAAGTAAGATTCATTATCGCCCCTCTTTGGGAGACTTATTTGAAGTGCGTACATAAAATTCTGTGTACCCGAAATGTAGTCAGTAAAAATTTATTTATTTTTCTTTTTTTCTCTGATATGAAGGGCAGTTTTTTGTAACACCTTACTAAGACCTCTGTACCATTGGAATGTCAAGGACGAACGTTAGTGCTCACTACTGTTGTGTCCCAGTTCGAGGATTTTAAACAATTAATACGTCTTGGAATATTTGGCAAGAAAATAGTAAGAAATCTGTGGAAATTAGGTAGTAATGAACTCAAGTAAAAAAAAACGTGGAAATACCTAGAAACGAATAATGAAGAGCAGTTAAAAAAGGGCAATGAAGATCTGATTTCAAAACTTGAAAAATACCAAGCAATATGCCACGAGAACAACACTTGTAACGTGTGTTTGGGTGATTCTCAGTTCGAGACATCTGCTGTCCAGGTTCTTTATGGGTTCCCTTGGTCCTTGCAGCCCGATGACGGGATAGTACCTCACTTAGGTTACGACCACATAATTCCAAGTCATTTCGTATTTATCACTCACCATTAACCCTCTCATTCGACGCAATTCTGACGTGGTAAAAGGTAAAACAATCCCTGTACATGCCTGGAGAGGCCCAGAGGGTTCCAGGAGTTTGAGGCTCCCGGATTTCAAGACAATTGGCACATAAAGGTGGTAACGTTGTCAGCCGTAAGTACTGGCCGCCTTTACCACCCAGAAAATATTCATGACACTCATTTCTGTTAGAGTCGGAGTAGAACCCAGTGCCGTAATGGCGCCCGAAGGATTATATCAATGAACAGTTGCAATAATACCATCAGGAAACAAACTCGCAACCTTCCTGCTTGTAGTGCAGTGCCTCAAACAACTGTGCCAACTTCACTATCGCGTGCCCCAATTGCAATATGGGAGTGAACGAAAGCAACAAAGAGGAAACTTGTTGTAAGTACAGAACGTTGTAAAATTCCTGTAATAATTAAATGTGATGTGGCAGATTGATTCCATGATGATGATCAGCAGTGGTCGCATATTGTAGGAGGGAGTGATAAATTATTATGCTGGCGGCAATGCGTTATTGCCGTGGTAAGTTCATAAGCGGGAAATAAATCAAGAGCTGTTTGGATATGCTTTTACGAGTGTACGGTATAACTGAATACAGATGTTAATAAAATACTGAAATAATTCACAATATTATATACCACAGAAGACACTACGTGCTTAAGACACAATTTGGTGATATAAAATAAGAATATGAAGCAAAAATTAAATATATAAATAAGCCTATATGTGACCCGATACCACGTTTTGTCATTCGGGGTGATTATCAGATGCTTTCGTTTACTCCGTTGGGCGTTGTACATTGTGATTAAGGTCTTAATTGGTTACAATTGGTTGATTTTTTTCCAGAGCCCCGCATTCCCTAGTGGGCTAGGACCGCCTCATGATCGAGGCTTTTAGATCACAGCCAGAGACACCACAGTCGGTAGGATTTCTGTGGTCGAGCGATCAGCTCGACCTTTACCTGACAAGACACAAAACTCACAAACGTAGACTTCCATCCCGGCGGGATTCGAACCCTCAGTACCACCAAGCGAGCGGCTACAGAAGCAAGCCTTAGACCGCGCGGCAAATGGAATCGGCAGAAGTGGCAGATTACTCCTTAAAGTTAAAGAGCGTGGAGTGCCCTGGTGGTGAACCCGGCAATTAACCTTCTGGACTATGGGACAGTTTTATTTTACTATTTGCCGTGTATTCCACATTGTCAATTATATCCCTTTATATTTGCTCTTGCATGAATGTCCTCGTATCTTTATTTCTAGGGATGCCTGCTTCATTAGTGCTTTAAGCACCATCTAGTTTGACAGTTGTTGCATGTATCCGTGCCAGGATAACTATGCCTTGTCTATGACATCTGTCTTGTCTCTCTTATTGCTTCTTTCATAACATGTTCCCTTTGGTATTCTTAAAATATGTATTTGAGTAATCAATAACACACTGAACTCTTAATTGGTACTTGCCGTATTTCTGGCACTTTACGTTAAGTGCTTTTGCTGAGATTTGTGTGTGTGTGTGTGTGTATGTATGTGTATATGTATGTATGTATGTGTGTGTGTGTATGTATGTATGTGTATGTATGTGTGTGTGTA
>Ga0123353_10007958_pt1 | contig 14416 bp, 13 predicted proteins | sample TergutLab28metaG_3_FD_92763 | JGI IMG/M metagenome (GOLD analysis project Ga0123353, IMG submission 92763) | Labiotermes labralis P3 segment gut microbial communities from Petit-Saut dam, French Guiana - Lab288 P3 | ecosystem: Host-associated > Arthropoda: Insects > Digestive system > Gut ... | reverse complement strand
GGATTTCAGCCTGCTGCCGAAAAAGACGGTGTTCGAAAACGTCGCTTTCGCGATGGAGATCGTGCAAAAGCCGAGGCGCGTCATCCTCAAACAGGTGCCGCAGATACTTGAGCTCGTCGGTTTAAGCGACTCGGCGAAAAAATACCCGAACGAGATTTCGTTCGGTGAGCAGCAGCGCGTCGCGATCGCAAGAGCCATCATGAACAATCCGCGCGTGCTCATCGCCGACGAGCCTACGGGCAATCTTGACCCGGATACGGGCTGGGAGATCATGCGCCTTTTGGAACAGATCAACCGGCATGGGACGACCGTCCTTATGGTCACGCACAGCAGGGAGATCGTAAACGCCATGAACAAGCGCGTCATCGCGATAAGGGATGGGCGCCTTGTCCGCGACGAGCTCGGAGGGTTTTATCACCCCGAAGAGTTTGACGACCTTTCGCCGGACGACGACGAAGGAGGGCTACCTCTATGACGGCGTTCAGGTCATTATTCAGGCAGACTTTCTCGCAGATAAACCGTAATAAGATGATGACAACGGCGTCGCTCTTCTCTATTACCGCGATACTGCTCGTGCTCGGGATTTTTTTTCTGATCATAGTAAATATCAACGCGATGGCCGAGGACGTAAAAAGGGATTTCGACCAGATACAGGTAAACCTGTACGATGCCGTGACGACCGAGCAAAGCGCTGAAATGATGGATGGGATCAACCGGCTTCAGGGCGTTGTGTGGACGAAGTACCAGACGCGCGAGGAGGCGCTCGAGAACTGGAAAGTCAAGTGGGGCGAGAACGCCGACCTGCTCGACCGCATGCCGACAAATCCTCTGCCGAATTCCATTATTATCAAGATCAGCGATATCGAATACGCGAGCTCCATAGTCGATCAAGTGCGGGTGATAAAAGGCGTCGAAAAAATCAATTATTCGCAGGACACGGTCGATAAATTGCTGAGGCTTACGCGCATCGTCCAAATCGTCTCGTTTATCATCATCATAATCCTCGTCGTGATATCGATCACCGTCGTCTCGAATACGATAAAACTGACAGTGATGGCGCGCGAGCGCGAGATCGAAATCATGCGCTATATCGGCGCGACGAACTGGTTTATCAGAGGGCCGTTCCTGCTCGAGGGCATTTTGATCGGCCTTATCGCGGCTGTGATCAGCTCGGTCGCGATCGGGGTTTTGTACTATTACGCTGTTGACTGGCTCGGCGCGGATCTGGCAATGATAATGCCGACCGGGTTTGTGCCGCTCAGGTTCATGATCGAAAACCTGTCCATCATTTTCGTTTCTCTCGGGGTGAGCATCGGCTCGTGCGGAGCGATCATATCGATGCGCAGGTTCCTGGAAAGATAATACGTTATCGAAGTATAATGCTAATCAGCGAATAAGGAAAACGACATGGAAAAAAGAATGTTTTCAATAAGGAAAAAAAGCGCAAGGAAGATCATCGCGGCGCTTGCCGTCGTGCTGGCGATGACAGCTTGTTTCGCGGCGCCGAACGCTTATGCGACCGAAGACGGAGGGGAGCCTGAGCAGCAGGCCGAGCAGCAGGCCGAGAAGCCGGCCGAGCAGCCGGCCGAACAACCGAATAAAAGCACAACGATCGACGATCTCAAAAACAATCTTTCGGGCGTTCGCGACGAACTCGACGCGGCGAAGAGCGAGTATGACAAGGCGGTGAAGGAGTTCAAGGCCCTCGAAAGCCAGATAGCTACACTCGAGGCGCAAATCGCCGAGACGGAGGCGGAAATCGAAGCGCTTCAGGCCGAAATCAGCGAATACAGCAACCAATTATTCGACCTGACCCAAAGGATAGTGGATCTCGACCTGGAAATATTCGACGAATCCAGCGCGATAAACAAGCGTCTGCGCATTATGTACATGACAGACGACCAGAGCATGCTCGCGGTGGTCCTCGGATCAGAAAACTTCATAGATCTGATGTCAAACCTTGAGATGGTGCGACGCATTCATGAGAGCGACAAGGCTTTTCTGGCCGAACTCGAGAGGAAGCTCGACGAGGTCGAGAGGAAAAAGGCAGAGGTTGAAGAAATCGAGGCCAAGCTGAAGATACAGCATATTGCCCTGCAGGACTACAAAGACCAGCTTGACGCGGACAAGGCGGCGCTGGCTGTAGCGCAAAAACGAGTAAAGGAGATACGCGACGCGGCGGCCGCGGAAATCGATCGCCTTGAGAAGGAATCAAAGAGGATCGAGCAGGAACTCGTCAATATGACGAGCCAGTGGGGTGACTACGCCGGAGGCGCTATGGCCTGGCCGGTAATCGGGCCTGTCACGTCAGAGTATGGCATGCGCTATCATCCCATTACAGGAAGATATACCATGCATACCGGAATAGATATCGGCGGGCGCTCGGGGACGCCCATACACGCGGGGGCCGACGGCATAGTGTATTTCGCGGGCTGGAACGGCGGCGGTTACGGAAATCTTGTGATGATAGACAACGGGTCCGGCATCGTAACGATGTACGCGCATTGTTCGGGGTTTGCCGTATCAAAGGGGACGGTGGTCCACAGGGGTGACGTCATAGCGTATGTGGGGTCGACCGGCTCGAGTACCGGGCCGCATCTCCACTTTGAAGTGCGCGTGAGCGGCGCGCACCAAAATCCTCGCGGGTGGCTCGGGTAAGCATTGCGGCCTGACGAGATAATCAGAAGAATACTTGAGATTCGCGGGATCGCCTCCGAGGAGGACGTCCGCGAATTTCTTTCTGACAGGCCTAAGCTGACGCACGACCCGATACTGATGCCCGGAATCAAGGAAGGGGCGGAGTTTCTTTTTCGCGCCGTCTCGGAAGGCAAGCGCATCTGCGTTTATGGCGACTATGACGTCGACGGCGTCCTTGGGACGGCGGCGCTCGTGCTTTTTTTGCAAAGCGCGGCTCGCTCGCTCGGAAGCCTTTCGGAAATCACGTACTACATACCTTCGCGTTTGGAGGAAGGCTATGGTCTGAACGAGGGGGCTATCCGCGCTATAAAGGGCGAGGGGGCGGACGTTATCGTGACAGTAGACTGCGGCAGCGTCAGCAGGGACGAGGCGTCCTATGCGCGGGAAATCGGGCTGGACATCCTCATAACGGACCACCATGAACCGGATCCTCTCAGGCGGCCTGACTGCATTTTCATAAACCCGAAAGCAGAGACGGAAGGCGCGGGCTATCCTTTCCGTTTGCTGTCAGGGGCGGGGGTCGCGTTCAAGCTCTGTGCCGCTATCATGACTCTGATCGGAGGGGAAGATCGGGCTTTCCTGCATGAGCTTGTCGATCTGGTTTGCGTCGCTACGATAGCGGATGTGATGCCGCTTACGGACGAAAACCGGACTTTTGTAAAATACGGCCTTGCGAAGCTGAGAAAAGGGGCTCGGCCGGCGTTTCTTGCGCTGCTCTCCGTCGCGGGCGTGGATCCGGGCAAGCTTAGCGCAAGGGATGTGGCTTTTGTGATGGCGCCCAGGCTGAACGCGCTCGGCAGGCTCGGCAGCGCGTCGGAAGCGGTAGAATTTATCCTGACGGACAGTGAAGACAGGACAAAAGAGATCGCGGAACGCATGGAGCGGCTCAACACGGAACGGCGTCAAATCCAGGAGGATTGTTTCCGCGAATGCATGGAGCTTGTCAATGCCGGGGCATGTTCGGAGGAAGGCGGAAAGGGCGCAGGCGTGTTGCTGCTTAAGCCGGAAAACTCGCATGAAGGGGTGGCGGGGATCGTCGCCGGCAAAGTACGCGACGCCACGGGGCTGCCATGCGCCGTTTTGACGGAAGTTAAAGACAATAATGGGCTCTTGAAGGGAAGCGCCCGCAGCCGGGCCCGTTTTGACATCACCGCGCTGCTTCGCAGGCACGGGGAGCTCTTTGAAAGGCTCGGAGGGCACGCGGCCGCCGCGGGTTTTACCATAGAGGAAAAAAATTTGGAGCGATTGCGTGACGCCCTGACGGAAGATATGACAAAGATGATCGAAGATGATCCCGGGCTGCTTGATGACAGGGAAGAAGCTGAGCTTGAAATCGGCGTAGCCGACGTAAGCGAGGAACTTGCTGAAGCGATAGAAACGCTTGCGCCGTTCGGCGCCGGCAATCCGGTTCCCTCAATCGCTATATGCGTGCCGGCGGAGGAGCTTTCCGGCGTACGCGCGATGGGGCATGACGGAAAACATTTGAGATTCGCGGCAAGCGGCATTCCGTGCGTGTTTTTCGGCGGAGGCGGGACTGAGTTTCCCGGCTCCGGCGCCGTGCGATTGACCGGCCGCCCGGAAATAAATGAATGGAACGGAACCCGCAATATTCAGTTTGCTGTTGAATATATCGATGTGTTACAATAATAAGTTGTGATGAAAGACTTTAAACATGGAAATCTGTTTGTGATATCCGGGCCGTCAGGTACCGGTAAAGGCACGATATGCGCCGGTTTGACCGTAGGGACCGACGTTGCGCTATCCGTGTCCATGACGACGCGGGCGCCGAGGGAGCGCGAAGTCGAAGGAAAGAGCTATTTCTTCGTGGACAAGGACAGGTTCAAGGCAGACATCGCGGCAGACGGCCTTTTTGAATACGCGGAGGTATTCGGGGAGTTTTACGGGACGCCGAAGGCGCCTGTGATTTCCTGCCTTGACGAGGGGCGGGACGTGATCCTCGAAATCGAGGTGATGGGCGCCATGCAGATCAAGAGCAGCAAGCCCGACGCGATACTCATTTTCGTTTTGCCGCCGTCGCAAACGGAGCTGAAGCGCCGCATAGAAGGGCGTGGCACAGAGACGCCGGAACTCCTCGCGAAGCGGCTCGAACGCGTCGAAATGGAAATATCTTATATCGACAAATACGATTATCTTGTTATAAACGACGACATTACGGGCGCGATAAACGACATCCTTGCCATTATGCGGGCCGAAAGGCTTCGAATAGATGAAAGCGCCGAAGCAATATTGCAAAAATATCGGGCAAACGAATGAAAGGGTAAACAGGAGGCAAAACGAATGTTACTACATCCGCCTATTGATGAAATCAAACAAAAAGCAGACAGCCGTTACACGCTGGTGATAATGGCAGCGAAACGCGCGCGCGATCTCGTCGCCGAAAAACCCGCGCTTGTCGAGATAGAAAACAACGTGCCGATATCGATTGCCGCGGAAGAGATCGTACAAGGCGTGATATCGTACAGGCGCCCGGAACGCGAACTGGGCGAGGCAGCCTTCGAGGATGAAAATCTATCACTTTAGCGGGGGCAGGGAAGAACGCGAGCGGTTTTTCGGCGAATCCTTAGCCGATTATATAAAAGAATCGGGGGCATTGGTCCCTTTGCCGCTGTCCGGCGAAGAGATCGCAACGGAAAAGGAGCCGCACGGGAAACCGTATTTTCGGGATCCGGCTCTCGAAGGGATCCATTTCTCGAAATCGCATACAAAAGGGCATGAGATTTTGTGCTTTTCCGACAGCAAGGTCGGCGTTGACTGCGAAAACACCGAGGCGCGCACGGGCATCGAGGACAGCTATCCGGGTATTGCCGAAAGGTGCTTCACGGATGAAGAAATGGAGTATTTGCGAAGCGAGAAAAACGATCCTAAAAGGCGGTTCTTTGAAATATGGACAGCGAAGGAGGCCTATATGAAATATACGGGGAACGGCTTTTCCGAAGGATTTCATACCTTTTCGTCGCTTAGCGCGCCGGGCGTGCGCATCGAAACAGGTCGGCTGGATGAGGCGCCTCATGTTGTCTGGTCCGTATGCACCGCTTCAGAAGGGGCGTGACAGGATATGCACGAATCTGACAGGGCATACGAAAGGGCGCTTACCTTTCTCGAAAAACGCGACCGAACCGAGCGGGAAGTGCATGACAAGCTGACAGGCTCGGGGTTTTCCGAAGAAGAGGCACAGACGGCTCTCGACGGGCTAAGGGGCGCGGGGCTCGTGAACGACGAGGACTACGCGGAGCGGTATCTCGGGGCGCTCGCGGCGAAGGGCAGAGGGCGGCTGCGTATTTCCTCTGAAATGCGAAGGAAGGGCCTGCCGGAAGAACTGGTGAGAAACGCGATAGAAGACGGCCTTTCCCCGGAGGACGAACGCGAGATGGCGGTAAGCGCGGCGAGACGATGCCTGGCCGGGATGCCGGAAGAAGGCGACCCACGAAAAGCGGCTGCGAAGGTGAGCAGGAAACTCGCGAACCTCGGGTTCACATGGGAAGTCATTGGGATCGCTATAAGCGATATGAGAGTGGAAGAGGATTAAAATGTTTCGTAATTTAGACGACAAACCTATCGCGGATGTCCAAAACAAGCAAGCCGAGGCCTGGGAAGCCGGCGGGCTGTTGAAAAAATGCGTAGACGAGCGGAGGGACCGGCCATCTTATATTTTCTATGAAGGGCCCCCGACCGCCAACGGCAGGCCCGGCATTCACCATGTCATGGCCAGGACGCTGAAAGACAGCGTCAACCGTTATTGGACCATGAAAGGGTACCGCGTGCCGAGGAAGGCCGGCTGGGACACGCACGGCCTGCCGGTTGAAATCGAAGTAGAGAAGGCCCTCGGGTTTTCGACGAAACACGAAATAGAAAAATACGGCATCGCGGAGTTCAACGAAAAGTGCCGGGAGTCCGTTTTTAAGTATGAAGGCATGTGGCGCGAAATGAGCCGGCGCATGGGCTTTCTTGCTGACATGGACAATCCCTATATAACGCTTGACAATGACTATATCGAAACCGGCTGGTGGATCATCAAAAGATTTTTCGACGAGGGCATGCTCTACGAAGGGCATAAGATACTGCCTTATTGCCCGCGGTGCGGGACGGGGCTCGCAAGCCACGAGGTGTCGCTCGGCTATAAAGAAGTCAAGACGAATACGGCCATAGCGATGTTTAAGCGCGAGGACGCGCCATCGGGAGAGGACGAGTTCTTTCTCGCGTGGACAACGACTCCGTGGACGCTCGCGAGCAATGTCGCCCTGACGGTCGGGCCGGACATAACATACGTAAAAGCGCGGCTAAAGGCGGCCGCGGCGGGTGACGGGGACTCCAAGGGCGCCGGCGGGTACGGGGAAGGCCTCGCGGGGCGCATCGTATGGTGCGCGAAATCCCTCGCGGACAAAGTGCTCGGCGACGGCAAATACGAAGTGTTGGAGGAGGTCAAGGGGGACGCCCTCGAAGGCGTCTATTATGAGCAGCTAATGCCGTTCGTCGACGTATATTCCGCGCCCGGCGTCAAGGCGGGGACGAAGGCCTTTTACGTGACGACCGCGGACTACGCGACGGACGAGGACGGCACGGGCATAGTACACACCGCGCCGGCTTTCGGCGACGACGACTACAACACGGGAAGGCGGTACGGGCTTCCGGCGCCGAACCCCGTCGACGAGGAGGGAAAGTACACGGCGACGCCGTGGAAGGGCAGGCTCGTGGTAGAAGACGGGCTGGATCTCGAGATAATAAAGTGGCTTGCTTCGGAAGGGAAGCTGTTTTTCCGCGAGAAGGTCGCGCACAGCTATCCGTTTTGCTGGCGTTGCGACACGCCGCTCATCTATTACGGAAAGCCGAGCTGGTATATCGAAATGACGAAGCTCAAGGAAGACCTCGTGAAAAACAACGCGGCCGTAAACTGGTACCCGGACTTCGTCGGGGAGAAGCGTTTCGGCAACTGGGTCGAAAACGTGAACGACTGGGCGATATCCAGGACAAGGTATTGGGGAACCCCGATACCGGTCTGGCGCTGCGGCGGGTGCGGCGAGCTCGCTTGCGTCGGGTCGCGCGAGGAGCTTTGCGCCAAGGCTGTAGAAGAGATCACGCCCGACATAGAGCTGCACAGGCCATATGTGGACGATATACATATCAAATGCGAAAAATGCGGCGCTTTGATGAGCCGCATACCCGAAGTGATGGACTGCTGGTTTGACAGCGGCTCCATGCCATACGCCCAGCAGCATTATCCTTTCGAGCACAAGGAAGAGTTCTATAAGGAGATGTTCCCGGCCGATTTTATCTGCGAGGGCATAGACCAGACGCGCGGATGGTTTTATTCCCTGATGGCGATTTCGACTTTCCTGGAAAAGGGCAGGGCCGTTTCCCCGGGCGATCGCGCGTACTCGGACGAAGGCAGGGCTTGCTACCGCAATGTGCTCGTGAACGATCTTATTCTCGACAAGAACGGGGAGAAGATGAGCAAGTCAAAGGGGAACGTGGTCGACCCCTTCCCACTGTTTGACAAGTACGGGGCCGACGCGACGCGCTGGTACCTGCTGTACACATCTCCGGCGTGGGCGCCTACGAAGTTCAACGAAGAAGACATGGCCGAAGTCGCGGGCAAGTTTTTCGGGACATTGCGCAACGTCTACCAATTCTTTGCCCTTTACGCGAATATCGACGGCGTGGCGCCGGGCCGCACAGGCGCGGCGGAAGGCAGGCCCGAGGCCGACCGCTGGCTGCTGTCAAGGCTTGCGTCCCTCGTTACAGAAGTGCGGCGCGAAATGGACGCGTACGAACATATGCGGGCCGTAAGGAAGATACAGAATTTCGTCGTGGAGGATCTGTCCAACTGGTATATCAGAAGGTGCCGCAGACGGTTCTGGGCGCCTGAGGGCGAGACCGGCGGCGAGGCCGCGAAGGACAAGCAGTCCGTATATGACACGACCTGCGACGCTCTTATAACGGTGGCGGGGCTGATGGCGCCGTTTGCGCCTTTCCTTTCGGACGAGCTTTATCTTTGCCTGACAGGGGCGGCGCAAGGCGATGTGGCGGCGAGCGTTCATTTGAGCGATTTCCCCGTCGCGCGCGAAAACGATAAGGATCCCGCGCTTGAAGAGCGTATGGACATCGTAAGGCAGATCGTAAGCCTCGGACGCGCGGTACGCGAAAAGGAGCGCCTGAAGGTCCGCCAGCCGCTTTCGCGCGTGCTTGCTGACAGCGCGCACGAGCCGCTCATAGGCGGCATGGCGGATCTCGTCATGGACGAGCTCAACGTCAAGGAGGTCGTGTTCCTGAAAGACGCGGCCGATTATATGGATTATGAGATCAAGCCGGATTTCAAGGCGGCGGGGCCTGTCTTCGGCAAAGATGTAAAAGACTTTGCGGCGGCGCTCGCGGCATTGCCGAAAACGGAAACAGCCGCGCTCGCGGCGGCGCTTTCGAAAGGCTCTGAGGGCGATTCGGAAGAAGATAAGCGGCAGACCGCGCTCGTAAAAGTCGGGGAGCGCGACGTGATAGTGACGCCCGACCTGGTCGACATCCGCGTAAGCGCGAAAGAGGGATATGCCGTAGGCATGGAAGGCGGCGTTTTCATCATAGTAGACACGACGCTGACAGGCGAGCTTGTTCAGGAAGGGCTTGCCCGGGAGTTTGTCAGCAAGGTGCAGCAACTACGCAAGCAAAAAGGGCTCGAAATGATGGATCGCATCGAGATCTCGTTTGAAGCGGACGGGGAAGTCGCGGAGGCAGTTCTCGCGTGGCAGGATTATATCGCGGGCGAAACGCTCGCGGACAGGGTTGCGCGAGAGCCCGGCGCGTCACCCGGCGAAACCTGCGACCTGAACGGGCACAAGGCCGAAATAACAATTAAGCAGTTAAGGATGTAATGAAATGAGCAAAGCGTCGGAAATACTCAAAGAAAGCCGCAAGGTGGTACTGAAAATCGGCAGCAATGTGCTGGCCAGGGAGGACGGCCTGATCGACAGGGAGCGCGTCAGCCGGATAACGGAGCAGGCTCTTGCGCTGATGAATGACGGAAAGCGCGTCGTGTTGGTCAGCTCGGGCGCCGGCGTAAGCGGGGCCGCGCTGGTCGGGAGGCTCAACCGCAAGGACGACATGAACTACAAGCAGGCGCTCTGCGCCGTAGGTCAGGTCGAACTGATGATGGCGTACAGGAAATACTTTGAGGAAAACGGCAGGCATGTCGGGCAGATACTGCTCACGACCGAGAATTTCAGCGACGACGACAGCATGCTGAATATACGAAATACGCTTTTTACATTGTTGGATGAGGACGTGGTCCCGATCATCAACGAAAACGACAGCGTATGCACGCAGGAGTTTTCGTTCGGGGACAATGACAACCTTGCGGCGCTGACGGCGAATCTGTGGTGCGCGGACTTGCTCATCATTTTCAGCGACGTCGACGGGGTGTTTGACAGCAGCCCCTTTGAGAACCCGGACGCAAGGCTGATCGACGTGGTGACGGATGTGGACGCGCTGGGCGCGAAGATCGTCACGGCGGGCGCCGGCAGCTTCGGGACAGGCGGCATGGACAGCAAGCTTGAGGCGGCGAAGACGGTCGGGGCGTACGGCGCCCATATGCTGCTCGTAAACGGCAAGCGCGAGAATGTGATCGCGGACGTTGCGGCCGGCGGCCGCTGCACGGTATTCATACCGAAGAGTTAGGAACAACGATTGCACCGCTCTCGATTTTTATTCGGTTCGCTCCGAGGAACCTCTCCGATTTCTCGGTAGGGAAAAAGAGAAATCTTCGAGAACCTCTCGCCGCTCACCGGAAGACCCGGACCGGTGCAATCGTAGGCATAGAAGAGTCAGGAGGATGTAATGAGGATAGGTTTTGCGGGCGCGGGGAATATGGGCGGCGCCATCATAAAGGGGTATACGTCGAGCGGCGCTGCGGCGGACAACGGCGACTCTATCTTTGTATACGACAGCGACGCGGAGAAGACGGAAGCGCTCGCGGCGCAGGGGCTTTCAATAAATATAGCGGGCAGCCTCGCTGAGCTCGCCGGCGCGAGCGAAGCCATAGCGCTATGCGTGAAGCCGAACGTGATGGGCGATGTGCTGGGCGAATTGGCGCGGATACTAAAGGAACAAACAGACAGCAGATTGTATATCTCAATTGCCGCCGGGATAAGCATCGCGTATATTCAGGGATTGCTCGGCGCGGGGGCGAAGGTCGTGCGCGTGATGCCGAATACGCCCGCGATGGTCGGGGAAGGCATGAGCGCGATGTCCGCGTCCGAAGGGCTTTCGGATGAGGACAAGGCGGCCGCCGAAAGGCTTTTTGGCGCCGTAGGCAAAGCCGTATGGGTGCCTGAAAACCAGATGGACGCCGTGACAGGCATCAGCGGAAGCAGCCCTGCGTACGCCTATCTTTATATAGAAGGGCTCGTCCGCGCGGGCGTGGAAGAAGGCCTGCCAGTGGAGGCGGCGACAATAATGGCGGCGCAGTCAACGCTCGGCGCCGCAAAGATGGTGCTTGAGAACCTCGGCCAGACAGAGCCGAGACAGCTCTGCGTGAATGTATGCAGCCCGGGAGGGACGACCATAGAGGCGGTCAAGGCGCTTGAGGCCGCAGGCTTTACGGATACAGTCTGTAAGGCCGCAAAAGCAAGCGCCGCGAAGTCAAAATTGATGACAAAAAAATAATTAAGAAATATTTATATTAATATGTTTCAAACCCGATTATACGGGTATCTATCAATTACATCATATGTGACCAGCATAAATAACAAGAATAAACCGACGCCATTACTATCTTTTTCAAGGGGGAAGAAATGACGGAGAAATATTTTCTTGTGACTGCGAGGTATGGGCTGATAGGCAAAAACTGCCTTTTATCGATAACGTTCCCCGTAATCTCCGCATCACGCAAGGAAGCGTTGAAGCTTGCTAACTGTATACCGTTCATCAAGGACAACCCGAGGGAAGCGGTTGTTATCATCGAGGTCAAGTTTGCCGAGTACCTCAAACATAAAATCGACAGCGCCTTCGTCCCGTACTTTAAGTGTACGGATATCACAGGGAAAAGGAACCTGAGCGCCGATAGCATAGTGGCGATGGACGCTATGGCCGACTATGAATACTACCGCCAAAAGATGGAGCTGGAAGAAGCCAAGGCGGAGATCGCCCGTCTGGGCAAACTCATCAGGACAGACGTAGATATCCCAATAGGGGAATTTAACATGTTTGAGAAAAACGCGAAGATTTTATTGCTTGGCGGCGGTGAAAAACTCAGCGACAGCCGCATGAAGATAACCCTGAACAAACTTTGTATGCCAAAAGACTGCATCGAGTGGCATAAGTACGAGGATTTGAAAAGTTTCAACATAAGCGTTGTCATGCACAGCATGAAGTACTCGGATATCATCATCGGGCATTCGCCCCATAATACGAAAGGGATCGGAAATTCGAACAGTATGGCGTGCTATCTGAGGGACCATCAGGAAGACATACCCGGGCAGATACAATTACTCTCAAGACCAAACAGAACAGGGCTTGACGACTTGACCCAGACAAGCTTCAGGAATAAGGTCGAAAAAAGCCTGCTCTTCAAAACTGTTCATAATATTATTCCGATAGAAAAACGCAACGATTTTGGCGAGATAGCGGTCTGACAAATACCGTTTTTTCTGTATTTTGCTTTGACTAAATAGATTATAATATGCTCAAGCCACAGCGCTTGAGCATATTTTACGTCTGAGCTGTTAATTTATATGGAGGATAGCCATGATCAATTTTAGTTTTTTTAACGGGACGGAATTATTTTTCGGAAAAGGGCAGGAAAACAACGTCGGTGAGTATTGCGCGAAATATGGGAAAAAAGTACTGCTTCACTACGGCGGCGGGAGCATCAAGAGTTCGGGCCTTTATGGCAGGATAGTAAAATCACTGTCCGAAAGCGGGCTTGAGATCGTCGAGCTGCCGGGGGTCAAGCCGAACCCGCGGCTTTCTCTCGTAAGGGAAGGCATAGAGATTTGCCGAAACGAAAAAATCGATTTCATCCTTGCTGTCGGCGGCGGAAGCACGATCGATTCGGCAAAGGCCATCGCGTTCGGCGTCCTTTACGACGGCGACGTATGGGACTTCTACACCGGCAAAGCGTCTCCCGAGCGCTCCTTGCCAGTGGGCACAGTGCTTACGATACCGGCTGCCGGGAGCGAGTCCAGCCCGAGCACTGTCCTCACAAACGAAGACGGCTGGCTGAAACGGTCATGCGACGGGCATTATTGCATTTTCCCCAAGTTTTCCGTATTGAACCCGGAGCTCGCGTTTACGCTTCCGAAAAACCAGGCGGCGAACGGCATCTCCGATATAATGGCGCATCTTTTTGAAAGGTATTTCACGCGCACCGAGAATGTAGAACTCACGGACAGAATGATGGAAGCTGTCATGAAGACTATAATTAACAACGCGGGCGCCGTAATGAAGAACCCGGAGGACTACGACGCATGGGCCGAGATCATGCTCGGAGGGACTTACGCGCACAATAATTCGCTGAACGCGGGCAGGGCTTCGGACTGGGCGTCCCACATGATCGAACACGAATTGAGCGGGATCTACGATATACCGCACGGAGAAGGGCTCGCGATCGTCTTTCCGGCCTGGATGAAATATACCATGAAAACCGACATCGACCGTTTCGTGCAATTTGCCGTCAGGGTCTGGAATGTAGAAAACGACTATTTTGACAAGGAGAAGACCGCGCTTGCCGGCATTGCCGCGTACGAGAGGTTCCTTAAGAGCATGGGGCTTCCGTTAAGCCTTTCGGAAATAAACATCGGAAACGACAGGTTTGAGGAAATGGCGCTTAAAGCGACCGGGGACGACAGCTTCGCTGTAGGCGGTTTCCAAAAATTGAAGGCCAACGATATAGAAAGGATCTTAGATCTGGCGGAATAATGAATTAACATTTTTTGTTTGACAGTATGCGGTGTTCTTTTGTATACTGGGGTTTGCGCGTCCGGAAGGGCGGGCGACGGTACAGGCTGGAAATATCAACCCGGCCGCGGCCAAAACGTATGAGTCTCCGGGAAGAAGGCCGGAGAGAACGGCGCCGAAAAGGATTGAGGAGGGCGCGAACGGGATTCGCGCGGACCTGAAACCAAGTAGGCAAGGAGGAGGTTCTATTATGAGCACAGGCAGTTTTATAGCAAAACCTCATGAAGTCGAGCACAAGTGGTATGTCATCGACGCGGAGGGGAAGACCCTCGGCAGGCTTGCCAGCGAAGTCGCTTCGATTTTACGGGGGAAGAAAAAGCCTATCTACACGCCTCACGTCGACACGGGCGACTATGTGATCGTGATCAACGCGGAGAAGGTGGAAGTGACGGGCAAGAAGAGGCAGGAAAAGATCTACAAGCGCCACACGGGGTATCCGGGCGGGCTCAGGGAGATCACGTTCGAAAAACTTCAGGCGAAAAATCCGGAGGAGATCATTCGTCACGCGGTCAAGGGCATGATGCCGGACGGCAGGCTCGGACGGCAGATGTACAAGAAGCTTAAGGTCTATGCCGGCGCGGAGCACCCGCACGAGGCGCAGAAACCGGACGTTTGGGATTTTCAGGAGGGCAAATAAATGGCAGCGAAAAAACAATACCCCGCAACGGGCAGGAGAAAGTCCTCGGTAGCGAGAGTCCGCCTGATTCAGGGAAAAGGGGAGATCACGGTCAACGGCAAGCCGCTTGACGAGTATTTTGGC
>Ga0123353_10007956_pt1 | contig 14417 bp, 14 predicted proteins | sample TergutLab28metaG_3_FD_92763 | JGI IMG/M metagenome (GOLD analysis project Ga0123353, IMG submission 92763) | Labiotermes labralis P3 segment gut microbial communities from Petit-Saut dam, French Guiana - Lab288 P3 | ecosystem: Host-associated > Arthropoda: Insects > Digestive system > Gut ... | reverse complement strand
GGGTTATCTCACAAATACGGAACTCCCTGCAAAAGAAGTTTACGAGCAATATAAAGAGTTATGGGTTATAGAACGTGCCTATCGGGTAACCAAAGGCACACTCGAATTGCGACCGATGTTTCAGTATTGAGGCTCACGTTTGTATTTGTTTCGTTGCATACAAGGTTTATAAAGAATTAGAGCGAATCTTAAAATTAAATGACATAAAATTAAGTGTAGATAAGGTTTTGAATATAGCCAAAACCATACGCAAAGCTGCTGGCACGGTACAAAACAATGACGTGTGATGCAAAGTAAAAAAACATTACCATTTTATAAAACACAAAATTTCACAGAGAAAGCATTGTTCCCGAAAACACCGGACCCTCTTTACAGCACCGTTTCACTCCTTCGGTTGTTTTGCAGGCACAAACCAAGCAAGCGCCTATTCCGCAAGCCATTCTGCTTTCCATAGAAAGCCACACCGGAACTTTCCGGGCATCGCAAAGTTCTTTCACCTTCATCATCATGATTTCCGGCCCGCAAGTGAATACGGCGTTATAGTTTTGAGCATGAAAAATATCGGTAACAAATCCTTGATACCCTTCGTCTCCTTTTTCAACGGCGATAAAAATGTTTTCGGCAACCTCTTCAAAAGGTTCAAAAGCAAAAAGTTCTTCTTTATATCCCAAGAAAACATCTACTTTGCAGCCGTTTTGGGTCAACTGTTTTGCAGTTTCAAAAAGCGGAGGAATTCCGATTCCGCCGCCTACCAAAGCTATTTTTCCGGAGACTTCACCGCACGGGAACCCGTTTCCTAAAGGACCTAACAGTTCAATACTTGCGCCTTCCTCAAGTAGTGATAACCGCTTCGTTCCTTCTCCTACAACTTTATACAGAAAATGGAGCACATCATCTTCAACATTATAAACACTTATGGGGCGCATCAAAGGCAGCGAATCGTCCCAAGCTTTTAACATATAGAACTGTCCGGGAGCCACTTTCTCATCGTTTTTGGATACCGTTAAATGAAAAACATCGGGGGCAATTTTCTTTTGCAAAAGGATTTTTGAGGTATAGAATTGCATAAAAAGTAAAATGATTATTCGTTGGCAAATGTAGAAAAAAACTTAACCAAAAAAACACCTTCAGTCCCATTTAAAAACAAATACTATTTTTGCGCGCATTATTATTAAAACAATAAACCAATCATAATTATGAACTTAATTGACCAAATTAAAGCCACCGCCAAATTGGCAAACAAAACCATTGTACTCCCTGAGGGCGAGGAAGAAAGAACGCTCAAAGCCGCCGACATTATCATCAAAGAAGGCTTCGCAAAAATTGTGCTGCTGGGCAACAAAGAGAAAATAGAAGCGCTATCCAAAGATTGGGGATTAACCCATATTCAAGAGGCGCAAATCATTGATCCGAAAGATAATCCGAAAAAAGAATTTTATGCCGAAATGCTTTGTGAAATTCGCAGAAGTAAAGGAATGCAAATGGACGAGGCATTACGTTTAGTAGAAGATCCGCTGTATTTAGCCACCTTATTAATAAAAAACAAAGAAGTGGATGGCGAAGTTGCCGGCGCACTAAACGCTACCGGCGATGTGCTTCGTCCGGCGTTTCAAGTGGTGAAGACATTGCCCGGCGTTTCTGTAGTTTCAGGTGCTTTCATCATGGTGTTCAAAGACCCGCAGTGGGGCGACAATGGCGTAATGGTGTGGGCAGACTGCGCGGCGCATCCCAATCCGAACGAACGCGAGTTGGCTGAAATTGCAGTAGTTACGGCACAAACGGCAAAATCTATCGCACAGTTAGACCCGCGAGTGGCATTATTGAGTTTCTCCACCAAAGGTTCCGCCAAACACGAAATGGTGGACAAAGTGAGGAACGCCACTAAAATAGCCCAAGAAATGGCACCCCAATTCAAAATTGACGGCGAGTTGCAAGCCGATGCTGCTATCGTGCCCGGCGTAGGAAAATCGAAAGCCCCCGACAGTGAAATTGCCGGAAGAGCCAACGTATTGATATTTCCAACGTTAGAAGTAGGAAATATCGCTTACAAATTAGTGCAACGCATGGCAGGCGCGGAGGCAATTGGTCCGGTTATGCAAGGTATGGCCGCCCCAATTAACGACCTGTCTCGCGGCTGCTCTGTAGAAGATATTGTGAGTTTGGTGGCGATAACGGCTTGCCAGGCTTAGAAGTTTGTGACGATGCATTTTTACCGTAATTACACCGGTTTTTGTTTCCCTTAAAATAAACAACGAACAATCTATACTTGTAAACCGCTCGTTATTTGAATTTTAAGAAACTTTTGGGCGACCAAGGGGATTCGAACCCCCGACCTTCGGAACCACAATCCGGCACTCTAACCTGCTGAGCTATGATCGCCATAAACAACGCGGCAAAAATAATTTTTTTTTTATATCAAAAAATCATATTGATTATTAAAAAAAAAGAATACGTTTGCAAACTATTATAGAAAATAGTTTAAAAAATGAAAAATCGTATAGTTCAAACACTTAAAACGAACAAAATGAAAAAACAATTCTCTTTTTTGGTGTTAATATTCTTAACCATTAGTGTTGGGTTTGCGCAAATTACTCCTCCCAGCCTACCTGAAGTGTTAAATCAAATTAACAAAGACAGTCTTAAACGTACCGTCCATGATATGCAGAGTTTTGGATCAAGATTATGTACGAAAACAGTAGGGCAGAATAGAAAAGTTGCCCAATATTTAGTTGACCGTTTGAAAACATATGGCGTTGAGAATGCTCAAATAGATTCTTTTTATGTATCAACTTGGAATTGGCTTACAGGAAGTATTGATCAGTATATGTATAATGTGTTGGGCACTTTAAAAGGTACGGGTGAAACAGATTCTACCGTGATTATTGGTGCACATTTAGATGCCATTTCCTATACTGGTAATTATCAGCTTACTGCCTCAGCACCGGGTGCAGATGATAATGCCACAGGGTGCGCCGTAATGATTGAAATGGCACGAATTATTTATGAAAACGATTTAAAACCACGCCATAACATTGATTTTATGGCTTATGATGCGGAAGAAATAGGATTATTTGGTGCATACTATGATGCAGAAAAACGCGCTATGGAAGATGAAAAAATTATAGTAATGTTGAATAACGATATGGTAGGTTTCCAACCCGAAACAGAACCTTGGAAAGTTATACTGCATTGGTACTACAATGCGCAAGATGTTACGGAAAAAGCATACCAGGCAGCAATTGATTATACTACAGTAACGCCGTATATACCAAATTCACAAAATAACGGAATGAATTCAGCGAGTGACAGTTGGGCGTATTACGAATGGGGCTTTAAAGCTACTTTTGCCATTGAGTACGAATTTTCACCATACTATCATTCCGTTAATGACTTAATAGAAAAGTTGAATTTTGAGTATTGCCGGCAAATTGCAAGAATGAATTTTGTATTACTTGCTGATTATGCAGATATGAATTTAATAAGGAACAGCATTGCTTGTCACAATAACTACAAAATTCATATTGATGTGTTCCCAAATCCTGCAACTGATATAATTAGAGTACACAATTACAATGATTTAACCATTACTCAGATAGACATTTATGACATTGCCGGAAGATTAAGAGAATCAGTAAATAACATCACGCAACCCCAAACCCTTATTTCTCTAAGCTCCCTTAGTAGCGGAGTATATTTTATGCGTATTTATTCAGATAAAGGGGTAGTTAACAAGAAAATAATTAAACAATAAGATCCAAAAACGACACCAAAATCATCATTAATAATATACAAATTCATTTATGAAAAAAAAACTACATCTATTTTTTTTCTTTACATTACCATTCTTTTTGGTAATTTCCTGTGCCAAATACAGCAAAATGCTGGATATTGACTTGGGAAATATGGGAATTGACGGCGATATGAATTGGGGAATCCCCTTAATTAACGCAGGCTATGAGATTGAAAAAATTTTAAATCAATTCGGCAACATGGGGTTTATTGACTACGATGAGAATGGAAATTATCGTTTTGAGTATACCGTGCCTAAACAAGAGTTCTTAAATGTAGGCGACCTGAACAAGGTGCCGTATGCCGAAGGAACTTTTGATCTGGATTTTTCGTTAAGCGACAAAAGCTTAATGAATTTGGTATTTGAGGAAACATTTGAAAATAATAATATTGAGATTCCGGAAGATGAATTTAAGATTCATTATGCGATATTAAAGTCGGGACAAATTATATTCGATTTTTCACACATTACTGTTCCGTCCGGAATTAATTATGAAGCGCATATCACATCAACCAATATACGTAGACCGGATCGCAGCAATTTTGAGGTTACAGTCCCTAAAAATAACAGTTTTAAAGTCTCTGAAGATTGCAATGGATTAACGATACTACCTGATGAAAGCCAATTGAAATTTGAGATTACTATTAAGTTGACGGTTTCTTCTTCGATAATTCCCCCCTCAAACTTGCATTTCAATCCAATAATCAGCATTAAAGACGGCATAGCTAAAGAGGCTAAGGTAGAGTTACAAAAAGAGCATTCATATCCTGTATCCGTAGCGACTGAGTTCTCTGTTTTTCCTAAAAATTTAGATTTAGATGTTACCATTTATGGTACTAAACTTATGTTTGATATTACCAATACATTTGGCTTTCCATTGGATATGAAGATTAATAAAGCGTACTTAAAAGGCGTCGGTGTACCTCCATCATCTATTCTAAAGTATGATGATGCAGAGATTCATATTGACTATCCAATTACAGAACCTGTTTCCATTTCGGATTATATTAATCCTTCTCTTCACATAACTTCTGCTTATGATTCGCTTGTTTTTGAATTTCTTCCTTATATTAAAAAAGGAGAGGTTATTACTATATATGATAACTCTGCCGTAGCCACCGGAGTGAATTTTTCCATGCCTTTCGATATACAAATTGATAAAGCAACGTTTAGTGACACTTTAGCATTTAATCTCCCCGGCTTGAGCACTTTGTCAATTTTAGACGTTGTAACCATAAGAACGGGATTTGAAAGCTCCATCCCATCGGATTTTGATGTTCAAATCTTGCTTTATAACTCAACAAAACAAATGGTTATAGACTCGTTATTGAAGGATCCGGTGAGAATCAAGGGATCTTACAATCCGGCAGGGACATCTGTTCCTACAACTCCTCAGTATATTGAGATTACCAATGATAGAATCAGCAACTTGCAAGATGCCGACAAAATGATTTTGCGTTTGTCATTAAATACGAATGGGTATCACAAGTCTTTTAATCAAAGTAACAGCCTGCGTGCAAGAATAGGCGCGCGCATAAAAACCTCAACAGAATTTTAATTCGAAATCTTATGAAAAAATATATACTTCTCTTTTTAACCGGCTTATTTATTTCAGTAAATACGTTTCCGCAAACTGTGGGGATCACCGATTTTATGCGTTTAAACCCTTATTCCGGTTCTAACAATCCTGCTTATTTTATGCCATACAATGGCTATGTGGGGATTCCGGGAGCTTCAAACATCAATTTTTCTCTTTTAAACACAAGCTTCATTTATAAAAACTTCATTAAACTCAATGATGATGGGACTCCTGAAAAGTTTACTCCAAATAAATTTGTTAACTCTTTGCACCCTACAAGCAATTGGTTTAACACGAATCTTAATATGGAGCTGCTTGGTTTTGGCTTTCGAGTAAAGAAATGTTTTTTTTCTTTCAACTACCGGCTAAAAATGGATCAACAGTTCAGATACTCCCGAGATCTGTTCGGGTTTTTATTGCAAGGTAATTTAGCACAAGATAAAGAAGGAAATTATATTTACAAGTCTGCAACGTTAGAAATTGAACCTAATATAACTGTTTATCAGGAAATGAGTCTTGGATTTCAAACGCAGATCTTTGATTGGCTGTATATAGGTGCGCGACCAAAAATTCTATTTGGTTTAGCAAATATAAACCCTAAACTCAGTGCAACAATTAATACTGATCCTGAGGATTATACCATTTTCGGAACCCATAATGTTGATATAAATGTGGCTTCTATAATTCCATTTTATAAAAAAGATGCTGATGGAAATATTTCGCTTAACTCAGATGCTCTGTCCGATATAGGCAATGATATTCCCGGACTTGTAAAAAGCTGTTTCTCAAAGAATTTAGGTTTTGCTATTGATTTGGGTGCCGTTTACAGACTAAATCAACAGGTTAGATTTTCAGCATCTGTTACCGATCTCGGTTTTATCAGATGGAAAGGAAAAGGAGCCTTACTCAACATTGCTTCTAATCCGAATGCAAATAGTTTTAAATTTGAAGGATTTAATGAAGACCAAATTACTAATCTCATTAATAATGGAATTGATTTCAATTTAGACACCATTTTCAATGTTGTTAGTAATAATTTTTCTTTAAATGAACTCAACTCTTATTCCACCATGCTTACATCAAAGGTTATGTTGGATGGGTATTTCGATTTAACACCCTCAAACCGTTTCATTCTCCAATTTAAAGGCTACATTATGGGAAAAAATTTCCTCCCGCAATTTACAGTAGCTTATAACGGAAGCTTTTTCCGTGTGTTTGATATAGTGCTCAGCTATTCTATGATGAGAAACAGTTTCGCAAACCTGGGAGTAGGATTGGGAATTAGAATAGGACCATTGCATCTGTATGCAGGCACCGATAATATATTGGCTGCCGTAAACGTTTTAAACGCCACAAAGATAAATGTTACCACCGGGCTACTGATTAATTTCCCTGTTACAGCAAAAGTAAAAGAACCTGAATTGAAATCGTTATTCAAGAAAAGAGAAGGCACGGAAGAGGCAGCACCGGTAGCGGAAAAAGAACCCAAGGTAAAAGAACCTAAACAGCCTAAAGAGCCCAAAGTAAAAGAACCTAAACAGCCTAAAGAGCCCAAAGTAAAAGAACCTAAACAGCCTAAAGAGCCCAAAGTAAAAGAACCTAAGCAACCTAAAGAAAAGCAAGCAAAAGAAACCACCGGCTCAGCAGAATAATTAATTATTATGATTACTACAAAACTCTTTACCCAAGACGCGCAATCATTCTTCTCCTCAATGGTGATACAGAATGAAATACCAAATGTTGAAAAAGCATATCGGGAGCTGATTGCCAAAACCGGAAGAGGGAACGATTTTTTGGGCTGGCTCAATCTTCCCGAAGAGGTTATGCCCGATTTGATTACGGAATTAAAGCATACTGCCAAGAAACTTGCCGAACGCTCGGAAGTAATTGTTGTAGTGGGTATTGGAGGTTCCTATTTGGGCGCGCGTGCTGTGATTGAAGCACTGCAACATCCGTTTAAAACATTGTTACCCAATGAAAAAACGCCATTAGTGCTCTTTGCCGGAAACAACATGGGCGAAGATTACCATAAAGCGTTAATAGATGTGCTTAATATAAAAGATTATGCTGTAATTGTAATTTCCAAATCGGGAACAACCACCGAGCCTGCCATTGCATTTCGCATTTTAAAAGAACATTGCGAAAAGAAATACGGCAAAGCAGCCGCGCAAAAACGTATTGTAGCCATCACCGATGAAAAAAAAGGCGCACTAAAAAAACTATCCGTTGAAGAAAATTATCAAACATTCGTAATCCCCGATGATGTGGGCGGGCGCTATTCCGTACTTACTCCGGTAGGGTTGTTGCCTATTGCCTGCGCCGGTTTCAATATCGAAAAATTGCTCGCAGGGGCGAAAAAGATGAGAAATAATCTGATGTTACATCGCGCTTTCGATAAAAATATAGCTATGCAATATGCACTTACAAGATATTTGCTGTATAAAGAGGGAAAAAAATTGGAATTAATGGTGGCGTATGAACCTCCGTTGGTTTTCTTTATAGAGTGGTTTAAACAACTTTTCGGCGAAAGCGACGGCAAAGAGGAGAAGGGGATTTTTCCGGCAGGTGCCATTTTCTCTACCGATTTACATTCATTAGGGCAATATATTCAAGAAGGGGAACGTAACATATTTGAAACCGTTTTATCTGTTGAAAAAGTAACCTCTCATTTGCCGATACCATTTGACAACAATGATTTAGATGGATTAAACTATTTGCAACAAAAAACCATTCATGAAATTAATCTCACGGCGGAGGAAGGCACGCGATTGGCGCATATTTCCGGAAACGTTCCTAATATGCGTATTGCCATTCCCGAAATTTTGGAAGAAACCCTAGGAGAGTTGATCTATTTCTTTGAATTTAGTTGTGCATTAGGTGGCTACCTATTAGAGGTTAATCCTTTTGACCAACCCGGCGTAGAAGCCTATAAATCAAATATGTTCCGTTTATTAGGGAAAAAGTAAAATGAAAAAAATTGCAATAGTAAACGGCGTTAATCTTGGAGAGTTGGGAACTCGCGAAGTAGATGTGTACGGGCATACCGACTTTAGTACTTACTTTAATACTTTAAAACAACACTATCCCAATGTTGAGTTGATTTATTTTCAATCGAATAAGGTTGATGAAATTGCAAACTTTATGCTTCAACATAAACATTGCGACGGTATCATTTTAAACCCAGGAGCATTTACGCATACTTCCGTTATTTTGGCGGATACTATTGCCGCCATTCCTGCCAAAGTGGTGGAAGTGCACATTTCTAACCTGTTTGGTCGTGAAAATTTCAGAAAAAATTCGCCTATCGCTTCAAAATGTACCGGCTCTCTATGTGGATTCGGACTTTTCGGATACGAATTGGCATTATTTTTTTTAACACGTTAAACTTCATTAAAAACGAATTGTCTCTATCACTTTAAAAAATTAATTTATTTATGAAAAAGCTATTTATCTTATCGGTCATGCTTATTTTATCTTCGGCAATTTTTGCGCAAGTAGAAGAAAATTCTGCTAAGAAATCTAAAAGCAAAAAGAAAGAATTTGTTGAGGAAGATACACTTCCCAAAGTTCCTGTGATTAAATTTACCTCGTTAGTTCACGATTATGGCAATATTTATAAAGGGGACAACGGGGTTTGTAATTTTGAGTTTACTAATACAGGAAAAGCTGATTTGCAACTCACCAATGTAAGCTCATCATGTGGATGCACAGTTCCTTCATGGCCTAAAGAGCCTATCGCACCCGGACAATCAGCTACCATTAAAGTATCTTATGATACCAAGCGTGTGGGAGGTATTAACAAAAATATTTTTGTGGACTCAAATACCGGAGAAAGAGTTACATTATCCATAAAAGGTAGTGTAAATGAGCCTCCTACAGAAATTGTGCCGGAAAACCAAACATCACCGATGATGAATAATAATTAATTTAAAGATTTAAGAATTTAAAGATTTCAAATTCACAAACGCAAATACAAATTTTAACCCTTAAATTTTTAAATCTTTAAATCTTTAAATAAAATTTATACGTATGAAAAAACTTGTATATCTCTTTATAGTTTTTATGCTAATTTGTTTCTGTGTTATAGCCCAAAACAAAGCAAAAAAAGAAACGGAGCCTCCTTTTATTCCTAAAGTTACTACAAGCGCGGAGATAGAATTTGACAAAGTTGCACACGAATACGGTACTTTAGCTATTGGGGATGTTAAAACCGGTATTTTCACTTATACAAATGTGGGAAGCAAGCCGTTAGTATTATTTGATGTCATTGTTTCGTGCGATTGTACTGAAGTAGAATGGCAAAAGGAACCGGTAATGCCGGGCAAAACAGGCATTATAAAAGTAATTTATACGGCAAAAAACCCGGGAGCCATTGCCAAGCAAGTTACGATACAATCGAATGCGCAAACAGACAGGATACGGTTGCAACTTAAGGGGAATGTGAGCGGGCAATAAACAGCTGAAATGGTTATCCTTTTCTTATTTTTGCAATATGATTATCATTGGCATAACACACCGCAAATTACCACGCGAACGACAATGATATACGGATCTTACGGAAATATTGTAAAAACGTTTAATGAGGGTGATATTACCCGATCCGATGATGATGTGATTACGGAAATAACATATCATCAAGATATTAACAGCAAAAACATGCTGGGTATTCCTTCAGAAGTTCAGGTAAAAGATGGCGGTGGCGGTTTACTGCGCAGACGTACCTCCACCATTGACTATAATACGGGACATACGACCTCTGTTACACTGTATAAAGGGGCCTAAAGAAAACGATTACACCATCAAATTCTTCTACTCCATCGACGACCCGAACTGGACATACGGACATGGGGATAACTTTTTAAAGGCAAAAAGTTTGACTTACGACCCTGAACATCCCAATGACCCCATTCCTGCTATATATTTTACAGATGCTCATCGTAGAAATCAGGTAAAAACCCGTATTGTGGAAAATGGCTTTACAGTGATGAGCGTGAGCGGCTACACAATGTATGACGAGCTGGGACGAACCATTGAGCAACATCTTCCCTGCACTGAAAGCATCGGCACGCATAACTATCTCTACAATAGTTATTGCTCCGGAAGTAAAATGCCTACACGGTTTGAGTATGATGCGATGGACAGGGCGATAAGAACCATTTTGCCCGATGACAGCGAATCAACGGTTAAATACAGCTTTGACTATGATTTTTCCGGCAGATACTGCTTTACTGCGACCAACTTTGACGCCAACAACAACGAAGTAACCTCCTATACGGATGCCAACGGTCTGCAAACCATGATTGTTGCTCCGCTAAATACAGTAACCAGATTTAAATACAACCTGTTAGGCGAACTGGTAGAAAGCATTGATCCTGAAAATTTGAGTACTCATTTTGCGTATGACATGCTGGGCAATATGATTGTGAAAACTCATCCGGATTCCGGAACGGACCTCTATGAATATGACCTGTTAGGAAACTTGATAGCAAGACAAACACAGAATCTGCAAAACAGTGGAGGCAAGATATCCTATAAGTATCATTATAACCAGCTGATTTCCATTCATTACCCTGAAAATCCTCAAAACGATATATATTATGTTTACGGTGATCCCGGCAAACCTGACCATGTAGCAGCAAATGCCGTAGGCAGGCTCTATTTTGTGGAAGATGACCTGGGTTGGCAACAATTTAAATACGGAAAACAGGGCGAAGTAATTGAGCAGACGCGTACTTTTGCCTTGCCGGGCAGCAGCAGCAAAGACACGATTACCTATAGAATGAAGTTTGAGTACGACAGCTGGAACCGTATACAAAAGATGACTTATCCTGATAGTGAAGTAGTATTCTACTCTTACAATTTGGGTGGCATGTTGCGAAAGATGCAAGGATGGTAGCGTAAGCAATATTTTGAGTGTGTTCAACGTTGCATCAACATTAAACAACGGGTTAGGTGGCATGTATGACTATGCTTTTACTTAAAAAAGGAGCAGCATTTGTGTTGGGATGAAGAGAATCGTTTGCGGTTGGTACATGGACAAGACGATGCGACTTCATATTACCTGTATGATGCCGGCGGAGAGCGGGGGTTAAAATTAGTAGGAAAAAGGATAAACATGACTATAAACGGGCAACCGGTAAAAAGATTTACAATAAACGAGCAAACTCTGTATTTTGATGCTTATTTAGTAAAAGACAACAAAGGCTATACCAAGCACTATTACGCCGGCAGTGAGCGTATTTTCAGCAAAATTGGCGGCGGAATGGGAAAAGCACTTCCTTCATTAGTATCTCCTGATCGTTATGAAAATAAAATATTGTCTAACCGTGAGAAATTGGTGGATTATTTAAATGGGTGTTCCCCTGAATTGGTAGATGATTTTTCATTTGTAATGAAAATGAAAATAAAGAAGGAGTGCTCGTCTGAGTTAGAGTACTACTTTTACCACACCGACCACTTGGGCAGCAGCAGTTGGATTAGCGACCAGAGTGGAACGCCGGTGCAACACTTACAATACCTTCCCTTCGGGGAGAGTTGGATTAACCAGCGGAACAACAATTTTTCGGGTGCTCCTTATACTTTTTCAGGGAAAGAACGCGACGCTGAGACCGGCTATATGTATTTCCATGACAGGTACTATGATCCGGACTTAAGTATTTGGTTATCAGTTGACAGAAAACATTACTTGTATCCTCATGTTAGCGGATATGTCTACGCCTTGAATAATCCGCTAAAGTATATTGATCCGAATGGAATGGAAGTAATTATTGCGGGAGATGCAAAAGCTGAAGCATTTAAAGAACTTCAATCTTCAACCAAGTTGAAATTAACAATGGACGCAGACGGAAAACTTGATGCCACAGGAAAAGTAAGAAAGAAAGATGAACTTCTTTATGAAGCTATTAAAAGTGAAGATGTAAAAGTTGAAGTTACTGCAAATAAAGCTAATTTATTTGAAGATAATGGAAAGAAGTATAAAACAGAAATAGGAGGTGCATTCATGGGGAATACCCTCAATAGGGACGAAAATGGGAATGCTGTATCAGCTGAAACAAAACAATTTATTAGTATGGATAGGCTGAATACATGTTTTGATGCTAAAGATGTTGGAAAAATGATTATGCATGAAGTAACCGAGTCATATATGGGTGGTAGAATTTCAATAGAAAGAAATGAAGCAGCAACACCCGCTTATGCTCCTAAAGGTGGTGGAGTCAGTCCTAATACAATTTTTAGAGATGCGCACAGGTTAGCGACACCACAACCTAGAAACAGACCCCTCTATTCACTTCCTCCGCCCTAAGTTGTAATGCGTGTTTTAATAAACAAAGTCAATGAAACGAACCTATTTTACATTAATGTTTTTTCTGTTATTTTGCGGAAATACTTTTTCTCAAAATGATGAGTTGCCATATCCAAAGTATGATTCTCTTAAAAGTCAATACCAAGTTATGGATATAAAAGAAATCAACAAAGCATATCTTATTGATGTGAAAGACAGTGTTGGTTATGTATTTACAATAGTATCAACAAAATGCAAAAAGCAGAAAAAAACAAAAATTGAAATAGGGAAGAAATATGATTTATTGTTTTATTCCGTTTATCCTCCTCCAGAAGGAGATATTATATTAATTAGAGGGCATGCTGTATACCATGAAATACCCGTAAATGGAATATTGATAAAATTTCAAGGAGATTTTGATACAGGCATTCTTGTAACTACTCCTAATTTAAAAGGGCTGTATTATATACCTCCGGAATGAGATAGGTATTACAGATTCAATGCAGATAACGCGGCAAAATCAAAAAATAAGAGCTGAGTATTTGAGTAAAACCTGATAGACAACGAGATAGAGATATAATATATGTTATTATTTCACCTCTCTTTTAATGGTGTGTTTAATTTTTATAGCCGAAAGCAAGTTAATTTCAAAACTTGTTTCTGTACCTGTGGTTTTCAATTCCTTTGTAACTATATCCGACAATATTTCGCTACTTTTTTGCACTACAGCAGCCTGTTTTTGTGCGTCATCAGGTGATTCAACAAGTTCGGCAACCATACAGGAGAGTTCGCGCATTTTAGCAAATGCCTCCACTATGGCAATGGTTGTATCGGTTGCTTTTTCGCTCTTCAAAATGGTGGCAAGCATATATAAGCCTTTTTCGGTAAAGGCGTTTGGCAGTGTTGGCGAAAATTTTATTCTGGGGTTACCACAATTTGTGGCAACCTCCTTTTTCTCGCTGTCTGTCAAGACAATAATATATCCTTCGGGAAATTTATCAGGATTACGCTTTACTGCCTGATTTACATCGTTTGTATCCACGCCGTATAACCACGCCACATCACTGTCTAAAAGGACATTTTTGTTTTGGATTGTAATGATTTTATCCTGAACATCATTGAGCGTTATTTCGCCCTTGTGTATTTTCTGAATTTCAGTAGCCATATTTATTTTGATTATTATTTCCTAACGCTGTTTTATTTCATTTGTTTTGCCAAGTTTCAAAATTTTATTTTCTCGGCGATTTCATGTTTAAGTAATTCAAATTTAGTTAATTGAAAACTAATTCCACCCGCTCCCCCACGCCCCCCCCTGCACTTTTGCGTCACGTTTTTCGTCCCCCGTCTTGCCCCCCATTGTCTTTTGCCGCCCCCGCTGCTTCGACTTCGCTCAGCAACCGGCGCACGCCGGCAAAATCCAAAGCGGTGCACCCTCCGCGCACCAAAAAACGCGCCACAAGCCTGTGCACCCCAAGCTATTTTACATAATGTGGCATTATAGTACAGCCCCGCGATGCCGGCACACGAGCCGAAGCTGTCCTATAAAAACATTATGCAAAATAGCCGCACGCCTGCGTATAAAAAGAAAAAAATTGCATTTTGCTTTTTTGTAAGCAAAACTTAAAAGAAAATTTTGGGTTAAGGTTTTTTTTGAGGTGCTATTATTTTTTTTACCCTTGACAAACGCCTTTTAGAAGTGTATCTTTGCGATTCAATTCTCCCCCGCTGGCGGGGCAATCGGCAAACCAATCTCCCCCGCTGGCGGG
>Ga0123353_10007955_pt1 | contig 14417 bp, 7 predicted proteins | sample TergutLab28metaG_3_FD_92763 | JGI IMG/M metagenome (GOLD analysis project Ga0123353, IMG submission 92763) | Labiotermes labralis P3 segment gut microbial communities from Petit-Saut dam, French Guiana - Lab288 P3 | ecosystem: Host-associated > Arthropoda: Insects > Digestive system > Gut ... | reverse complement strand
GACCTTCCCATCCACCGTGGCCTACATCGCCCGCCTCATCATCCACCGCTATGCCATGCTCGGTGTGCTCGATGAAAACGGCTACCCGGTGGCCGAAATGGGCATCCTGGAGTCGCCGCGCGTCGGAGGCGAACCCAAAGTCATGCATGGTGCACCGTGCAAGGAATGCGGCAACCATACAGTGATCCGCAAGGACGGCTGCGACTTCTGTACCGCCTGCGGCGCAGTGGGAGCCTGTGGATAAAACCACACTCATGCGCTTGCATTCAGCTACATTACGGGGATAATCGTTGTAGGCCGGGGTGCGCCAAAAGCGCCTCGGCCTGTGGTTTTGCCCTCGCCCTCAAACAACGGACTGTTCCCGTCTAAGTACCACATGATGCCTCGCCGCCTGTACTGGTTGAACTGGCTTTCTGCGTTTATTGCCCTTGCCGCAAGCCTGTTTTTCGCGGTTCCTGCCCTTGCTGAATCGCCACGCCCCACGCAGGCCCACGCCAAAGCGGCTATCGCCACGGTTCAGTTGTTGTCGCATTATCACTATCAGGCCCCACCGCTTGACGACGCGCTCTCGGCGCAAATCTTCGACCGTTACCTGAAGGCACTCGACCCTGCCCGCCTGTTTTTCCTGCAATCCGACATCAACGATTTCTCCCGGGTGCGCACCACGCTCGACGACGCTATCCTCGAAGGCAAGCTCGAAGCGCCTTTCCTCATGTTCGAGCGCTACACCAAGCGCGTCAAAAAAATACAGGGCATCATCCAGGAATTGCTCGGTGGCAACTTTAATTTCACCGTAGACGAGAGCTTTGAACCGGATCGTAGCGAAGCGCCCTGGGCCGCTTCCGACAGCGAGTTGCGTGAAATATGGCGCAAGCGGATCAAGAATGACTGGTTGCGGCTACGTCTGGCGGGGAATGACGACAATTCCATCCGTCGCACGCTTCTCAAGCGCTATGGGCATGCGTTGAACCGTTCCGCCAAACTCAGCAGCGACGACGTATTTCAGGTTTTCATGAACGCCTGGGCCGGTGCGCTGGAACCGCATACCAACTACCTCGGGCCGCGTGCGGCGGAAGACTTTGCCATTTCAATGAAGCTGTCGCTGGTCGGCATCGGCGCAGTGCTCCAGGAACACGACGATTACGTGATCGTGCGCGAACTCATCCCCGGAGGCCCGGCGCTGCGTTCGGGCAAAGTCAACGCCGGTGACCGTATCGTCGGTGTCGCACAGGGCGAAAAAGCCCCCATGGTTGATGTCACCGGCTGGCGGACGGATGAAGTCGTCCCGCTCATCCGGGGCAAACAAAATTCCATCGTCGTGCTCGACATCCTGCCCGCCGAAGCCACGCCCGATGGCGCGCACCGCCGCGTCGCACTCGTGCGCGACACCGTTCGCCTGGAAAACCAGGCCGCTTCGGGTTCAATACGCGAAATTCGCGACAATGGGCAACTCCGGAAAATCGGCATCATCAAATTGCCCAGTTTCTATCAGGATACCGATGCGCGCCGCAAATCCCCGGCGCAGTTCCGTAGCGCCACCCTCGATGTCACCCGGATCATCGGGGAGTTCAAGCGCGACAAGATCGACGCCCTGCTCATCGACCTGCGTAACAACGCTGGGGGGTCGCTTGACGAAGCCATTTCGCTCACCGGGCTTTTCATCGACAGCGGCCCGGTCGTCATCCAGCAAAACGCGCGCGGACAAACCCGCGTTGAGCGCATCTCCATGTCGGGCATGGCCTGGGACGGGCCGCTTGGCGTGCTCATCAATCGCGCTTCCGCCTCCGCTTCCGAAATCTTTGCCGCCGCCATCCAGGACTACGGGCGCGGCATCGTGATCGGCGAAGACAGTTTCGGCAAGGGCACGGTACAAACCCTGATCGACCTCGACGAACTGGAACCCGCCCCACAGCGGCGTTACGGCGAACTCAAGATGACCATTGCCCAGTTCTTCCGCATCTCGGGTAGTACAACCCAATTGCGCGGCGTCACCCCTGACATCGCCCTGCCCTCGCTCATTGACCCCAAGAGCTTCGGTGAGTCTGCCTACGACAATGCCCTGCCCTGGACGCGCATCAACTCCGTCGAATTCCGTAGCGCAGGCAACGTTTCCTCCCTGCTGCCCACGCTCTCCCTGCGCCACGAACAACGTGTCGCGCAGGACAAGGACTTTCTCCAGTTCAAGGAAAAAGTCGTCGAACTGAAAACCGTGCGCGAACAAAAAATCGTTTCGCTCAAGGAAAGCACCCGGCGCGCCGAACGCGACCGCCTGGAAGCACGTGCCAAGGCACGCGGCAAGGGGGGGAATATCGAACTGCCTGACGGTGAAGAACCCGATGGCGAAGTGGGCGATGATGGCCTGCTCTCCAGTGAACGCAGCCTCTCCAATGAGCTTGCCGCCGAAAAGGCGCGCAAGGCTGCGCGCGATGTCCTTCTCGCGGAGAGCACAAACATCCTTGGCGATATGGTCAATATCCTTCGCGCCAAATCCTCTTCTGAAATCGTCCAGCGCGAGAAAACGCGGAAACCTTGAGGGAATTAGTAGATTGCGGTGGGTTTCGCTTGCGCTCTACCCACCCTACATTTGTTATGGTCGCTTGGGCGAATGATTCCGAAGAATCTCAAAGCTTTTGCGTTCATTATACTCGCAGCCAGCAGTGCCCGGTGTTTTTGGGGACAACCGAACCGAACCATCCCGATTGATCGTTATTGCCGCAAGTTCAGCACGGCAGGTTTCGGTTGTGATGATCATGGATTGCACCAGCAATACATATTCACCTTCAAAAAACTCTAATCGAGGAATATTTGTCTGACTATTCGGCATAAGCCGACATTTAACCATTGAAGAAAATGGCAGCTTCAAGTGTTCTGGCTGCTTGCCCTTGTAACCCACAACGAGATCACAGTTTTCGTGAACATTGATGTCAGTGCCAAATACTTGAACATTTTGCGCTAACACGCTTGGCGCTACCGCCAAGCATGCTATCGCTAAAACAGCCGATTTCATAACAAGCTCCACATCCATATGAACCCTAACCCATACGGGCTGTGATTACTTGGGCGAATAATACCGAAGAATCTCAAACTTTTTGCGTTCTCCATGCCCGCAGGTAGAAGTACGTTGGGTTCTCGTGGACAGCCGAGCCGAACCATCCTGATTGACCGTTATTGCTGCATGTTCAGCTCTGCAGGTTTCGCCTGTGATGGTCATGGATTCCACCAGAAACACATATTCATTTTCAATAAGTTCTACATGGGGAATATTTGTATCATAATTCGGCAGAATTCGACATTTCCCCATTGAAGAAAACGGTGGCTTCAAGTGCTCTGGCTGCTTACCTTTGTAACTCACGACAAGATCACAGTTTTCGTGGACACTAATGTCAGTGCCATATATTTGAATATTTTGCGCTGATACACTTGACGCTGCCGCCAAGCACGCTATCGCTAAAACAGTCGACTTCATAATAAGGTCCACATCCATATTGTTTTCGAACTCCAATATTCATCCCCTACTGGGCCGGAGCCGTCCCAAAGATCAATGTGTCCTTGGCCGCCGAACCCAGGAATATTCATGTAGCAAATGATACCTTTTGGGCCTAATGCTGACTTTGGTGGCTTACCATCTGCAGTTCCGTTCCAGCCAAAGTTACGCATGCCAAACCCAGCACTACTTTGCAGGATAGCAGCAAGATCTTGTGCGCCTCTTACATAGCCGTGCGGGCAAACATTTTTACCAGAAGCTTTGAAGACTGCCAAGATTTCAGGGATTGTCTTGACGAGTGCCTCACTCATTCTTATGGCGCACGTATGCGGTAAAGCCATAGTACATACGTGAGCCTTTTTAGTTTGGTAGTTACTCTCTAGCGTCGCAAAGGTTGGTTTTAGTATGCTCATATGGTTACTCCTAAGTTGAGATGGTCGTGAAATTTACCGCTTGACAACAGGCATGTTACATGACCAGATGCTAATTAACAACCATATGTGTAATAGCTATCTTCTCCTTCATCTTATGCAGTAAGGGTAGAGTGCAGCGAGAATTATTATTTACCATAAATCAAGACCGTGCTGGGTTTCGCTTACGCTCTACCCAGCCTACGTTTGCTACATTTCTGGATTGCTTCGTCGCTTTGCTTTTCGCAATGACGATGCATAAACAATCGTCATTGCGAGCGAAGCAATCCAGTTTTGCACAGTCTTGAATTAAAAACCGCCTTCTTCGGCTTGTGCAACAACAAGCATAGGCCGGATAAGGCCGAAGGCCGCCATCCGGCGGTTGTCACCCTCCACTGTGAAGTGCCATTGATCTTATCCAAACGGGTTCACAATTGCCAAGGGCAATTGTGAACCCAGATTGAACCCCTTCAGGAAGGAAGCTTTGAATTCAATGGGGACTCGAGCAGATCAATGAGCCGCTTGAGTTGTTCCTCCCGATTTCGCAACCAAGCCGGCAACCAAACCCGCGTGACAGCGGACCAGCGCATACTGCTCCGCAGCAAGGACGGGACGCCATCCCGATCCATCACCGTCAACCGGGATTTCCACTCCGGGCCGTCAAGCATAACGGCCAGCCGCCAGCCTTTTTCACCGGGTTTTTTCACTGCCAGGTCGACCCGGAAGGCTGAATAGCCTACGCTGGTTTGCACAACGTAGCCGCGCGCTTTCAGGGCTTCGGCAATTTCCAGCGCCAGGACGCACCCCTGTTCTGGAAGGGGCGTTTCCAGCATCATCTCTCCGGGGTCGGCCGCAAATGCCAGGTAATCCCTCAAATCCTTCACCCCAGCGGGAATATCGTGGCCAGAGCCGATGTGTTCCGGGCCAAATGAGGCCAGCAGCCTCACCTGCTTGCGGGCACGCGTGATTGCGACGTTCAGCCACCGCTCACCTGCCCTGGAACTTAAAGAACCGCAGTCTGAAGGCAACAGTCCCGTGGCCGGATCGGGCGAAAGCACGAACGAAATCAGGATGACATCACGCTCTTCGCCTTGTGCATGTTCAAAACTCTTCACGAAAAGCCTTCGTCCGGCAGGGGCTGCAAAGGCTTCACGGATCAAGGCGTCTTCCGATTCTTCCAGCATGTCCAGGATCAGGTCGCGCTGTGCAGTGTTGAAGCACAGCACGCCCAATGATTCTTCCCTTCTGGACGGGTCGCGAAGCCGGGCAGTCAGTTCAGTAACCAGCGCACGCGCTTCGACCGGGTTGGTCTCATCCTCGCCGTGCAGGAATTTGCCATTGAGTCGCCGACAGGTGATCCCCGCATGGGCATTGCACAACGCGGACGGTAGGACGGCAAGCTCGCCGCCGTAATACCGGGTATTCGAGAATGCAATGAGTTCCTCGTTTTCGCTCCGGTAATGCCACTTCAACTGTAGCCGTGGCAGCCCGGAATCCAGCGCCGCACTCAGGATGCTTTCCTGTTCCGCCGCCGACTTGGACGAGGAAGGGGCAGTCAATGCGACAGGGGGCAGTTGTTTCGGGTCGCCGACGATCACGACGGTTTTGCCCCGCCCCATCGCGCCAATCGCTTCAACCGTCCGTATCCGGGAAGATTCGTCGAAAATCACCATGTCGAATTTCAACGCCCCGGCATCGAGGATGTGCGCCACCGAGCCGGGACTCATCAGGAAAGCCGGGGCAAAGGTCAGCAGGGCTTCGGGATAGCGGGCGGAAATTTCCTTCAACCCCATCCCGGTACGCCTGCGCTCGACCTGCCGCACGAGGGCGGTGACTTCACTGAGGATGTTGTTCGCACGGAAGGGGCGGCGCGCAAGCAACCGGGCGGGGCCGGCCTGTATGGCGAATTTGCGCGCTTCGCGCGCACTTTCCAGAAAAGCGGAAACTGCCTTGTTCTGCGCGGTATCGTCGAAGTTTTCCATATCGCAGGCTGCCAGACGCTCGCGCAGTGAACCCAGGGCCAGGCCGCGCCGCAGGATCGCTTTGGCTTCGTCCAGAGGGAAGGCCCTGTGCGCCAGTTGGTTCGCGAAATCAATGCCGCCCGCCCGTTCGATGGTCCGAAGTTCCTTGCGCAACAAGGAATGGCGTTGCAACTGCAAAAGCCCCGTACTGGCCAGGTCGTTTTCCCAGCGAGGCAGGGCTTCGTCCCATGCTTCCAGCCAGGTTCGCCCCGCAAGCCACTGATCGATGCTGTGTTCCGTCGCACCGATGATGGAGAGCCAGCGCGACCAGGCCGCCTCGATTTCCCTCAATGCCCCGATTTCCTGAGCATCCTTGGGTTCCAGCGCCTTCAACCAGGCTCCCGGTGCAACCCGCTCCAGACTGACTGCGTTTTGGGACAGGTTGATGGCGGCATCGAGTTCTTCCAGCGCACGAGGACGATGCGCGGCCCAATTGGCGGGCAGGATCAAGCCCACGATGGCTACCGCGTGGGTTCTCAGTTCAGCCACCTGCGTGCGGATGTTTTGCGCACTCTGCAAAACATCCAGCAGATTATGGCCCCCCAGGTCGACGTCGCGCTGGACGAGCGGCGCAACAGCGGTGCGGATGGGTTTGCGCCGGAGTTCGACAAACAGCCTGGCTTTGTCCAGGCTGTTTGCCTGAATCGTCCAATCGTTGAGCTTCGGGGAGTCGGTAAGCCCCGGCGCAAGCATCGAGAGTGCCTCGTGATTGGAACTGAGGAAAAATTCCAGTTTCTCCCGCAACGCGGCAGTGGCGTTTCGCCACGCGGGACGGTCGATGTCGCGGAAATAGGCTTTGCTCGGTAAAAGCCCCAACTGGTTCGCGGCAACACATTCGTTGAGGGTCGCCATCATTTTGCCGGGCTTCAATTCCCCGAACGCATCCGGCCAGCCACGGCCCAGTTCCTGTATCCGTTTGCGCGCCAGGGTCAGGTCTTCGAGAGCGCGGGTCAAGGTCGTGAAGGTCAGGTTCTCCACACCGTCCAGGCCGAGGAGCAGCCAATGGTCGTGTTCCGATCCACCGATTTTCTGGCTGATCTGAATCGCCCGGTCAAGCGCGTCCGACATGGCTTGCACATCGATTTTCCCGGTGTGTTTCGGGTCGAGTTCCCATCCCGGCCCTTCGCCCAGGCGCACCAGTTCATCATATGCCGACCAGAGGGAAAACCCGGCGGCATTGGGCGTATGCAGGAGTTCGGAGTAATCGCGCAAAGCCATGACCGTTCCGGCGTACTTGTCGAAAGCCGCTTTCCAGACCTTTTCATGAGCGTCTGCCGCCGCACGCATGGAACGTTTCAACTGTTGCCGGATGTCGTGCATGCCCATCCTGGAGCCATACGCCTCCAGCGTGAAATCTTTCAGGCCAACGGTTTCCAGGCGCTGGCTCACGGTTTCAAGCGCCGCTTCTTTCCCGGAAACGAAGAGCACGCGCTTGCCCATTTCCAACCCATGCGCGATCAGATTGGCGATGGTCTGCGATTTGCCGGAGCCCGGTGCGCCTTCCAGGACGAAGGATTTCCCATCCATCGCCGCTGCAATGGCCGCCATCTGGGAACCGTCGGCGGCAAGCGGAAGAATCTGGTTTTCTTCCTTGAAAGACATGCCGTCCAGTGCCGCCTGCTCAAAAGCATCCTCCGAATGCTCGACGAGATGACGAACCACGGGGTTTTCCATGAGGATCGGCCAGTTTCTGCCCAGATCCTTCCACACTTGAAAGGCAGAGTAATTCAGGATCGCCAGGTTCGCGTTTTCTTCGATGTGCCAGGAAAGTTGTGCCGCAAGCAGGCTGACGCGTATTTTTTCGAGTGCCGCCCCAAACGAGCCCTCCGCACCATCGAAGCCGGAATTGCCCAAGCCGTCGAGGGTCAGGTCGTGAGTGACGCGCAGCCATTCGAGCAGGCAGGGATTGGGCTGTACCGGCTCGTCACCGACAAGGGATATCTCGAAGGCGTTTTCTTCCGGGGCACCCGTACCACCCGCACTCACTGTCACAGGAAGCAGGAACAGGGGCGATTTCACCGACTTGCCCCGAGCACCCGGATGAACCAGCACACCGAGCGTCAGGTACAGGTGATGACTCCCCGTCTCCTGGCTGAGCGTTTCGGATTCACGTCTCAAGGCACGCAAGCGCGCTGCCGTCTGGGCAGGATCCAGCCCCACGAATGCGGTTGCAAAGTTTTTGCCTTCATGCAGGGCTTCGGCAACCCCGTCCAACGCACGTCCCTTGATGGTCAATTCAAGCACCTGCCGGGTACGCGACAGATCAAGAAACGGGTTGCGCAGGCTGAAATCGAAGAGCGAGCGTTGCCACTGCCTGATACGAGCCGGCACGTCATCCTTGTGCCCCATAGGAACATCCGCGGCAACCTCCGCCGGTTCCTCGGTGGCAGCGGCAGGGCTCGTTGCGTGGGATTCCGTTGCAGGGGATTCCGTCGTGAGAGCTTCCGTTGTGGGGGCTTCCTCTACGGGCGATTCCGTCGTGGCGATGGGAGCCAGCGCGCCGCCTTCCCCGGCAGAGGGCTCTTTTTCGTCTGCCGTCACCTGCTTCTGCGATGATTCTCTATCCAGTTGAAGTTCGACTGGAAGTTCGCTTTCCGCCGCTGCTTCTTCGCCCGGCACGGGAATTTCATCCTCGGGCAAAGACCCTGGAAGAATGCCTTCCCGACGACATTGCGAAATGACCACGGCGGCTTTCAGTTCGTTGGAAAGGCTGCGGACGTAGTCGGCGGCCTTTTTCGTGGCGCCGCGAAAACTCAAGGAACGCTTGCCAAGCCCGATGCTGCCGAGTTCCACCGGGATGATGGTTTTCGTCGCCACGAGGTGGGCGATGACGGAAGCATCGTCGATGACCGCCTCTTCCAGAAAACTGAAACCCGCGCCACTACCAAGCGCCAGCGAATATTCCAGATCGGAAACGGCAATGAAGGCAGGAAAGGCACGGGATGTCGTAAAAATAACGATGGGATAAAGTCCCGCCGCCTCGCAGCACGCGGCGTAGGTGACGGACAGCTCGATGCAGTCACCGAACCGCTGGCCGACCACTTGTCCGGCGCTTCTCAGCTTTTGCCCGACCGCTTCAAACGAAGCCGGGGAACCGGCACAGACGATCTGCTCTTCGCGCATCGCCAGATAAATCGCTTCGGCAATGAGTTTTGCGCGCGCAAGGCCGGACTTGTATCCGTCCAACTCAGCCCGTTTCGTTTTCTGGAGCATGAGCTCCGAGGCAACGCGGAGAATTTCCGTCACCGCCTCGCTCCGGGGCTGCACGAAAACGGCAATGGATTGCCAGGTGCCGGGGAGTTTGAGGAATTCGCCGGATGCGCCGATTTCGACCGTTGCGGCAAGCGAAACTTCGTCTTCGCCCTGCTTTTCTTCGCCCTGCTCCTCTGCCCGGGGCAAATGCGCAGAAACGGTCAGCGTAGCAAGAGCCGATTCATGCCGTTTTCCGATCAGGGCATCAAATGCGTCAAATGCCGGGAAACGCCCGCCCTTATTGAAACGGATCGCGCTACCGGAAGGCACGCCCTTTTCTTCCCGGCAGGCAAACCAGTGCGGCACATCGCTTTCCACGGCCAGCCCAGCCGAGAGTTCTATGCCCGGCAAATCGCTGCCGGTTTCGTTATGTACGGTAATCGCCCGGATGAATGGCAAGCGACTCGCCAGCAGCGAGGCGTTGACCCGTCGTTGGAATTCGACCTGTAACCGGATTCCCGACGCCGTGTGATCCAGGACTTCATATACCGTGGTTCTGTTTTCAGCAGACACGTTACATCCTTGGTTATCAAACCTGTTCCTGAAAGTTTTGCTTGATTGTATTCCAGGTGAAAAACCCGTGTCGCCAGTCTCAGTCTTTCCGTGACCCATGTCACACGGCTCTGGTATATTATGGCATCTGGTTCATATTCATCCGGTTCCGGGTTCTGGACGTGCCCTATTCAGCTATGCCAATCAAATCAAGAATTCGTGCCATTCCCAATTTCCCCGAGCAAGGTGCCGTATTCTGTGACATCACGCCCCTGCTCAAGGATGCCGCGGGTTTCCGCATTTCCATGCACAAGCTGGTCAACCGCTACAGCGGCAAGAAAATCCACAAGGTTGCCGCAATTGAATCGCGCGGTTTCATCGTCGGCTCGCCGCTCGCCTACGCTTTGGGCGCAGGTTTCGTGCCGATCCGCAAGAAAGGCAAGCTGCCCGCCGAGACCATCGGCTACGACTACGAATCGGAAAACGGGTCGAATTGCATCGAGATGCATGCCGATGCCGTCTCCCCCGGTGAGCGCATCCTGCTTGTTGACGACCTGCTCGCCACCGGCGGCACCTGCGAAGCCGCATGCGCGTTGCTGCGCAAGGCCGGGGCCGAAATACTCGAATGCTGCTTCATCGCCGAAATACCCGCACTCGGTGGCCGGGGGCGCCTGCATAAGCAGGGGCTCAAGGTTTTTGCGCTGGCAGAATTCGAGGGCGGTTAAGGGGTAGCTTGAATTTCACGGTGTTGTAGGGGCGGCATTTTGCCGCCCGATGGACGACCCGACCCGTTCAAACGGTGCTTATTGCGGCATGCCTCGCGGGCGGCAGGATGCCGCCCCTACGAATCAAATTTAAAACTGAGGCACTGCCGGTTGAGGACGCAATGTTTGCGAGCGAAGCGAAGCAATCCAGTTTTGTACTGTCTTGAATCAAAAACGCCTTAGCGGAAAAGCAGGAATGATTTTTTGAGCGGAAAGATAAAGGAGACGAACACCATGAGCCGCGACAAGACCAGCAAACCCGCCTTTCAACTTGCCCGCGTCGGCGAGGGGGAACTGTACGAGCAAACCGAAATCGTGACGGTTGACGGCCCGTCATCGGGCGGGATGACGCGGCGGAAGTTTTTGGGGGCGGGGATTACGGCGGCGGCGGCGCTGGTGTTTCTGGATGGGTGCGCTATTACGCCAAATGAACCAACCGCGCCAACTACGTCAGTTACACCAATTGCTGGCACAGTACATGCCGAACACTGTGCGCTTCGTGCGCACAAAGCCCCCGTCAGTTCCGTTTCCATCAGCCCGGATGGGAAATGGCTGGCTTCGGGAAGTACGGACAACACCATCAAGCTATGGAGCCTGCCCGAGGGCGCATTGGTTAAAACATTGGAAGGGCACAAAAGTTTCGTCCGCTCCGTTTCCATCAGCCCGGATGGGAAATGGCTGGCTTCAGGAAGTGTGGACGAAACCATCAAACTATGGAGCCTGCCCGAGGGCGCATTGGTTAAAACATTGGAAGAGCAAAGCATCGTCAACACCGTTTCCATCAGCCCGGACGGGAAATGGCTGGTTTCGGGAAGTTGGGACAACACCATCAAGCTATGGAGCCTGCCCGAGGGGGCATTGGTTAAGATATTGAATGGACACAAAGATCTTGTCCGCTCCGTTTCCATCAGCCCGGATGGGAAATGGCTGGCTTCGGGAAGTTGGGACAACACCATCAAGCTATGGAGCCTGCCCGAGGGTGTATTGGTTAAAACATTGAAAGCGCACAAAAAACCCGTCTCCTCCGTTTCCATCAGCCCGGATGGGAAATGGCTGGCTTCGGGAAGTTGGGACAACACTATCAAGCTATGGAGCCTGCCCGAGGGTGTATTGGTTAAAACATTGGCGGGGCACGAAAGACTCGTCAATTCCGTTTCCATCAGCCCGGATGGGAAATGGCTGGCTTCGGGAGGTTCGGACAAAACCATCAATCTATGGAGCCTGCCCGAGGGTGCATTGGTTAAAACATTGGAGGGGTACGAAAAAAACGTCCTCTCCGTTTCCATCAGCCCGGATGGGAAATGGTTGGTTTTGGGAAGTTACGATAAAACCATCCGTTTGTGGAGTTTGCCCGACGGAGAGTCCATCTCGTGCCTGTCAGATATACTGGTTCCGTAAACGTCCGACTCGGGCCGTCTTGCGGACAGTGACACGAGGGGCGAAAGTGCAACGGCATGTGTATACCCAGGGGATTGAAGGTCGATTCTGAGTATCCATCCTAAAATGGGATGCAATCGCCCTGGGCTCTTTGGGGTCATCATGCCATCATGATCATCGCATTTTTCAGGGTATTGCCGCCAATGATCCGCACGAGTTTGTCGACATACGCGGGGTCGGTGGCGTAGCCCGCATTCTTGAGTTCCTGTGCAAATCCGGCGGCGTCACTCCTGCCAAGCACCTTGGCATAACGCGGGTTGTCGGTAAGCAGCTTCGCGTAGTCGGCAAACGCTTCGCCCCAGGACGCATAGGAGCGGAACCCCGCCTGCCGGGACTGCCAGTTTCCGTCCTCAAACTCGGACACGTTTTTTTGCGCGGTCGTCGGGCCATTCCAGTTTGACCCGGCCTTGATGTTGAACAGGTTGTAACTGGGCGACCCGTCGGCGTTCTTCAGTTGTTTTGTGCCCCATCCGGTTTCCAGCGCCGCCTGCGCCACCATGAAATGCGCCGGGATGCCAGTGGCGCGGCTGGCGGCATGCGCATGCGGCCAGATGTCGGCAACGAAATCGCGTACATGCTCGGGAATCCGCCCGTCCGCCTTGCGCGCAGCAGCGATGGTCTCGTTGATTTTTTCCGACTGGGCAACAGATTCGGCCACCGTGGGTTTCGGAATGAACTGGAACGAAGTGTTCGGAGCGGCCTGCGGGATCAGATTCCCCGCTTCCCGCCCGCCGCCCAACTGGCGGAAAAGCGCGTCAGCCAAACCGACTCCCCTGGATTGCGCCAGATCGCTCGCCAATTGTTGATCGTATAAGCCCTGGATGAGCCTTGTCTGCTCGTTGTCGAAAGGGCCGCTGCCAAGCGAGGTGTCGCGCATGGTTTTCAGCATCATTTGCAGGAACAGGGATTCGACCTGCTTTGATGCCGCACGCAAAGCCTCATCGGAATTGCCTTCGGTTTTCGCCAGCGCCTTCAAATCGCCCATCGAACGCGGATCGAGGGTATTGAGAAAGGCATTTGCATTTTGAACCATCATGATCTTTCTCCCGTTTCAAATGACTTCGAGTTCTGCCCGCAACGCCCCGGAGGCTTTCATCGCCTGGAGGATGCTGACGAGGTCGAACGGTTTGGCCCCAATCGCGTTGAGTGCCTTGATTACCTCCGCCAGACTCGCGCTGCTCTTGACTTCCATGACCGCGCCGCCTTCCTGGTTGATATTGATCTGGGCATTCGTTGTCGCCACCGTAGTGCCCAAAGAAGCGGGCGCGGGCTGGCTGACATCGGTGCGCGCATCGATCGTCACCGTCAGGTTGCCGTGGGCGACGGCGCAATTTTCAAGCACGACGTTTCGGTTCATCACCACCGAACCGGTGCGGGCGTTGACGACCACCCGTGCACCGGGCCGTGCGACAGAGACTTCGAGGTTTTCGATCTGTCCAAGGAACGCTACCCGCTCCGGGGCCTGCACCGGGGCAAGCACCTGGATGCTGCGCCCGTCGAGCGCCTGCGCCGAACCCGGCGCAACCATGTTGATGGCATCGGCCACCCGGCGCGCCGTGTCGAAATCGGTCTCTTTCAGTTCAACGATGACATTCGTGCCCTCGCCAAGCATGGCTGGCACGATGCGCTCCACCGTCGCGCCGCTGGGAATGCGTCCGGCCAACAGATGATTGACCGTCTGTTGCGCACCGCCCGTCTGGGCGCCCGCTCCGCCAACGGCCACATTGCCCTGCGCAATTGCATAGACTCGCCCGTCGACGCCCTTGAGAGGCGTCATGACCAGCGTCCCGCCTTTCAGGCTCTTTGCATTGCCTATCGAAGAGACCGTGATGTCGATCCGCTGGCCGGGGCGCGCATAGGCGGGAAGTTCCGCCGTCACCATCACGGCGGCCACATTCTTGAGTTGCAGGTTGCTGCCCGGCGGCAGCGTCACGCCCAGGTTGCCGAGCATGTTGACGATGCTCTGCACCGTAAAAGGGGTCTGCGTGGTCTGGTCGCCCGAGCCGTCCAGCCCGGTCACCAGCCCATAACCGGCCAACTGGTTGCTGCGCACGCCGCCGATGGTCGCAATCTCCTTGATGCGTTCGGCGCTCACACTTGAAGAAAACAGTATGGCAAGGATGAAGATCATCAGCCGCCAAAATGTACGCGTTGGCAAATGCACCGGCAGGTACATCTTCCGGGCGGGAAACTTGCGCGCGACCATGATCTGCCTCCTGGATATCCAATAAAACGCTTGTGTTTCAGAATGGGTTGACGAAGTTGAAGAAACGTTGCAGCCATCCCATATTGTTGGCCTCTTCGACAAACCCGCTGCCACGGTATTCGATCCGCGCATCGGCTACCTGCGTCGATTGCACGGTGTTGGAAGCGGAAACGTTGTTCGGGTTGACGACCCCCGAGAATCGGATGAATTCGTTGCCCTGGTTGATCGTCAGCATCTTCTCGCCCGAGACCAGCAGGTTCCCGTTGGCGAGCACGTCGATCACGGTCACGGTGATGGTTCCGGAAAACGCATTGTTGGCCGCCGACGCGCCCTTGCCTTCAAACGCGGATT
>Ga0123353_10007953_pt1 | contig 14417 bp, 10 predicted proteins | sample TergutLab28metaG_3_FD_92763 | JGI IMG/M metagenome (GOLD analysis project Ga0123353, IMG submission 92763) | Labiotermes labralis P3 segment gut microbial communities from Petit-Saut dam, French Guiana - Lab288 P3 | ecosystem: Host-associated > Arthropoda: Insects > Digestive system > Gut ... | reverse complement strand
TTGTACTTCTTATAGGCTCAACATGTTTCGGGCACTACTATGCCCATCATCAGGAGCTCGCGACTATGATGTTGATTACCACATTGGTCGTTTCGTTCTTGGTTTGCTGTATGTTGGAGGTTACATGCGGTTAGGCTGGAGTAGTGTCCGGGCATCTAGTTGGTTTTTTATTCTTCAGCCATCGAATAAAGTTTAGGAAGTGATTGCTACAAGAATTTTCTTGGATATGAACTGGCACTTTACATAGAGGATCCGCATCCTGCAACTACAGAACGAATGTTGGTGCGATACACAATAATGCCCCTGCATTTAGCAAAGAATTTACAGGTTATTAAACAAAAGTTTTCAAAGAGGAGAACTTAAAAATATCGAACGGATATATGAGCAACTCAGTCACTCGACTTAATTGCATTTAATCTTCTGGCGTCCCTTGAAGTCTAGAATATACCACAAGCGTAAGCCAGAAAGAAGGGAAATGGCTGGTACAATGCATAATCTAAGTTGCTGCTGACATAACATTCAATGGAAAGACGCCTGGAATTATGCATGCTGATAGACGGTCGTAGTATCCACAATATCAGTCAGTTACGTAAGTCTACGTCGATGCTAATAAAGGTCAGTTGCAACATGATACTGTCCTCATTGCCACAGTATATTCTAGCTCATAACTATAAAGATGACGAATAGACTGCAGCTTATAGGCCATTATTTTGCTGAAAATGATATATACAACAGTCTAGAATGACAGTCAACTCATCACGGTTCATCATGTATATTATTGGTATGTTAACAGGCGACATTCAAGAAGAGACATAATTTAAAAAAACAGACACACATTTTAATGTATAGCAGACTCCAGTCTCACAGCCATGAAAACTTCAACTTTCTTGTACATAATCCTTTTTGATGGCCATCATAAAACCAATGTAAACTATACGTGATTTCAGGCTTCCGTCGCAGTGTAAATTAAATCCTTGCTCTTCTGGGATGTTACGCAGCGCAGATTGGTAGTTAGTTACCGGCGTTTCGGGACGACGTATTAGACCCATCTTTATGTGTCAAGCAATCCAAGGAATTTAAAGGTGGGACAGATAGGTTGTCCCGAAACGTCGTGACTAACTACAGATCTACCCTGCTTAACATCCCAGAATAAGGAAGATTTCGATGTAAAATAGTTTAATTTTGTATGCATAATGTGGCGGTAAAATAGCAATAACAAGAATGATCCCCTGGCCTTTTCCAAAAATTTATATTTTTTGGGTGACAGTAGTCTTGAACGAACAGGCAATGTACGTATAACGGAACATTGAAGCGCATTCTTGCAACCGTTGTTACAGTGGAAGAGCAATGAGTATTACACAACCTGCGTTTGTGTATCTTATGTTTATTGGAACGTGCGTCATCTTGATAGTGAACAAAGAGAGACCAACTGGATGTCACTTGCTTTATTATTTCATTATTTACGGCTCAACATGTTTCGGATGTTAATACATCCATCCTGAGGAGCTTGCGACTTATTTGTTGAGTTATTTCATGGGCTGTATTGCTCTGGTTCGATGTGTGTTGGTGTTACGTTGTGGTTTGGCTGGGGTGGTGTAGTATCCGGATGCAGGCTGAAGCACAAACACACGACAACAGAGGTTAAGTTCCCTTTTACTGTCTGCGTAACAGATATACCGATGGCTGTTCTTCTCCTTCTCCTCCTCCTCCTCCTCCTCCTCCTCCTTCTTCTTCTTCTTCTTCTTTGCCCTTCAAGCTGACAATTTTACGGTGCTTGCGATGCATAGTTGTGGTCACTGCTCCAACAACATTACATACCCTGTAGTCTTGGTGATTAGCTCCTTAGTTCAGATTTATAGACGTCAAAATCCTTTGCCTCGTTTCCTGATGTAAATCCTTTCACGCGCTCTGCAGAGATTCCTTCATAATTTTCTCATAGACGATACAGGCTGTCATTTTTAAAAGAAATCAAAGCTATTTCTTGCCAGATGATGGTTTTGCTTGGTGAAACGAGGGCTCCAAAGCACTTACTTTGTCGAATGAATCGACGCACGCTATGTATACCGATGTTCCAACCCACAGTATCTTCAGTCCCTGGATATACAGTATTAAAAAAGTTTTATTTTCTATATAATTCAATGGCACAAGGCATCATCCTAAACAAACAGGTGCTGGCTCGTCAGGAAACTGGATATATCTTTCATGCACACCTCCAATTTCTTTATGCACATAAAATTGTACTACATTTTCAAATAACCCATTTCTCACTTCTTGTAGTTTCCCTAGTCCATCCCTCTTGATTTGTGTCAGTTGATGTCAGATTGGAGTGCAAAATGAAGCTTTTAAGAAACTTTGTTGAGAGGAAAATTCTTTATTGAAGGAAAGCATTTGCGAACGTTGTATAAGAATGGTTTTCTAATGTGAGATAGTGCTAACAATACATCGTCCTAGCAATTCCACACCTTGAGTTCTAAATAGTAAATCAAAGTTGGACTGGTCTTTCAAAACATGTATAAGGAATGTACGTATATTATAGCACACTTTATGAGCCGTGAATGAGCCAATAAACTGAATATCTGGTTTTATCTTGAGTTGGAAAAAGCTGTTATACACGGAGCCCTGTCACAAATATCAGAATGGAAAAGTACCAGCAGCGCGCCTAGCACTCCCTGCTATAACACTACGCACTCTTGCTGATAACCTTCATCCACAAACGGTGGGCCTCCTGTTAGGAAGCTTTCCCACATCGGACTCCTTTCCCCTTTGTAAAACATCCTTTACATGCTTCTGCTAAATTACAGATAGAAATACGATTTTTTTTGTGGTGCTGCGGCCCAACGCGGGCCATGGCCTCCTCATTCTTGAAGTTTCTGGATCACACACAACGACGTATCGCAGTCGGTAGGACTCCTCTAGACGAGTGATCAGTGCGTCGCAGAGACCTCTACCTGACAACACACAACACTCACAACAGACAAACATCCATACCCCCGGTGGGATTCGAACCCACGATCTCAGCAGGCGAGCGGCCGCAGACCTACGCCTTAGACCGCGCGGCTACTGGGACCGGCAGAAATACGATTAGATTTACAAAATGTAGATTAGAGGTAGACTATTCCACTTAGAGCAGTGGTTCCCAGACTATTCAAAAGCTCGCACCCCTTTGATTCCCAAAATATATTCTAACACCGACTTCGAAATATATTTACGTAATTAACGTGAAAGGCGATCCTGGTGGCCGCGCGGTTTAGTGATTGGGTCTGTGGCTGCTCGCTTGCTGGGACTGAGGGTTCGAATCCTGCTGGGGGATAGAAGTCTTTCTCCATTGGGTGTTGTATGTTGTCAGGTAGGGGTCTCTGCGTCGAATTCGTCGTTCGTCCAAAGGAGCTCTACCGAGTGTGGTGTGTCAGAATGTGATCGTGAGCCTTCTATACTGAGGAGGACCTGGCCCACTGGGGGCTGCTGCACCACTAAAATATTTAACGTAAAAATTTATATGCAATGAAAAGTGAAAATTCGTCAGATTTGGTGGAATATATTCACACACTAACTGTGTATGATTTTGTGCATAAAATCACAATTGCGCGAGGTCAGATTACCACTCATTGATTCAATGGTTTCGAAATCTGTCAACGTCTCACACCCCTAGAATGAGCCTCTAGCACTCCTGGTTGGAAACCACTGGCCCAGGAACGTACGTTTAATGTGACGCAGAGAACAAAATGTCCTCGGATGTTCATGACATGACATCACACATCAGGATAGACAGTTGCGGCAGCAGTCGTCCGTAAGATCAATCTACTGAACAAATTGGAGCCACGTCTCAGACTTCAGGAATGAGATGTGGAGGTAAATTGTACCCTGGAACAGGCCGTGAAGGCCCGGACGGGGAGTAGATGTATAGCTCTACTCTTTCTTTAACCTTGGCGCTACATGGGGTGTGTTGTCAACGCCACGCTCCAGCCACTGTACCCCCGGGAATGACCCGGTACCCGTTGCATAGGAGCTGGGTGGGCCCTAGGGCCGATCTGGACGGGTGCAAAAATCTCACCCCCACAGGGATTCGATCCCCGTAGGGATTTACTGTGCCAACTACGCTATTCCGGTCCGCGAACTGAGGAGTACATTCATTCAATAAAGCGGGGCTTCCTAGAATATGTTCCGCCGATCCCAAGGGATCCTCGACCAGTCCCAGGGCACCCGTTGATAAATTTCTGTAATGGATAGTTTGAGTTTACTTATTTTTGTAATTAAAGGAATAATGTTGTGTTAAAATAATAGCGGAACTTCTTTAATTGGCGATGTGGTTGTTTGGTATAACCGTTAGAATAACTAATTAAGATACCACCTGTATCCACGAAGTGGGTGACAATCATTTTAATTTAAGTCAAATCGTGCAATTCATTGTTACTTATGCTAGTGGCATGTATTCGTAGCTGTCTAAAATCAGTTCTGAGATATAAATATCTAATTCTGTGTACCTATCATGACATTCCATATTTTTATGTGAGCAATGATGTGAGGATCCGTGGTTATTTTTCGAAGCCAAGGCGGTCCGCAAACAAAAAAGTTTGGGAAATACTGACATACAGTTATCTGAAGTGGAAAGTAGAAGAAAAGTTGCAAGCACATTACATACATCCCGGGGGACCGGTTGTTTCCTCCTCGAATATCTCTTACTTATAAAATTTCAGTAGCTACTTTCTGTACAGTCAGGTCTGAGACCCAAACAGCCTCCTTTTCGTCGGATAAGGGAAGCTATTTCCTACGGGGTTAAGCGGCCGGAGCGTGAAACAGACCACTCTGTAGTGCAAAGGTTAAGAATGAGTGCGGCTAAACCTCCAATCCCCCATACATCTTCATGGATTGCACAAGGACACATTTTACTTTTACTCTCTGTGCAACATTTTCATGGCAGTAAAGAATGACTGATATTAGCTTTCCGTCTACAGTTCCTGCCGAACGAATTTCTTTCGTGGAGGAGGGAAATTTAATTGTGAAGGAGATAAAAAAGGGCCCTTTGCAAAACACAGTTTCTTCTTCCCACAGAAGCATGCCTTGTATTTGTATTCTGAAAAATCCGAAATACAGACCTCTTAGGGCTCAGTTCAGTTTAGGTTACGTATAAAGGTTTAACCATATAAAGACGAAGCGCAGACCGCTTTATTTAAAGACGCAGTTCGTACCGCGCAGTAAACATATTTCATCTCGTTTATAAAAACCCATCAGTTATGTTGTATGGGGCAGAAGTTGCTGTTTGTTCTGAGATAAATTCAAACCACATAAATACAGTGTGGGCAGAAAGTAAAATTCTTGAATGTTAAACCTGTTGGTGCATCACGTAAATAGTAAGATTTAAAAGGTTAATCCTTCCGGCTGGAGTCGACTCAGCCTCTGAAATAAATTATTACAAGGAACATACCCTGAAGGGTAAAGGTGGATAGTGCATAGGGCTGAGAGCTTCACCACACTCATGTTCCGACTGTCCAGAAATTCTGGCAGCCTCAATCTCCTACAGCAATTAGGCCTGTCCGGGCCTCTCATTGGCCAGCTCTACTCTTTTACACGTAAAGGTGGGTCATACCACAAATCGGGGGTGTAGGGGAGGCTTTATATTGAGTATCTGACCTAGTGTTCCGTATCAACGCTGTGACTGGGCCAGAGGGCTGCAGGGCGGCGTTCGATTCAGACCTCTTTTCTACACACTATGGTGATTGTTTCTCCGGGCTTAATCCGGCCGAAGCGTGAAGCTGCTCACTCACGTATGTTTACTTTTGTTGTTAACCGAAAAACTATACCTCGGACCTATTCATTGCCTGGTGATCGAGCCTATGTAAGGGTTAGGCAGTTGGATTGCTTGGCCCTTTTGACTCAGATGTGACGGATATGTTGCCCGAAAGTCGGTAACTACCAATATAGGGACGTAACATCGCAGAAGATTGAAGATAACAATCTATGGTGAACGGATGTTTATCCACACTAACAGAACATTTCAGTTAGTTAGTTCTTGTTCCGATCGCGGACGTACGCCTCTTAAAATGTGTGCCAAGGTTAAAGACGCCCGTTGTTTTTAGATCGAGGAAACATCCATAAAACTATTTAATGTCCCTTGCTTTGTGCATATGGGTGTGCTTTCCTTAAAGGCTCCACATTACGCGACAGTCATTGCTTATTTATAAAGCTAACCATTAAACGAACTGACGGTAGGCAGTGCCCACATGAGTGGTTTGGTCTGCATTTAGAATCCGTTTTGTGAGAAAAGAAAGAAGAAAATGACGTAACTCTCGACAATAAGGCAAGTTTTCGGGGCGAAAAAATAAACGTGAGATCTGATTGGAGACGAGGAGATTTGTGAAGTCTGTGGTAACAGAAATAGGTTTATAACAACCTAAACGTTACGTTGTGGAAATTTCCATATCCACGTTACTTAATCATTATTCCATGGAAAGGAACAATGTTGCTAACCAAGAAAATTAATTTTAATGAAGCAAAACTGGACGCCGGCACAAAGCATACCGCACAGACCTCACTCTTTTCTGCGGAAACCGGCGTATTAGCCACTACCTACACAAGTGACGTAACCCTACCTTCATTCCAAACATATGAGCTGTAGCTGCTACATATATATAATGCACACGTAATGGTGATTCATTTTACCAGTCACACAACATTTCTACCACACCTACCCATGCTGCTGTAATTGTCACATATCAGTATATCGCAGTGCGTGGTTTTTGGCCGGTGGAACTTTCAAATGGTAGGCTAGGAGCGAGTCACTAATTCTGTGTCATGTTTGCTCTAGTCCTCCTCCCTGCCACCGTCAGTACAGTTGACGTTGTCACGCTTAAGTTCCAGACAAATAAGCACCCACCCCTCGCTACCTTGCCACACCCAGTAGGTTCGGTCACCGGCTCCGCTAACTCCACGCTCCAAAAACCATGAACTGCACTATACATCACCTAACATCCGAGACATAATATTCGATGCCTTAACCCAATGAACAGAACACTTCAAAGTGCAAGAAAAGTGTTTCTTATACGTAACGGGTGTCTAGGATCTGAAGTAAATCACCTCCTGCATCTCTTTTAAACATGATGAGTAAAAACGTAATAATAACTGCAGTAAGATGAACTAAAACGCGAGGACCACGAATCATGGACAATCAGAATACCTGCGAGCGCTCTGCTGCCTGCCGTCACTTGAAACTTTCAAAGTGAAAATCGATTCAAGTCATCAGCTGAAATAATGCTTGTTTTGTGAGCCACGCATGAGTCGCAACGGGGTTTCCATAATTACATTAGAGCTTGGTTTGTAAGTGAAGTCACGCCCTGAAACCAAGTGAAATGTAAGGCTGCCGACTATCACATGCGCACAGTAGTACGTAGACTGTAATGCCGTCTTCAGTGTTCACAGCTATGTTGTACTGCCTACTGTGTAACGTTGGTAACAGCTCTTCAGGTAACGAATTCTTATACAAATGCGGATGATTACAAGAGTAGTTGCTGGCAAAATATAGTTCAATTTGTGTGTCATGGAACATCACCATAACAAATAATGACCTATAAAACATGTTAATTATACTAAATAGCCATCTCAGTTCATGAGCAACTTTTTTGGTTAGATCTTTTAGTTGTCGTTGTGAATACCCAGACCACTATGAATAAGGATTATTGATTAAACTGTAATCGTTTATCTATTATGAGTGCTATCCATAAAGTTGTTTGAGGCACTGCACCACAAGACGGGAGGTTCCGAGACCGATTCCCAGTGTGGTCCTTGGAAATATTCAAGTGACCTGTTCCTGATGCCTGCATTCAGTAGCCCTGGGGTCCACTCAGCCTGCAACAGAGATGAGTGCTACGGAATTTCCTTCGGGGTAATCTACGGCCGACGGGTAGATGGATGGAAGTCCAACGCTCAATTCCCCTCTGAAATTTTATGACTTTTTAGGGAAATCTTTACCTTTACCAGGCCCAATATGCATACACTAAACCACCATTTTTTATCGGGGTCTGTTGTGTTCTCTGTAACGTCATTCGTAAACCAAGCTGCATAGTAACCATGGAAACTCAGTGCTCTTTTCAACCCGGGTTTGAACGTTACTCACAAACCAAGCTGTATGTTAAATATGGCAACCTGGTAACCATACTACACTGAAAGAAAGAAAACCATATACATGGTAACTCGCGCATGACACATGTTACCGGACTGTGATGTGAAATGCAGTAACGATGGAAAATCTAATGTGACGTCACTCAAAAACCAAATCTGTCTGAAGATTACAAATAGGTGTGACTCACTCACACCAAGAATACTGTAAAACTTAGATATAAAGTGTATGTGTATACATATGAATATATCGCTGATCCGGAAATTAGTTGTACAAAATGCTGACAACAATATATTTGTAGGGTTCTTCCCATAGATCGCTAATTAGGAAAACATTTCTTTCGGAAGTCTCCGATTTTTATTCACAGCTATATTAAAGATTGGGCAATATTATTGATTCAGTTGTGTTGTGTAATTATCTGTTAAAGAAAAAAGACGTTTTCAGTGTCATGATAGACGCCACTGATTAATACACGAACAGTGTCACCCCGTCATTCACATTGTGGCTATATTTCTACCGTTATATATACATATATACTGATATTTGAATGCAGAATAACTTTACTCTTCAAGTATCCTGTGCAACATCTGTGGAGCAATAGAAATGAAGATTCGAGAAAATATGAAAGAATAAACTCAAAGATGTTTCCACTCTCCGGCCTCGAACCTTCTTCACTGCTCACGAACGTGCAGGTATTATTTTGTTGAGCTCTGTATTGAAAAATAACTCCCTAACTAAATATATAATTTATTTTGAGGCTTTGAACGTGTTCCTATTTATTGAAAAGTCCACACACACCTAAAAATTTCGATTCTTACCTCCCCCTCCTTTTTCTCTCTCTCTCTCAGGGGCAATAAAATTGCGTGCCTAACAGAGTCAGTAAAACGTCGTCCGGTCACGTGACCCAATGCTGCTTTGGTGGAGACTGGCATGTCTATTAACTTGAAAAGAAGTTTTTCTATGAAAGGCACTCTAGCCCACTGTACTCAGAAAAGTTCTTCTTGATAAGTTAATTGTTGCTCAGCTTGTCAAGTAATTTCCCGTATCTTGTAGGAGAGAATGTCCTTTACCTTCCTCACAATAACACACCAGAGGTCCGTATCTTGAAACAGATAACTTCAGTCAACAAAATCTATTCCCATTTATCTAAACTCCACTGTAATATTCTCTCAACTATGCTTATACCCTACAACAGGTTTTTACCCACAGGTTTTCTCATAAACTCCCGCTATTATCTTGCTTCCATTTTTGCTCATTCTTCCGAGATTTTCATTCACGTAATAAAAGTAATGTTTTATAATCCGACATATTTTAATCCGGAAATCCTGCTAAGGCCACTTGAGGAAAGTAGTCCCCAGACCACTATACTTGGGTTTTACCAGAAAAAGCTTTATCAATGAACAGGCAGGCCCCAAGGGCCTGTTCAAAAAAACCTCCACGAGTGCTGTATCTCCTAACCCCTTATTCCCTCCTCCAGAAACAAAGAGGAAACTCCTCATGGCACTGAACCAGCAAATGAAAAAGAAATCCAAATGGAACACTCCTCTGATTATTTGTGCAGCATAAGTATGGGAACAGTAAAAAATTACCTATAAAATCTTAGGTAAGTATGGGTACCGCCCGATAATCCGGAATATCCGACAATCCGGCACCCGCCCAATACCTTGGGTGCCAGAATGAACGAATTTACTTTAAGCGTCCAGGAATTCCAATAACTATTATCTCATTATACAGTTTTTCTCCTCTTTCCTATTACTTCTTGCTGCTTATGTCCAAATATTTTCCTCGGCACCGTCTTTTCGAACACTCTCAACATACGTTATTCCTTCACGGTCAATTATCAAGTTCCACAGCTGCATAAAATGCCAACATTACTCTTTCCAATTATAATAGTTACGTATTTCTTTCAACATGACAGCTGAATATCGCCTTCAACGCCCTTGAGAGGATCAGCGTCGTTGTTTGCTTGCCACTGTTGAGTTTTGTAAGCCTATGGCCTCAGCCGCTGAGGCAGCACAATTTGGACCGGCTGTGACTTGTTTAGTTGGCCTACTCTATTATTCGGGGACCGCGGTAGCACAGTGGTTAAGGTGCTGTGCTACAAATCGGAAGGTCGCTGGCTCGATCCCAGGTGGTGTCAGTGGATTTTTCATTGACATATAATCCCTACGAACGCACCACGACCCTGGGGTCGACCCAGCCTCTAATAGAAATGAGTACCAGGAGTATTTCCTGGGGGGTAAAGGCGGCCGGTGCGTAAGGCTGACAACCTTACCACCATCCTGTGCCGTTGTCACGAAATCTGGAAACCTTAACTTCCTGGAACCCTCTGGGCCTGTCCAGGCCTGTAAACGGGGATGCTTTACCTTTCACACTGTTCCTTGTCTGCCCTCGATTATGGATGTCTAAGCGAAGTGCCATGTGCAGCTGTGTTTTATTGCTGATCATAGTCACAAGCCTTCTTAAAGTCATAGCTATCAGTCCAGGATAATTTTCAAACTTGGCAGACAGGCCAGTGTCTTTGCTTAGGAAGTGTCTATTATGAACAAATGTAATCAGTGCTATGTAGAGAGAAGCCACAATCAGAGAGATAAAGAAGACTGTGAAATATTGAAATAAAGACGTCAGCTGTAAACTTATATAATTTCCGGGTTCGGAGTTAAAAAAAACTACTTGTATTTAACTTATTGTTGTGTTGACTGTACTAACATGGTTATCACCGAGTACAAGTAATTGAGCAAAATTTCCTGTTATTCAAGAAAAATAATACCCATTTTTCTCCTGTTTTTATCGTCCGAAGTACTCTATCTTAACTTCGGCCAGACATATAAATGAATATATATAATTTCCAACTGTGAAACACGAACTTTGTAAGTTAGTGTTATTTTATTGCGAGAAAATAATACAAATATTATCTAAAAGGAATAAGTATATAATTGGGTCTATTGCTGGTATCCCGAAGAAAATCATTAGCAGACCGAAATACGAACAAAAGTCGAAGGACGTGACAGTAACGAATTAAACACAAAATTTCGCGTGGTTTATTTTATGGCTCCATTAGTATCCCGCGCTGTATAAGGTCACAGGAGGACAAATGGTGAATGGTGAACTGAAAAAGGATTTTGGCGCGGCGAGAGGGGGGGGGGGGAGGAGCAGTCCTATATAATCAAGGTAACATGCTGGTATTTTCCTGGATGAGGGCTATTACAAGACTTGAAATACGTAAGGGTAGCTGAAATCCCGCGCGAGAGTTGACATGGAAACTTCATACCACAGTTTTAGAGAGGTAACTGATACAAGACATTGTTCTGTAAAATACAATGCTTTAATTTAGATTTGAGGGCCGATAAATGTGACAAAATGTGACTATTCAGTTCCTAGCCTGCTTTCTCAAGCAACAGCTAGTAATACATGAACATTTAATTTTTACCCCTTTTTTGTAATATCGTAAACTCTTTCAGAGAAAAGACTAGAACACGAAAGTGTGTGATGTAGGTTGCTGAAAAAATAACTGAGCCAACACAAATTTTGTTACGCGTCTTGCATATCGGCAGTGGGGTTTCAACCTTAAATAGTCTGGAGCATAGGCGTAACTCGGGGGAGGGGGTTGCAAGGGGGGCGAATGTTTCTCCAATATTTTTTCTACCAAACAATAGTTGTTTTGGCTAACGAGTTGAAGATGGGCAAATAAAAGAGAGATATATTTTCTAAACGACCACTTGAGAGGTGTAAAGATAGAAAAAAATTAAAAACCCACGTTTGACTGCTTCATAATTTAAAGTTTCTAATACCCATGGCCGATTTTGTCCCTCCCCCCATGTCGTTATCCAAATTCCGCCTAAGGTTGTAATAAAATGTACAAACTTCAACGGTTGACACAGAGTAACTGACTGTACAAAGAAGTATCATACACAGTACACCTTCCCCACATCCCTCTTGAGTCGTTTGTCTGCTTCGGCTAATTAGCCTACTTCTATACGCATATTCCCCTGAAGCCTGTTCGCAAAGACACAGGGGTGATAATTAGATATTTTTGCCAGAGACAAAATCTTCAGAGTGGTTGACATAGTTCGCAGACGCCAGGAGAAAAATACAAAAAATAGGCAGAGCGTACGAATCCTCTAGCAACGACATCCCCCCGCTATCCATGCGGCTTCTTCAGCAGCAGCAGTACAGTCGACCCGATCTGTGAATCCCCGCACCTGAATGTATGGGTGTGTTACAATCGCTAACGTTCCTTCCCCGTGAATGTGTCCGTCGCTGCGGAAATCTGAGGATAGCGAAGGTAAGGTCATTTCGTGACCTACAGTAGAAGAATCAATGGCGTGTGAATTGTTACATATTACATTAGCTGTTGATCAATATCCTTTCCATCGAACAAGGTGCAGCGCTTATCCATTAATGGCTCAAAATCCAATAGCCGTGCCCACAAATAAATAATTTCTCTATTTTTGTTCATGATGTGTGCAACGCGATACAGAACGACAGCGACATATCGGCGAATATCTCAAGTAATATTGTGATGCGCCGGTCCCAGTGGTCGCACAGTCTAAGGCTTAGGTCTATGGCCGCTCGCCTGCTGAGATCGTGGGTTCGAATCCCACCGGGGGCATGGATGTCCGTGTGTTGTGTGTTAGCAGTTAGAGGTATCTGCGACCCGCTAATCACGCGTCCAGAGGAGTCCTACCGACTGTGATGCTTCGTTGTGTGTGATCTAGAAACCTCAAGAATGAGGAGGCCATGGCGCGCGTTGGGCTGCAGCGCCACGGAGGGGGGGGGGGGAAAAATAAATAAATATTATGATGCACAGTACTTCGCGCAAATCTGACTGCTGCTATGTGAGGCAAACAATTAATTCTTTTCTTTCAAGAACCACATTTTGGTTACTACCGTACTCACAACAGAATCAGACACCCTAACGAAGCCCTCAACCCGACACTACATTCCTCTAAGACTAGTTTTGATAGCATCCTCATACGTTAAGTGTCCCACGTGAATTTCTTTTGGAGTTTACTGATCTTTGATCAAATTAATATCTTCAGCGGCTTTTCCTGAAACATCCTTAATATATGCGCTTCACTCAACCCTTCCTTTCCAGCAAACTTCAAAATTATCCTAAGAACCAGCAATATAAATAACATAGGCTCGGTCACCGTGAGCACCGAATTTGTTAAATGTGATAAATAATGCTTTTGGAATGTAAATATACAAGAAAATTTGGTAAGCAGCGTCAGGCTCTTCATTGCCTCTCGATTTTCTTCAGTTACAGAACACGTAAAATAATAACCACAAGCATTTATACTTTCCATTTTAACGATTGTAAAGTGACCAGGAAAATGGAAAATTAATAAAACAGGATGGAGTTTCTTATAGGGTACTCCAATGCGGTACATTTAGACATGTTGGCGCCTGGCAGCTGTACCGTGACCCCGTCACATAGCGAGCGTGGATCGGCCAGTCATTCCGGCTTAACTGACATTCACGACATTTGCTGTCGTTACTTACAGGTTTCTTGCACACAGACTACACGGTGTCGATGATAAAGATGACTGATGAATGACAATATAGCATGGATATTTGTAAGGTACAGATTGTGGCTCAATTCGGGTACTATTCCGGAACTGTTCCAGTACTGAGGAAAATCAGGGACATCAGGATAGCCGGTGTTCCAGTCAAAATTTAAAAAGGGCATCCCCCCTCCCCCGAGTACAAAAAGTTAAGATTTCCTACTTCGCTGACCTGATCGATGCTCAAATATTAGCTCGCCGTGCGGTGAGGTGCATCGAATAGTATAATGTGTACTTTACGAGAAACCGTAAAGCAGTGATGTACACAGTGTAATAATGTACGGTGACAACATAAATAAAAAATTTTTACGACCTGAGCCACGATACGCTTGCAAATTTAACGCATAAAATTCCGCGAATTTAATGTTCTTCTATATGTCTCTCAGGGTGATACTGTCAATCACCTACTGCCTGCATGATTTCAGCTTTAACCAATCTGAAATTTAAGAACAGCGATTTAATTCCGGGATAAAACAATCAAAATTGCCTCGCGTACCACATTTTCGGAAGGACTGGTGTCCTCCTCGCCGTTTGTTAGTTAGGTTTAATCTTTTAAAAAGTGAAATTCGACTTCCTGGAGACGGCAAAGTTCACGTTTCGGCCAATGAAAATATTGCAGCTTCAGCAGGGAATATTTCTTTTTTTAGAGGTGACCGAGGACGCGAGCTCGAAGGGTGGGGACTGTTTGTAATACGTCAGAGTCGAGTGGAGGCGTTATATATATATATATATATATATAT
>Ga0123353_10007952_pt1 | contig 14417 bp, 9 predicted proteins | sample TergutLab28metaG_3_FD_92763 | JGI IMG/M metagenome (GOLD analysis project Ga0123353, IMG submission 92763) | Labiotermes labralis P3 segment gut microbial communities from Petit-Saut dam, French Guiana - Lab288 P3 | ecosystem: Host-associated > Arthropoda: Insects > Digestive system > Gut ... | reverse complement strand
GCCAGTATCGTGCTGACCACCGGGACCGAAGCGACGGAGGATCTCAAATTGGAGATCCAGGAGTACGTCAAGTCCCACACCGCGCCGTATAAATACCCTCGGATCGTCGTTTTCAGGGACAGTCTGCCAAAAACGATCAGCGGGAAGATCCAACGAAACAAGCTATAAGCGAGAACACAGGGGGACGGTTCTGTTGTGTTCGGCTAGAGCCGAACACAACAGAACCGTCCCCCTGTGTCGTCCCCCTGTGTTCAAGTCTGCGTTGCCCGTTGGCTATAAAACCATGTTAAACATATCCAGGGCGTTCTGCTTGTAGATCATACGCTTTTCGTCGTCCGGGATGGTCATCCGGTCAATTGACTCGATAGTACCTTCTATCATACCCCATTTTGGCCCCAGCGGGGCGTCTGTCCCGTAAAGCATGCGTTTTGGTCCGAAGAATGAGTACGCGTCCATAAGGCCATTAGTGTTGCCGTAGATAGCGGTGTCTACATAGAATTTATGGAAATCATCGGACAGTCCCTTGTATGGCAGCGGATAAAGATTCAGCGTATAATGCACTCTGCCTGTGAAGAATGGAACCAGCGAACCCGCATGGTGGATAATGATCTTGATGTCCGGGAATTTCTTGAATATGCCAGCAACCACAAGCTTGTGCATACAGCTTGCAAGTTCGAACTCCCATGTGAACAAATCGTTGTCATGGTCAAGCTGCGTGTTAAGCGTGGGGTGTATCCAAACCGGCAGCCCCGCGTCGTCCGCGATTTTGAAGAGCGGCAGGAACTGTTCGTCCGATACCGGCACGCCGTTGATACGCGTATATAGCTGGATGCCCTGCAGCCCGCAGTCTTTTATCGCTCTCTCAGCCTCTTTGCAGGCCGCGTCGACGTCATTCATCGGGACTATCGCCGCCGCGCCCATAAATTTATCCGGATATCGGAGAACGAGATCTGCCAGGTCATCATTGCCGATTTTTGCAAGCTCGACCGCATCGGTCGCTTTCTCCACATACCTCTCGAGAGGCAGGTTTGCCATTGTCAGCACTTGCAGCACCCTCGGATAACGGCTCATGAGCCGCATGCGTATCTCAAGGTCGGCGACAGCCGGCGTCCTGATCTCTATGCGATCTCTTATCGCCGGTACCAGTTCCGCGTATTTTTTGACAAAGTTTGGCGTCAGGATATGCGCGGCCATATCTACATACATACCGGTATACATAAAATAAAACCTACTTTCTAAATATTAGTTAGCTTACAGTTATTTTGGAAACGGACTACTAGTTCGCCAACGAGTAACCGCCGTCCACCGTGATTACGGTACCTGTGATCTGCTCGCTTGCTGCGCAGGCCAGATAAACGACCGCCGCAGCGATTTCAAGCGGTTTGTTCCTGCGCCCGGTCGGCGTACGCTCCATCCAGAACTTGTTGAGCTCCGCATACCTGACCGGATCGACCTTTGACCCCAGATTACTCTCGGTGTAACCCGGAGCGACCGCATTCATGCGGATCTTGTACTGCGCCCACTCCTGGGCAAGCATCCTCGTCATATGGTTCACGCCAGCTTTCGCCGCACTGTAGGACACTGTGGTTTGCGGCAGGTTTACTATCTCCGCTGCATTTGATGTTATGTTGATGATGCTGCCCCAGCCTTGTTTCCGCATCTGCTTTGCGGCAAAAACAGACATGATGAACTGGCTGGTGAGGTCGAGCTCTATCACGTCGTGCCAATCCGCAAAATCATTTTGATCTGCCTCTATCGACTCGAACCAGCGAACGGCGCCCGCGTTATTTACAAGCACCTCAAGACGCCCGAACTCCGCTACTACCGCGCTGACTACTTTTTCCGGGTCCCCTTTCCGCAAAAGGTCGCCCTGAAAATGCTTGACTGTCGCGCCGAATTTCGATGCTATCTCCCGCGCTGCTTCGCTGCCGTTCCCGCTGTCCCGCGACATGATCGCGACATTCGCTCCGCATTCGGCGAAAGCTTCGGATATGCCCCTTCCGATACCGGCGTTCCCGCCGGTGATCAACACGGTAAGACCCTCTACGCTGAACGCGTCCTTCATTGATGTGATCATAATAATCTCCTTCGGCTCCGTATATCCCCCTGATACTAACCATCGCAAGTTCATCTTTCAAAAACCAGCTCGTATCTTATCCCATACTGATTGTTAAGTCAAGCCGGTTCATGCGGGTATATGCGACAAAATCCGCAAATCGACGCGCGACTTACGGATCGCTTTTTTGCAGGATCATTCTGTTGTTATTTCTTGTTTCTCGCGTCGTCGAGCGCTGTTTTCAGGGCGTCGTCCACCGAATCGACAGCGGCGCTCCTCACATTCGTCAGATCCTTGATGTATATCCTTTGCGTTATCTCCTGCCGGCTGTGGCCCAGCGATTTTGAGACGTCATACAGCGGCGCGCCGAGTATCGCTATGGAACCGTGCGTGTGCCGCAGGTCGTGAAAACGTATATGCGGCAGGTCTGTTCTTTCAAGCAGGCCCTGAAACAGCATCGACAGATAATTCGGCCTGTATGGTTTGCCGTTTTTGTAGCAGAGGACATAACCGCCGTCCGTGTAGCGCGCCCCGTACGCGGTTTTATTCACTTCGCGCTCAGCAAGCGCCGCGAGCAGCGCCGGGACCAGGCCGTCCGGGATCTTCAGAGTGCGTTCTGATGTGTGGCTTTTCACGGGTCCGTCCACAACGATCGAGCCCGCCATAGTGCGATTGTCGACGATGCCAATAGCACGGCCGGTTATGTCGACGTTTTCCCAGCGAAGCCCGCATATTTCGCCGCGCCTGAGCCCGAGATAAACAGCCAGATGTATTGCAAGTTCGATCCTGTCGCCTTCAGCCGCACGGAAGAGCTCAATTATCTGGCTTGCGTTGTATACATGGCTCGAAAACGGCTCCATCTTCGGCGGTCTCACGCCCTTCATCGGCGTTGCGGTAATTTTCTCTGATTGTTCGGCGGAGGTGAAGATGGACATGAGCACATCGTAGTGCTTGCGCACGGTGTTTGCGTTCAGTTTCTTGTCGTTGCGCAGATGTGCGAAGTATTTGTAGACGTCTTCTCTCTTTATGCTTTGCAGCGGTGTTTGCCCGAAGAACGGGATAAGGTGTTTGGTGAGCATGACTCTGTAGGCGTACTTCGTCGTTTCGCGTATGTCCGCTTTTTCGTAGTCCAGCCAGTAATTGCCGAAGCTGCCAATTGTGTCCGCAGCAGTCGCCGGCGCTTTCCGCCCACCCTTACCGGTCACGAATGTCTTTAGAGCAGTGAGGGCGTCCGTCTTTTTCCTTGAGGGCTGTTCGGGTGCTGAGGCTTCTTTTACGATACTGCTTATGGCTGAATCGCCCGGGCCTGTCAGGCCTGGGCGTATGTAGTCCGGGTGCTTTTCACCAACGTATGATACTCTCATCATAAGAAAAGGTTATCACGGCGGTACTTGTCGTGTCAATAAACGTTTGGGTGTCGGTTTGACGCCTTTTTTGTAGAGAAAACGTTGAAGGAAGGTGTGTGGATCGCCGCACACGCGGGCGGATTGCCATCCGCCCTACAATGCCTTCACCGGCTCCTTCAGAGACTTTATACTCGCCCTTACACGATAATAGTTTAGTATCAATGCAAACACAAGCAGAAGGCCTTTGGCCACTACCTGAAAATAAAAGTTCAGCCCGCTTTGGATCAGCCCGTTATTGAAGCTGGTTATGAGCATAATACCCAGGAAAACACCGGTCATTTTACCTGAGCCGCCCGTAAAGGAAACCCCTCCCAGTATTATTGCCGTGATCGCGTCCAGGTCCGAACCAACAACGGATGTGTAGGAACTCATATGCATACGCGAGGCAAAAAGCACACCCACCAGGCTGGCGAGGACGCCGTTGTTTATAAACAGGATGGTAGTGATCCTCTCGGGCTTTATCCCCGCGAGCCTGCCGGCGTATGCGTTGCCGCCAGTGATATATATCCGGCGCCCGAACCCGGTGTAAGACAAGATCACCCCATAAACTATCAAAAGGACGATCATAATGATGAAAGAAAGAGGAAAGATCCATATGCTCGTAGCTTCCAGCGCTAAAAAACTCTTGTTTCTGATAGGTATGTTCGCTCCGTTCGTCACTAAAAGCGCAACGCCGTTGTAAATCGTGCTGATCGCAAGCGTCGATATGAACGGCGCTATTTTCACTCCGTTGACAAAGAAAGCGTTGACGACCCCCGTTGCGGCGCCAAAAAGAAGCGCCAGTAAAACTGCCGGGACCCAGGGCATATCCGACCTGAGCAGCATAGCAACCAGGATACCGGCCATCATGCCCGTGCTGCCGGTCGACAAATCTATCTTGCCGCTTATAAGAAGGCATGACAGACCGACCGCAAGAGTGCCCATAACGGAAACAGAATAGAAAACCGTCGTGATGTTGATTCTTGAAAGATAATTTGGGTTTATAAGCCAGAACATGAGTATAAAAGCTATCCAAATCAACAGCAGCGGAAGTTCGTTTATACTCAGCAGCTTTCTAAATATATGCCGAAAATTCATATCCGTCGCTCCCCCTATGCTTTCATTGCGAGCTCAAGGACAAGTACTTCCGTCGCCTCATGTCTTGAAAGTTTGCCTGTAATTCGACCGTCATGTAAAACAATGATCTGATCGCTGACATTCAGCACTTCGGTCAGTTCAGAGGATATGAAAATGACCGCGATGCCCTGTGCGGCAAAGTCGTGTATCATCTGGTACACTTCCGCTTTTGTCCCGACGTCTATGCCCTTTGTCGGTTCGTCAAGGATCAGTATCTTCGTATCTACCAGATTTGACGTCCAGCGCCCCAAAATAGTCTTCTGCTGATTTCCGCCCGATAGTTCCTGTGTCAGTTTTTCAGCGGATGGCGTCTTGATGGAATACTTGCGCACAGCATCAGCGGCGAGCTGTTGCTCTGTTTTTTCATCGAGGAAGATCCCTTTTCTCAGCTTCGATAAAACTGGGATGCTGACATTTTTTCGGATCGATTGCCCCAGAACAAGACCTTGCTCTTTTCTGTCCTCAGGGCAAAGAGCGATCCCGCTGTCGATAGCATCTCTCGGAGACTTGAAGTTGACGCTCTTGCCATCAAGCAATATCTGCCCTGAGATTATCGGGTCGGCGCCGAATATCGCACGCATGACCTCGGTGCGGCCCGCGCCTATCAGTCCCGAAAAACCCAGGATCTCTCCGCGCCGCAGTTCAAAGCTTATATCCTTGACATAATCGGTCACAAGATCCCTGACTTCGAGAATAACATCTCCTATTTCTTCATTACGCCTCAGATTTGCATAGGTGTCACCGACGTCACGTCCGACCATGGCTTTGACCAGCTCGTTGCTGTTTGTCTGCGACGTCTCAAAACTCGCTACCAGCTTTCCGTCTTTTAAAACAGTGATATCGTCCGCGATCTGGAAGATCTCCGCAATGCGGTGAGACACATATATTATTATTTTTCCTCGATCCCTGAGCTGCCTGATCAGCTTGAAAAGGATCTCTATTTCTTTATCCGTAAGCGGTGCGGTGGGTTCGTCAAAAGCGATTATATCCGAATCACGCCTGTAGGCTTTCATGATCTCTATCATTTGCTGATGCGCAACAGTCAGGTGCCCGACGATATCCGTCGGTTTTATCGGCAGATCAAAAATATCCATTATCTCCTGGGTCTTTTGCTTGAGCTTCGATCTGCTGACAAACCCAAACATATTCTCCTGAAGGTCATCCAGAAAAACATTCTCCATCACACTCATCGCACTGACGAGCTGGCGTTCCTGGTAGATGATGCTGATGCTGGACTTTATGGATTGATACGGGGACGAAAAACTCTTTACAACACCGTTTATGCTGATGTGGCCTTTGTCGGGCTGAAGGTCTCCGCTCAGGATCTTTAAAAGCGTACTTTTCCCGGCTCCGTTTTCCCCCATCAACGCGCAGACACGACCCCCGTCTGCACGGAAACTGACATTGTTCAGTGCCTGAACACCGGGGAACGCTTTACTTATATTAGTAAATTCCAGAAATTTATCCATAATCTACTCCCGGTCCATTTGCGCGCCGAGGGCGCCTTTTTCCGTCGTCTTCGACATTTTTTTGACCTCGAGCTTCATTGTTCTGCGTCTTGAAATATAATCAAGCGATAATGCGAGCAGAAGCAGAGCGCCCGCGGCGATGCTCTGCCAGTGAGGCGAAAAACGCATGATCTGAAGTCCGTTCTGGAAACTGCAGAGGACAAGGAGTCCGAGGAAGCAGCCCAGCATACTGCCGGAGCCCCCTCCAAAAGAAATCCCCCCAAAGATCGCGGCGGTTACGGTTGGAAAAGCGTAAGCATTCGTACCATCGAGATTGCCGGTCTTGATCCGCGCGGCAAGCAGCACCCCGGCAAGAGCTCCGAGCATTCCGCTGTTTGCAAATACTATATATGAAAGCCTTTTTGGGTTGAGCCCCGCCAATCGCGCGGCTTGCCTGTTGCCTCCGCAGAGATAAATACTTCGCCCAAAGTCCGTTCTTGAAAGGATTATCCCGTAAACTATGATGACAATGAGAGACATAACGACTGTGACCGGAACTATGCCCCATATCCTGGTGTCCCCTATCCAGTCAAAGACGGGGTGGTCTATGCGCAGTGTCCTTCCGCTTGGCACGATCAGCGAGATACCTCTGGCTATGAAGGACCCTACCGCCAGTGTTGCAATGAAGCTCTGTATAAGAAACTTGTTTATGAGCAGCGCGTTGATCAGGCCAAACACAATGCCCATGATCAGACAAACGATCACAGCGACAAACCAGGGTATGCCCGTCTCGTACAGGATCGTCGCAAGTACTGCTCCCGCGGCGGTACCGATATAACCGGGCGAGAGGTCAAACTCGCCCAGCAGGATCGGAAAAGATACGGCGACGGCAAACGTCATGAAAAGTACCATTGAGTTTAAGATACTGACGATATTCGTTATGCGTAAATAGGAGTTGTTCGGCGAAAAATACCAAAAGAAGGCGATCATCAACACCAATAGTATAGTCAATAAAAACGCCCTTGACCTGATAAACCTCATGGCTTTTTCGGGAATCTGCATAGCCTTATCCTCCATACGTCTGTTGCGGAGCACTATCGAAAAGTGATTGCCCAAGGTGACGGGAAGTCGGTATCCGACTCCCGGCGCCTTGGGACTCATGCTGATGTTGTCTGAAATACCTTGGAACAGCGCTGGAATGCTCTATGTTTGAGCCTGGGTGCTATTTGGAAAGAGCATTTGTGATTTCATCACGCCAGGCATCCAGTGAGTAACGCGCCATGAAATCTTTGTATGTGGTCACTGAGACCACTTCATATGGTACTTTGAACATGGTGTTGACATCGCCCGGGGCGCGGAACTTGGCCCAGAGTGAATCGCGATCCGACGTACCGTTGTGCAGAGAGATCACAGCGGCTACCATTGGTATGGCGTACATATGGGGGGCAAGGGCCACACAGGCGACCCAGTTCCCGTCATATCCGCTGTCCCAATATGCGACCAGGCCATCGCTGCCAAAACTGCATATCAGCGTGCGGTCTTCCACACCCAGATGCTCGGTCGCGCGTACGGCGCCCAGAGCATACGCCTCCAGCGGCGCGGTGATGAACCAACGCTCGATCTGCGGATTAGCGGCTATCGTCGCCGAAACGATGTCGTAGGCGGTCTCTTCGTTCAAGCCCCCGGTGACGCCGTCGGCAGTGAAAACGTTATCGTTGCCGGGCAGCCGCCTTTTCCATTCCTGGATGCATCCTTCAGCGCGGTTGTTGAGCCCGAGGTTCAGCGAAAATGTCAGAGGTATCAGTCCAGCTTTATCCATGCTGACGTCACCCCAGTACTGCTTGTAATTGTCAAAAAGCCAACCGGCCAGATCATTTCCGATATTTATATCATCCGCGCCGACGACCGGCACCAGGTTGCGGCCCTGATCGTCTCTGACCGAGTTGAGAAGACTGACGTAGGGAAGGCCCGTGGCGTCAAAGATCTCCATGACGCGGTGCGTCGCAGTAGGTTCGATTATGGTGATGAACCCGTGGACGCCCTGGTCCGCGTAAAGCTGTATATTTTGAATAAACGCGTCAAGGTCATTGTTGGCGTTGTATTCGATCATGTTGAAGTTGAATATCGGCTGAAGCTCTTTGATAGCGCTGCCGACAGCGAGCATCAATGGAAGCGGCAGCATATATGAGTAAACGATGTCTAATGTCTCTCTGGATTTCGGATCCACTCCATCCGCGAAGAAACCGAGGATATTCGCGGCGTCTGATGGATTTTGAGCTGGTGTTCCCGGGGATGCGGGAGGTGGCGACGCCGGCGCTCCGGGGGATTCGGTCCCGGGCGATGCAGGTGTTCCGCCATTACAGGCAACAAGCGTTGCCGCCATTACGATGACGATCAATAATGCGATTGCTTTTCTCATTTTTAATCTCCTTTTATTATTGATTTGCTACCGGTAAAATAATGCTGTCGGATTCTACCACTTGTTTGATTTTCAGCCTATCCGCTGCAGGTTTTGATTGTATCAGTGTTCTCGTTAAAATGCAATAAGAATAAGCGGCCCGGCGGCGCCGGAGCGGGGTATCATTATCCGCATTTGAATTTGCAAATTCTCAAATAATAATGTAATATAGGACAAAGACAGAAAATGCCCGCTTGACAAGGAAGCAGACAAGCTAAGGCACAGGCAGCGACTGCATATGGGAAAACTACGATCGGAGAGACCACAAACCTTGAAAAGTATAGTTAAGCTGATCTCATGCATGATATGCATGATCCTTTGTATATCGACCATACAGACTCTTGTTTTTGCAAGCGATTCGGATAAACCCGCGATCAAAGTCGCGCTGAGCGACGATCAGTCGATCATCACGGAACGCATACTCTATGATGCGCTTGCGCGACTGGGTTTTCAGATGGTGTCTCAGGTGACGGGCATGCGGACCGCGGTCGCTGACGTCAACTATGGAGACGCCGCGATCCTGCCGATGCAGACCGACGGCTGGGACCTGCGCTACGAAAACCTCATAAAAGTGCCCGTACCAATAGAGACAGTGGAGTTCACGACATACACACGCAGCGGCGAGCAGCTGGATTTTTCTGAGTGGGGCGACCTGGCCGGCCTGCGCGTAGGTTATCGCTGGCAGAACGAATATATCGCAAACAATATCTCGCGCACTTATGCATCCATGGCCATAGCGGTAAACACCCAGGAAGAGCTGTGGGCCACGCTGCTGAGTAATGAGACCGACGTTGTCTTACTGCCGCGCATGACACATTTTGAGCACAGATACCCCCAGGGGGTCAGGCGAGGCAGCGTCATCGAAAGGCAGCCGTGTTACACCTATGTAAACAGCGCATACGCCGATCTGGTCCCCCGCCTTGAGCGCGCCTATCGGGAAATGATCGCCGACGGCACCATGGCGCAGATCCAAAGCAGCGAAATCAATACCAGCAACGACAAGCATGTCATACTGCACCTGTTTTCATACAGCGAACAGCTGGAATGGGAGCGCAGCCAGATGGACTCCATTCGCGAATATCTGGGAACGGATTCGGCATTTGCGTACCGCAGTATAAACCTGAACTCGAACGAATTGCACAGCCAGGCCAGTTTCAACACCATCATCTCGGGCATGATCCGTGCCGACTATGTCGCGCGTTACCCCGATCTGGTGATCGTATCCGGCGATGAAGCGCTGGAGTTTGTGCTTGCCAACTACCATTTGCTTTTCCCGAAAGCGCCGGTCGTGTTTTTCGGCGTCCAGGCGCTTGATGATAATATGCTGCACGGGCTTGAACAGCATGTGACCGGCATTGCCGAGACCCTCTCATTCACCGAAACAGTAACGGATATGCTGCGCCTGTACCCAAACACGCGGCGGATCTACGTTTTGAACGATTATTTTGTCTCCAGAAGCACCTATATGAGAGACTATATACAGAAAACCTCGGAAACGCTGGATCTGCCCGTCGAGTTCATATTCAACGAAAACAAGCCGTTTAGTGAAATATTGGATGATATACGCGGCTATGGGCCTGACACACTGGTTTTGATAGGCAGCTATCTGTCAGACGTCAGCGGCTCGTTTTATTCGGAAACGGACGTCCAGAAGCTTGTGGTTTCTGCGTCAAGGCGACCCGTGTTTTGTCTGACGTCCTCATACATCGGGAACGGCACGCTCGGCGGCAAGGTCACCGGTACGTCCGCGCACAATTATACGGTAGCCAGGATGATCTCGGATCTGCTTGGCGGAGCGTCTCCCAGGGATATCCCTATCATTCATGACTCCTCATCGCTCAACCGGTGGTATTTTGACCATGATACGGCGAAAAGATTCAACCTCGATGTGAACACCCTGCAGTCAAACCACATCATAATAAACCGTGCGCTGCCGGTATGGGAATCAAATCCGCAAGAATTCAGACTGATGCTGACGCTTGCGGTCCTGCTGCTTTTCATTATCGGCGGCCTTGTCGTGTTCTCGAGGATGCTTTCAAAAAGGCAAGCGGCCGCGGAAGCTGCGTCGGTGGCAAAGTCCGCATTTCTGGCAAATATGAGCCATGAGATACGCACGCCCATGAACGCCATCATAGGCATGACAAAAATCGGCTTGTCTGCGGCCGATACCGAGAGGAAGGATTACAGCTTCAGCAAAATAGAGGACGCGTCAAAACACCTGCTCGGGGTCATAAACGATATCCTGGACATGTCGAAAATCGAGTCCGGCAAGTTTGAACTCTCATTGAGCGAGTTCAGCTTTGAAAGCATGCTGCGCCGGGTGGTTGGCGTAATAAACTTCCGCGTCGACGAGAAAAACCAGATACTGGGCGTGAGTATAGACAAGGAGATCCCCAATATACTAATCGGCGACGATCAGCGGCTGGCGCAGGTCATCACAAACCTTCTCGGGAACGCTGTGAAATTCACGCCCGAAGACGGCAAGATCGACCTCAACACCAGGCTGGTCGAAGAAAAGGACGGGATCTGCACAATACAGTTCACTGTGACCGACACGGGGATCGGCATCAGCAAGGACCAGCTTTCTACCCTGTTCCAGTCATTCCAGCAGGCGGAAAGCAACACGACGCGCAGGTTCGGCGGCACAGGCCTGGGCCTCTCTATCTCAAAAAGCATCGTTGACATGATGAGCGGCGAGATTTGGGTCGAATCAGAGCTGGAGAAGGGCTCCACCTTTTCCTTTACGGTCAAGCTAAAGCGCGGGGAGGACAAAAAACGAGGGCTGCTGCCCCCGAACATAACGATAAAGAACCTGCGTATCCTGGTAGTGGACGACGACGACCATGTACTTGAATACTTCAAGGAACTGATGTACGAGATGGACATCTTCTGCGATGTAGCCGAAAGCGGAGAGGTCGCGCTCGACATGGTCGAAAAAAACGGCCAGTACAACATCTATTTCGTCGACTGGAAACTGCCGGGCATAGACGGAGTGGAACTGGCGAGAAGGCTGAAAGAAAAAGCGGCCGCGCCCGGAAGAGCAGTTGTCGTCATGATCTCAGCCGCTCAGTGGACCACGGTCGAGGCCGAAGCGCGGCAAGCCGGCGTTGACAAGTTTATATCAAAACCGCTCTTCCCGTCAGCCCTTATGGACGCCATCAATGAATGCCTCGGTGTCAATCAGAAACAAGTCGAGGAAGCCGTGCCTGATAATATCGGCGTCTTTGCGGGCAGCTGCGTCCTGCTTGCGGAAGACGTTGAGATAAACCGGGAGATCGTCCTGGCGCTGCTTGAACCGACCGATCTGGAGATAGAGTGTGCGGAGACCGGCGCGGAAGCCGTCCGCATGTTTGCAAAAGCACCGGACAAGTACAGAATGATACTCATGGACGTGCAGATGCCCGAAATGGACGGATACGAAGCGACGCGCCGCATCAGGGCGTCGGGTATACCCGAAGGCGAAACCATACCGATTATAGCAATGACCGCCAACGTCTTTAAAGAAGACATCGAAAAAGGTTTTCAGTCGGGCATGGACGGGCATATCGGCAAACCGCTCGACTTTGACGAGGTCATTTCTCTGCTGAGGTCTTATCTGTTATAAGGGACGAGCGACACAGGGGGACGGTTCTGTTGTGTTAGAGCGCTTTGCGCTCTAACACAACAGAACCGTCCCCCTGTGTCGCTCGTCAAAACTCTCGTATGATCACCATATCATGCGTGGCTTTGTTCAGTATCTCGGTCCCGTTATCGGTAATAGCGACGATATCTTCTACCCTCATGCCGAACCTGCCCGCAAGATTTATACCAGGCTCGATCGAAAAAGCCATACCCTTCTCGAGCTTCCTCGGGTTGCTGATCTTGATATCCGGCGCTTCGTGCCCCATATATCCGATCCCGTGACCCAGGCGGGTAAAGAAAGCCTCGCCATACCCGGCGTCGTCGACGACTTTTCTGGAGACCCTGTCGATATCGGGGATAAATGCCCCCTCGAAACAGGCCGCCTCGCCCGCTTCGGTAGCCTTTCGGCAAATATCATATACCTTTCGCTGCTCTTCGGTGGGCTCTCCGATAAATATCATGCGGGAAATGTCGGAAAACATATCGTTATATGAACAGCCTAGATCAAGCAGCACCACATCGGGGTTTTCAATGACCCTGTCCCCTCCCGTATAATGCGGAAAACTCGAGTTTGGCCCTGTCGCCACGATAGCAAATGGTTTTATTCCGCCTTGCCCGACCATTTCGGAGATGATGAAGTCCCTGAGCTCAGCCTCCCGCATGCCCGGCCTTACAAACCCGATCGCTTTATTGAACGCCCTGTCGGCTATTGACGCAGATATCCGCAGGTTTTCCAGCTCCTGCGTCGTTTTTATTATGCGGACCTCCTCCAGCAGCGCTCTTGCGCTGACAAAAGTGATGCCGGTCGTCGAAGCGATCTCAAGAATGCAAAAAGCCGGAGCGGTGGAGTTGACTCCGATGCGCTTGCCCGCAAGCCCTTCGGCTTCGAGCAAACTGTGCACCGCGTCGGACATGACCTCCCCGTCAAACCAACTGACGATCCTGAGGTCTTTAAAAACATTTTGAAGTTCGCCCGTATAGATCAGGTTGCACAGGTAAAACAGGCTGCCATCACTTTTTACGAACAAACCCTGAAACCGCTCGCACATCATCGGCGAAAAACCCAGAAGGAATATCAGCTCCTCCGACGGGCAGACCAGGATGGCGTCCAGTTTATCCCTCTTCATCAAAGAAACAAGCTTATCAGTGACCGCTTCCCTCATTTGTAACAGCCTCCTTATCATTCATACTGTAGATCTGGCGCGGATCAATACTTTCCGAAATCCCTGTTTTCCGGCGCGGGCTCATATAATGCTTTGTCCTGCGCGGAAAAATGCCTTCGCGTCGACCCGATCGATGCCGGCAGACTGCGGTTCCTGCCTCCGCCCTCTCTCAGCTTGAACTGCGAAATGAGCTGCTGCAGCACTTCTGATTGCCCGCTCATCTGCTCCGACGCAGCGGCTTCTTCCTGTGCGGTCGCGCTGTTTTGCTGCACGACCTGCGCGACCTGATCTACGCCGGTGTTGATGCTGGAAATGCCAAGCGACTGCTCTTCCGAGGCCCTTGCAATTTCCGCTACGAGCTGGCTTGATTCGTTGATACCGGAGACTATCTCTCTGAGGCTCTCGGCAGTCTCGCCCGCTATGCGTGACCCGAGCTCCGCTTTGTCTATGGAGTTCTGGATCATCTCGCCCGTCTCTTTTGCCGCGCCCGCGCTCTTGGAGGCGAGGTTCCGGACTTCCTCCGCCACGACCGCAAAACCTTTACCATGCTGGCCGGCGCGCGCTGCTTCCACAGCGGCATTTAATGCAAGGATATTTGTCTGGAAGGCTATATCGTCTATGGTCTTTATTATTTTGCCTATGTTCTTGCTCGCTTCATTTATTGCTTCGACAGCCGCTATCATCTCGTTCATCTGAATGCTGCCTTTTTCGGCGCTCTCTTTGATCGCTTCGGACAGTTTTGAGTTCTTGTTGGCTATCGCGGCGTTTTCTTTTGTCATGTCGGCTATCCTGGCTATCGAACCCGACAGCTCCGCGATGGACGCAGCCTGCTCCGAAGACCCCTGCGCGAGACTCTGTGCGCCGTCAGCGACCTGCTTGGACCCTGACGACACCTGGTTTGCCGAAGTCTGGATCTCGGAGAATATATTGTTGAAGTTGTCCGTCATTTTCTTTATATCCAGGCCGATCGTGTCTTTTTCAGACAACAAGGAAAGCTCGACAGTCAGATCGCCGCCCGCCATTCTTTCTATGCTCTTTCCAACTTCAGTGATCCGCCCGACAAACGCGGCGCATGAAGAAATAGTGTGGCCTATCTCGTCATCTCCTTTTGTGAACTTACCTATGTTTACCATATCCGACTGCTCGAGG
>Ga0123353_10007951_pt1 | contig 14419 bp, 11 predicted proteins | sample TergutLab28metaG_3_FD_92763 | JGI IMG/M metagenome (GOLD analysis project Ga0123353, IMG submission 92763) | Labiotermes labralis P3 segment gut microbial communities from Petit-Saut dam, French Guiana - Lab288 P3 | ecosystem: Host-associated > Arthropoda: Insects > Digestive system > Gut ... | reverse complement strand
AGCACCTAGTAAAAACCACGGATTAAACGGAGTATCAAATAATTGATTTCTGATGAAGCCGGAGCTTAAATTCACAGCATACAAGCAATAGAACCAGCCGTTAATCAGTACGGCATACTTGAGTATTCTCTCGCCGATGTGCGAAAGGCTTTTTTTGTATGCCAACGCGTATAAAACCATAATGCTGCCGGCGGTTACGGCAAAATATTTGTAAGCAAATAACCTGCCAAATCCTATAACATCAAAGGCGATGAACGCCGCCAAGCAAAGCCCGCCGATAATAAAGCCTATTTTCTTGAAACGCTTTTCATCCGTCAAAATGCCGTAGCAAGTGAGTGAGACAGCCTGCACCAGCCAGCCGAGCGACAGCCACATCGTACCGAATTGCATAGGCACAACCAATACGACAAATGTCAATCCTGTAAGGTAAAACAACGCTATGGTCTTTCTTTCACTTGCGAACAGACGCTCCATATACCAGCCCAAGCCGATGTAAATGACTGCAAAAGCAAGTGCCATTACGCCTGTATAGTCATCGAGGTTAAACATAAGCAACGCTGAATACAGGATGAGTGCGGATATAACCGTGTTTAGCCCAAGAAGAATCACATCCGGCATGGCAAAAGCAATCTTTGTGCGATAGCTGCTCAAGATAGGGATAACCGTATAGATTGCAAAAGCGAACAATATGTATATGATAACAAACATAGCCGGATTTGCTTGGCCACTCCGCCACAATGTGTGCATATGCGATACAATGTAAACTGTACCCATCAGATTCAAAACAAAGCCGATGAACATGCTGATTTTCCAGTTTTTGTGGGACGAAAGCATGAGGGCAAGCAAGTTTAGTATGACAAAGTACACCATCGCGCTGTACGTCAGAACTATGCTGTCAGAAATTGATATGATGGGGATGTATCCGCCAATCAGCGCGAACGCGGCGATAGTCTGGGAACTGTATCTTGTGGAAAGTACAAATGCCACGGCGGTAATCATGAGGCAGAGCAATAATGCAGGCATCATAGCGATGATTTCCAGCATAAAGTAACTTATAGAAAGCGAAGCATAAAGCCCGGCTACACCTCCGCTTGTTACACCAAGCGAGAAAATATTCGGTTTCCTGCGGTTAAGAAGTTCTCCGCCCAATAATAACAATCCACTGATAGCGAACATAACAACGCCTCGCAGTGTGTCGGGCAGGTGCAAGAATGTAAGCTGTGAAACCGTTATAATTCCAAGGATGATAAACACAATACCGACCTTGTTAATCAAATTGCCGCCGATAAAAGCTTCGAAGTTATTCTTCTTGCCAATCGCCGCTACAACATCATCGGTAATCTGCTCTTTTTTGAGTGCATCAAACTGTTCTTCGCTGTATGCAGTAAAAGCTCCGGATAATCTCGCGGCCTCGGCTTTAGCTTCGGTTACGGCGATGGCTGCTTCGCCCGATAAGGCGTTAAGCTCATTTAAAATTTCGTCATGCGCGGTGCAGCTGTACATCTCAAGCTGAGCTTTCAACTGCTTAGTTCTCGCTTGTAGATTCTTCTCGAGTGCTGCCAGCTTGTTCAGTTCGGCACCTTCAGTTGCTTTGAAATACGCATCGTTTTTCTTGCGGGCTGTACTCAAGATAGAGATTTTTTCGCTGTAGACTTGCTCAAACAAAGCATTTTTAAGCGTCGCATTTTGCTCGGAAACGGTTTTTAGCTTTTCGGTTTTCTTAGCGAGAGTCTGCTTTAATTGCTCCAACTCTTTTTTCAGTATTGCATTCTCTTTTGCGGAATCTGTATTAAAAATGACATTGGTTTCCTTTTCCAATTGCGTTAACAGCAGCTTTTGCTGTGATAGAATGTTGCGTAGCCGTGTAGGGTCAAGCATGGTAAGCTCTCCTTTTTATGTAGTAATACTACTATCGAACAAAAATATTCTGTGTTTTGTTCACTTGGAAACAGCAGGATTAAAAAATATCTTAATCTTAGGCCTTATATAATCTGAAGATATATGATATAATCATAACATAAATGGCAAAGAGTTTCAATTATAACTCATCGGACGTGAATTTAGATATGAATATAGATGAATATTTCGCAACTACAGGTAGATTTCAGGCAAGGTTCAGGTAAACTTCAAAGTTAAATAGTAAGCTGATTATACTTCGAAGAACACGATACTTAATGATAGATGATTAAAGGGGTGCATACTGTGATAAGGAATTATAATAACTTTGAAGATTGGAAAGTTCAAGATTATGGAACGAAAAGACGCGAGACGGCGGCATATGGCGATTTTATCTTTATGGATGAAGCGTTAGTCGGTTATAATGAAGATGAAGAAGAACGGTCTTCCGTTGAGTTTTATCCGGTGCTTGTTCAGCCGGAGGAAACTGTGGGTCAGCCAAAGAAGAAACAACGCGGCAGCATATTTAAAAAAGTAATTGCCGCGGTGAGTATTGCCGCGCTTATGCTTGGCAGCGGAGTGACAGGTGCGATGGTTACGGAACGCCGCATGGTGGACACGATGAATGATATGCTGCAAGTTCATGCGCAGAATTTTGAGGCTGTGGCAGCGACAGCGGCAACGGCGGCTTTTCAGCAGACAGGAGTTATTGCTGTAAGTGAGTTTAATGCGGCGCGTGCAACGCTTGAACTTACAGAGTTGTTTGTGGGCGCGAACCCGGCGGTAGTGGCGATATCGACAGAAGTACACGGGCGCAATGCGTTTGGAAGGCCTGTAATTCGTCCGTCGGCAGGGTCGGGCTTTATAATATCGAATGATGGGTACATAGTTACCAATAGCCATGTTATCGAGGATGCGAATTCAATATCTGTATTTTTGTATGACGGAACAAGTTACTCTGCGACAGTTGTCGGCAACGATTTTCACAGTGACCTTGCGGTATTGAAGATAGAGGCACAGGGGCTGTCATACCTCGGTTTTGCAGATTCTGACGCAATGATGGTTGGCGAGACGATTGCCGCCATAGGCAACCCATTGGGTGAATTCGCAAATTCGATGACTGTCGGAGTGGTCAGCGCGCTTGACCGTGAGATAAACATCGATGGAATGCCGCGCATTATGCTTCAGACCGATGCCGCAATAAACCGAGGCAACTCGGGCGGCCCGCTCGTGGACTTGCAGGGGCAGGTTGTCGGCGTGGTTACGGCGAAGTCGGCCGGTGCAGGCGTGGAAGGCTTAGGTTTCGCTATACCTTCGAACGTTGCGAAGAATGTGGTGGACAATCTGATAAATGAGGGTTTTGTACGCGGGCGTGCAGTAATGGGCGTGCAGATAGGGAATACTCAACTGGGCGGAACGCCGCGTATTTTTATCGAAACTGTGGTTGCAGGAAGCGCGGCTGATAATGCAGGGGTTCAACAGGGAGATATAATTCTTATGATGAACGGCGCAGAGGTTAACGAATTCCTGGAGCTGCGCAGAATTATAGATACGCTTTCACCGGGAGACGAATTGACACTTGTGGTTTTCCGTGATAATATGCAGAGAGAGTTTACGCTTATTCTCGATGAATTCAGACCAAACTGAGATTAAACTAAGACCGCGTGGCAGGTACGACATTTCTGACCGCGGGTAAACTACAAGACAAATTATGAAGGAGCTTATTTATGAAGAATAATGCTATGGAGAACAAAAGCACGAACAAACGGTTTTGGATAAAAGGGGTTATGGCGGCTGCAGTTCTTGTGTTTATGGCGGCATGTAATAATCCGGCGGATGACAGAGGTGCGGGAGCGGCCCCGAATGTGCCTGAGCAGCCGGCTGTGTCCGGCGATGTAATCTCGGCTGACAACCCAATTGTAGCAACGGCAAACGGCAGAGGCATCAGCGCGGGAGACGTTAGCATCCTTATCACACAGGCCGAAGATGCACTGGCGTGGGATTATTTTGAAATGTTCGGCACGTTGGACTTGGACTACTCGCAGGAGTTTAGGGATGGCATAACTTTTGGGCGTGCTGTACTTGAAGAGGCAGTAAGGCTTGCATCTTTCACTCAACTATATTTGGAGTATGCAGAACAGCTTGGAGTTACCCTGACCGAAGAGGACAGAGCTGTAGTGGCAAACCATTTGGAGATGCTTGTAGAGGATTTTGGCGAAGAAGAACTGGGGAATATGCTGAGAATAGAAGGTTTCCGCAATATGGAGCACTTTGAAGGGCTTCTTGATGCTCAGCTTATCTGGAACAACCTTATCACTGCATTACTGGACAGCCCGGAAGATTTTGCCAGATTCGAGCCGTATATGAGAGGCGAACAGGATTTGGCAGAGGACTTGCTGGGTGCAAAGCATATTTTGGCTAATTTCGATAACTTCGGCAGCGAAGAAGAAGCCGAAGAATTCGCAAACGAAATTTTGGCAAGATTACACGCAGGTGAAGATTTTGACGAGCTTATGTGGGAATATGGGCAAGACCCAGGAATGGCGAACTTCCCCGGCGGATATTCTTTCATGAGCGGTGAAATGGTGCCTGAATTTGAGGAAGCTACGAGAGAGCTTGAAATGGGTGAAATAAGCGGTCTTGTCAGAAGTCATTTCGGGTTCCACATCATCAAACGTACTGAACCAAATCAGGATGACTGGCATTCAATGCAAGGTCTCCCGCCGATGACTATCGAAAACCGAAAGATTGAAGCAATATTTCTAGGGTTTGAGGCAATGGTGGACCGGGCTGAACTGGTGTTTTTCCCTGAGCTTGACGATGTTCTTGCCGGAAGATAATCCTCAGTCGGCTGTTGGCCGACAGCTCCTTTAGAAAATAAGCTTATATACTTGAAACTAAAAAATCAGCTTCCCGGCGGCTAATGTATAGCCGTTCGGCAGCTGATTTTTTATATGCCTTTTGTAGGAGCGGGTTTCCATGCCTGCCCGTAATTACTTCGCGTATCAGTTGTTAAAGAGATTGATAGCCACAACCCTGTTGTCGGCATCGAAGGAGAAGCAGACAAATTCATAAGCAGATGTGCCTGTGAAAAACCCGTATGAAATGACAGCTCCGAGGTCATTCGGGACGTCTGATTCGTTTCGGATATGGTCCGGCTCATGGTCGAACAAAGCCATTACATCATCGTAAGTTGAGCTTCCGTTTATCTGGTTGAAGTGGAAGCGGTTATCGGCTTGAGTATAGTCAACATAGATTGATACCATAATCAGAGAACCGTTGATGGGCTGTGCGCCGATTTGTATGCCTGTATCGAAGTGGTAAGTATCCCACTTGCCTATAGGATTATGGTATGTTTGGCTGCCAAGCAAATCTACAACTTCATCCATATTTCTGCCAAGAAAATGACTGATATTGGCTATTGGTGCGCTTGATGCTGCCCCGCCCAAGTTGTGTTGCTCGTTGTCCGAAGCGGAAGTAATCAGTACAGTTTGGGTTGCTTCATCCCATTCAAGCTCGTATCCAACGCTTTCAAGCACCTGTCTGAGGGGCAGCATGGTTCTGCCGCCGATTATTTGCGCCGGAACATCAAGCGGGATAATCACAGCATGCCCGACAGGCATGTATGGGCTGAAAACACCGAGGCTGAAATGCGGAGAACCGATTTCGATAGCAATGTTGAATATACCATCGCTGTCTGAAAGCAAGGCAGTTGCTGTATCTTCGTCAAAGCTTACATCAAAGCCAATTGCTTCGAATACATCACGAATGGGTACGAGGGTTCTGCCGTACACAATGACAGGGCGTTGGTCGGTGAAAGATATCTCCTGCCCATCAACAAGAACTCGGATATCGTCACTTGCAAATGCCGCTGCAGCTGAAATGCTGACTACTGCCAGAGTGGTAAGTACAATTAATGCTTTGAAAAGTTTTCGCATATTATTTCTCCCTACATTATGTTATACTTGCTGCGTTACTAGCAATACGTACATTATGAGGATTTGTTCCGCAGCTTATACAAGCCTGTGGATTATGCCTTCGCGTGCGCCCGGTAACAGGTCGATTGGCGGGATTTCCACCATTGGGTAACAGCCGGGAGCCATGCGCGTGCAGGCTCTTGCGCAAGACACCATCACCTGCGACGTCAGCGCGGGGTTGTTGATGCGCATCTCAAAGCTGAACATCTGGTTATGCGTCTGGCCTGATACGCCCTTGCGTGTTAAGTTTACGCCGTGACCCATGTCAACAAGCGCGTTAATATCTTCAACAAGTGTTACGCGGGTATCATCATTCTTGAAATATGGGTCTGCCTTGATTGCCGCGGCAACGGTCTCGAAATCCGCGCCGTCTTGCAGTGTTATGTAGACAAGCCTGCGGTGTATGCTTGTGCCTTGAGGTATCGTGAGCGACAATGCGTCGGCAACACCGGCTATTGCCTTAACGGCAACGGTATGCCCCATGCTCATCCCCGGGCCGAAGTTGGTGTATGTCACACCGATGGGTGCCATTGCCTCAAGCGTTGCGCGGATAACAGAATCACTGCCCGGGTCCCATCCTGCGGCGATTACCGATACGGCATTATGCTGCTTTGCCACAGGCGCGAGAGCCGCGCGAAGGTCTACTATAGCAGGGTGGATGTCGAAACTGTCTACCGTGCTGATGCCCAATTCGAGGTATTTCTTTGCCTCAGCCTCGATTACGCGCGTAGGAGTGCACAGTACCGCAACATCAACCTTGCCAAGGTCTGCGATGTCGGTAGCGATTTTCATATTGACCAGGGCAGGGTCGTCGACCTTGGTCGAACGCCTTACAACCCCTGCGAGTTCCATGTCAGGAGCGGCAATTATAGCCTCCGAGGCACATCTGCCTACGTTTCCCCAGCCTACTACCGCAACTCTAATCTTTTCCATAACTCTAACCCCTTTTCAATGTCGTTTGTGACTTGATATGCGAGCGCGTCGATGCCGGAAAATTCCTGCTCGTCGCGTATGCTGTCATAAAAACTTATTACGGCTTTCTTGCCGTAAACGTCTGAGTTGAAACCGTAGATGTATGTTTCACAGCGTTTTACAGTAGCTTCGCTGCCAAAAACCGTTGGGTTTACCCCGATGTTTGTGATGCTTTTGTAGGTTTGCCCGCCGATGGTTGTTTTGGTCAGGTATACACCATTTGGCGGTAAAAGTTTGTCAGGCGCGGGTTGTATGTTGATTGTCGGAAAGCCGAGTTTACGCGCAAGCTGCTGCCCATGCCGGACAATGCCCGAAATCTGATATGGCCGCCCCAATTGCTCATTGCAGCGTTTAAAGTTGCGTGTGGCTGCATAGTCCCGAATTGTGCGGGAGCTTACGCGCTCGCCGTTATGTGTTACAGCATCAACTATGTGTATATCGAAACCGTAAGCCGCGCCGAGTTTGCGCAGATTATCGGCATTGCCTTCGCGGTTCTTGCCGAATGAGTAGTCATCCCCAATTACAATGGCTTTTGCGTTAAGTTTGTCAACAAGTATCGTCTTGACAAATTCTTCGGGTGTCATGCTGCGCAGTGTGTTATCGAAAGGATATTCGATGAATACATCCGTGCCAAGTTCGGAGAGTAGCTGTATTTTTTCATCGCTTGCCAGCAACAAACCCGGGTTCTGCCCGCACAGAAAAAACTGCGGATGAGGGTGGAACGAAAAAACTATCTTCGTATATCCACCGATTTCGGCCTGTTTTGTAAGCATATCAAATAATGCCATATGCCCGATATGCATGCCGTCGAAGTTGCCGAGCATAACTATCGAACCATTGCCGATATCAATATTTTCTATCGAATGTGAATTTATGTATATCATAGTCAATCCTTAGATGCAGGGCGCGACGATTCGGCGCGCTGTTTTAAGTTGCAATCATAATGACAGGCTTTAGCACAAGACTATCTCCGTCTTCGCAGGAATGTTCAAGTACATATTCGTGCAGCCCGCAAAGCAGCCCATCGTGGCTTCGAACAAAAACTTTTTTGCCAAGCTCCGGCGGTTCATCGAAACTTTCGAGCGAACTCTGCCTAAGCTTACCGCCGAACATCATCAGTTGTGTGTATGCTTCGCTGACAACTACATTGCTATATGGCAGGCACTGCTCAATCGGCAGGATTAACTCGGACAAGCAGCCGTTTTCTGCCGCTTCTTGAATCTGCTCCAAACGGTATGCGGTTTCTGTGGTGAACATACCGCTTTCGGTGCGGATGAGCTTGCCCATAACACCGCCGCAGCCAAGTTTTTCGCCGATATCATTGCACAGCGTGCGGACATATGTCCCGCGTGAGCATGTGACATCAAAGACCAGAGTGCTGTCATTCAAGAACTCGATTACATCGATTTTGTCGATAACTACAGTACGAGCCTTACGCTCGACTGTACCGCCTTTGCGGGCAATTTCGTAGAGTTTCTTGCCATCCACCTTTACCGCCGAGTACATGGGCGGGATTTGCTGTATCTCGCCAACGAAAGTCTGCATAACCGCGAGGATTTCATCGTGCGTGGCTGTTACCGGGGATTCAGTGATGGTTGTTCCTGTATCATCCTGTGTGTCGGTGGTTAGGCCAAGTTTTAAGACAGCGCGGTAGCACTTAGTGCCGCCGCCTACGTAGTCGGCGAAACGGGTTGCCTTGCCGAGGCAGACAGGCAGAACGCCTTCTGCGGCCGGGTCGAGAGTTCCCGTATGCCCAACCTTGAACTTCTTGCCCTCAATTAATCCCGAGCGGAACAATGTCCGCTTGACGATTGCCACAACGTCGTGCGATGTATAGCCTTGCTCTTTGTAAACGTTTATGAATCCTGAAATCATTGTGATTTTAACTCCGTCTGTAGTTTTGGCAGTATGTCGTTGATGATTTGCAGAGGGTCGCCTTTGGCTGAAAACCCTGCCGCCGCCTTGTGTCCGCCGCCGCCGAGGCTTGCTGCAAGTTCGCCTACATTGGCGCGGCTTGAGCGCATGCTGACTCTGACATGGTCATCCTGTTCGGTGGCGCATATTGCGGTGCTGACACCGCGGATTGTTGCCAGATAGTCGATAACGCCGTTGGGGTATTCTCCTTCATATTTGGCTTTATCCTCCAAGGTGATGTACGTATAGGCGATTCCGGGTTCAGCGTAAGCGATACGCGCGATTGCCTCGGCGTATAAGCGCGTTTTATCCCGGGATTTTTCATGCAGGATGGCGGCATAAACCCGTGTGAAATTGAAACCTGTGCGCATGAGCTTGGCTGCGACTTCAAGAGATTCGGGTGTTGTCGAGCTGTGGCGGAATCCGCCTGTATCGTACACCAGGCCTGCGTAAATTGCCGCGGCGATTTCGGTGTCGATTGTGGTGTGTTTGCTTATATGGTTGTAGAGCATAAGCGTTGTGGATGGGGCGTTCGGGTCAACAAAGCGTATGTCGGCAGCGATTGTGTTGTTCATATGGTGGTCGAACATGGCTGTTGTTTTGGCGCGGTGCATAACAGCTTCGGCTTTTCCCAGACGGTCGGGCGTGGATGCATCCAGCGCGATAAATAAGTCGGGCGTGAGTTTGTCGTAATTACCTTGGTAGAGGTACTGCTTACCGGGGATTATGTCGTATTTTGGGTCGCAGCTTTCAAGCAGTACGGCAACATTTTTGCCAAGCCCATCCAGGTAGGCAGCCAGTGCGAAACATGCGCCGATTGCGTCGCCATCGGGGTTAACATGCCCGGCGATGGCTATCGTAGAGGAGGTGTTGATTGCCTCTTGAAGTTTCATTTCTAACTCTTGCAGGTTGATTACCTCCTTGCAATATTGCGGGTTGCGGGCGAACACAGTTCGCCCCTACGAATCCTCAGTCAGGCTTCGCCTGCCAGCTCCTTTGGAAAAGGAGCTTCCGTGGTGTGTAGTGTAGGGGCAGACCTTGTGTCTGCCCGATAATGCTTTTATTGTCGTTGAGGATTATCAGATAGGCCTAGTATATAATCGGCACTGACCTCAAAGAGGTTTGCGAGTTTGATGATGTTTGTTGCAGTAGGTTCAAACTCTCCCGCTTCATATCGTTTGTAAGTTCTTTCATTAATTCCTAAGGATTCTCCAACTACACGTTGGGACAGTCCTTTTGAATTTCGTAATGTCCTTATTCTTTCAGCAAATGTCGGCATATTTCACAACCTCGAAAAATATTTAGAAAAATTTTACTAAAAGCCTTGACGTGGCAAAATTGTCACTATATAATAAAAGTGAACGGTGACAATTTTGACACTGCGAACAAGAATGAAAAAGCTCTACCTAAACGCTACCACATCAAAATCCAAAAAGCAAGGAGAGACTGCACATGAGAAGCATTTTAGAAGAATTCGCCCACGGTAATATTCCGTCGGAAGCACCGCTTGATTCAAGGTACAGACAAGCTCTGCGCGCTGTTTGTGATAATCAGGAAAAGCTGTCAAGCAAATTAACTGATGAAGAAAAGTTTGACTTAGAAAAATTTAATGACGCACACAGCGAGTTGAATCGGCTTACAGCCGTGATGAATTTCACATACGGCTACAAGCTGGGCTTACTTATGACAGCCGAAGCGTTTATCACATGCAATGAATTATTCGGTGAGGAATGATTGCGGGTGGTCGTAGTAGGGCGGGGGCTTGCTCCCATCAGCGTTCAATTAAGAAAATTCTATGTTCGTAGGGAGCGCATTTATGCGCTCCGCAACATCTATTCGGAACGGATAAATCCGTTCCCTACAAATTGCATACCTTTATTTGAACTCACATGAGGCTTGCTACCGCTGTTGTGCGAACATTCAGAATTTTCGCTTCGCGAAAACGGCTCTTCGAGCCGCCCGATTTCTTTCGGGTTCCAGGACATTGCGCCTACATCGAATTGGGTTGCGTTATGGTGTTTACCAATTTATACAGCGTTGGATTTATATTGAATTCGATAATCAGCTTATTTATTTGTTCGCGCAATGTTTGCTTGTATTGTGCATCATGGGCAGATTTACGCGCCCTGATGAGTATATTCTTGGGTGAATGGTTGAACCCCACGAACTCTACCATATCGGTTTTGTAGTCGAAAGTTTCGAGTATGTTGGCGCGCAGCCCATCTGTTAGAAGTGCGGCGAATCGGTCTTTCAGAATGCCGTACTTTAGCGGAGCGTATAGTTCGCCCAGAGCATCGCGTTTCATTTGCGAGTTAATTTCATGTTGGCAGCATGGGGCTACAAACATGAATTTCGCGCCCCATTTTATGCCGTTGCAGATTGCATAATCGGTGGCGGTGTTGCACCCGTGCAGGGATATAACCATGTCGGGAGAAATTTCTGGCGTGTATTCTTGTATATCGGCGCATGCAAAGTGCATGTCGGTATAGCCGTACTTGCCGGCAAGTTCTGCACAGCGGGCTATGAGGTCAGGTTTTAAGTCAACACCGGTGATATGCACCGGCACTTTCTTGATTTGGGTAAAATAGTGGTATACAACAAATGTGAGGTACGAACTTCCGCAGCCAAAATCAACTATGCGCAGCCCATCGCCTAAGTCGGTATCTGCTGCAGCGGTGTCGATTATTTCGAGAAAATTGTTGATTTGCTTGAATTTCGAGTACGCTCCTTTGATTACTCGGAAGTTTTGGTTGAATATTCCGAGTTCGCAGAGGATCGGTATGTTGTCGCCTTCTTTGAGGATATAATTTTTTTCGTTGTCGTGCGAAGACGTGATTGTTTGCGGTTGAACCTTATTTTTCAGCTTGTGAGCCTTTAGCACGCCTTTGTTGTTGTAAACAACGGTATGTTCGCCGTTTTCGTGCCATATGTCGGCTTGTTTGTATTCTGCCATCTTGTCGTTGAAGTAAGAGGGCAGGGCAGTTAACGCAATATTTTCGTGGAATACTTTGTTATCGCGGCGGGTTTCAAATTGAAAGTGGGGGATGCTCTTTATATCGATTTTTCTGCCCGACAATTTAGGAGGAGTGATACTCTTCCTTATCGGGCGGCTGATTGTGATTTTAGTGGCGTTGTCGAGCATTCTATAGAATCTCCTGAACTGAGGGGATTGCGGGTCAAGTGGGCTGCATAGCGAGCAGGCACGTTTTGCCTTCCGCAGGCATTAGTGCGGAAGGCAGTGCCGACCAGCCCCGCAATGACGTGATTTTTTTGTAGGGGCGCGACCAAGTGCTTTCGCTACGCGAAAGTGGGCTTTGCCAGGTTTGCCGAAGGCAAACCACCAAGGCGCGTCCGCGGACGGCCAATGGCCGTCCCTACGGCAGGGGAATGTGTTAACAAAGGGGCACGGCACATCCCTCATAGGATGAGAGACCGCGCCCCTAATCATTGGTGCTATTCTTGTGCGTTTGCATTCAAGTCTTTGAAGATTTTATCCATCTTCATGCCGTAATCGAGAGATTCATCGAGTACGAAGATTATTTCGGGGGTGTGGCGCAGGTTAATTCGGGATGCAAGCATCTTGCGAAGGAAGGGAGCGGCGTTTTTAAGGCCGATCAAGGCTTCTTTCTTGGAGTTTTCGTCGCCCAAGATGCTTACGAATATCTTGCACTGCTTGAGGTCGCTTGTGGTTTGTGCGCTTGTGACGGTTGTCATCGTGTCGATGCGCGGGTCTTTAAGTTCCGAGCGGATAACCTCGGCGGCCTCTTTGCGTATTTCGTCGTTGATTCTTTGAAGTCTTGGTGAAGAAGATTTCATTCTGCACCTCTTATCTAGGAACTTCTTCCATAATGAATGCTTCTACCTTGTCGCCAACTCTGATATCGCCGAATTTGTTGAATGTCATTGCGCATTCGTATCCTGCGGCAACTTCGCGGACGTCGTCTGTGAAGCGTTTGAACGAGCTTAGTGTGCCATCGTAAACTATGATGCTCTCACGGATTATGCGCACTTGCGCGTTACGCGTGATTTTGCCGCTAGTTACATAGCAGCCTGCGATATTACCGATGGCTGAAGCTTTGAAGATTTGGCGAATTTCTGCATTACCGATAACTTTTTCAACATAGATAGGCTCAAGCATACCTTTCATCGCTGCCGAGATATCCTCAATAGCTTTGTAGATTACGCTGTACAGCCTGATATCGACCTTTTCGGTATCGGCAACGGCTCTTGCGGGTGCATCAGGGCGGACGTTGAAACCTATGATAATCGCGTTCGAAGTAGATGCAAGCATAACGTCTGTTTCGGTTATCGCGCCTACACCGCCATGAATTGTACGGATACGAACTTCATCGTTCGAGAGGCGTTCGAGGCTGTTCTTGACTGCCTCGACAGAACCCTGAACGTCTGCCTTGATTACGAGATTCAAGTCTTTTACGGAGCCTTCTTTGATTTGCGTGAACAGGTCGTCCAGCGAAACCTTGTTAGGCGTTTGTTTTATCATACCTTCGCGGCTCTTAGCCATAACAGATTCGGCGTACTGCCGCGCCTGTTTCTCGCCGTCTGCAACGTAGAACGCGTCACCCGCGGACGGTACTTCCGAGAGGCCAAGGATTTCGACCGGCATACTCGGGCCGGCGGTTTTAACTCGCTTGCCCTTGTCGTCCATCATAGCGCGGACTTTACCGAACGTAGAGCCGACTACTATAGGGTCACCAACGTTAAGCGTACCGTTTTGCACAAGTACTGTTGCTACAGGGCCGCGGCCTTTGTCGAGCAGGGCTTCGATAACTGCGCCGCGTGCGCGTCCGTTTGGATTTGCGCGGAGTTCTTTCATTTCGGCTGTGAGGGCAATCATCTCAAGAAGAGTGTCGATGCCTGTGCCGTTTATCGCAGACACAGGTACGAAGATAGTTTGCCCGCCCCAGTCCTCGGCAACCAGCCCATATTCTGTAAGCTCCTGCTTTACGCGGTCAGGGTTTGCGCTGACTTTGTCAATCTTGTTGATGGCAACGATGATATCAACGCCTGCGGCTTTAGCATGGTTGATAGCCTCGATTGTCTGAGGCATTACGCCGTCATCCGCCGCTACGACAAGAATCGCGATATCGGTTACTTGCGCGCCGCGCATTCTCATTGCTGTGAACGCTTCATGTCCCGGGGTATCCAGAAAACTGATAGGCTTGCCGTTTATTGAAACGGTGTACGCGCCGATATGCTGGGTTATTCCGCCTGCCTCGCCTTTTACGACAGAGGCGTTTCTTATGCGGTCAAGCAAAGATGTTTTTCCGTGGTCTACGTGTCCCATAACTACGACTACCGGCGGACGTTCTTTGAGGTCGTCCGGGTTGTCTACATCGCCCGAGAACGCCGCCTCGAGAATGTCTTCCTCGTCGAGCTTTTCAACGATGACATCATACTCTTCCGCTATCTTTGACGCTGTGTAGAAGTCAATCTCTTGGTTAATGGTTGCCATTATGCCGACTTTCATTAGCCTTTTGATAATATCGGCACTTGGTTTGTCGAGCATTTGCGCTAAATCTTTTATAGAAACTGACTTTGGTATGCGGACAACCAAAATTTCGTTAGGATCCGGTATTGTTGCTACTTCCAAGCTTTCATCAACCTTTGCTGCAATGCGTTTTTTCTTTTTCTTAGTGCTT
>Ga0123353_10007950_pt1 | contig 14419 bp, 12 predicted proteins | sample TergutLab28metaG_3_FD_92763 | JGI IMG/M metagenome (GOLD analysis project Ga0123353, IMG submission 92763) | Labiotermes labralis P3 segment gut microbial communities from Petit-Saut dam, French Guiana - Lab288 P3 | ecosystem: Host-associated > Arthropoda: Insects > Digestive system > Gut ... | reverse complement strand
ATGAATATGTGCTGTGTATATATCCGTTGCAGAGCATAAATGTGGGCCATGTTCCTCAATAACACCTATTGGCAATAACACAATGGCATTTCTATCTGCATATTGCTTTATTTCTGTCCAACTCATATCTGCCATTGTATTAGTAAAAATGTTTTGGTTTGGATGTATGCCACTCAAAGGCTCTGACACAACGCTCATATGGCTTTCTCTCCTTTTCGGTGTATTGTTTGTTAGTTTAAAGTTTTGTTTTCAATTGGCTTTCAAACGTTCTTTCTCGACACATTAATGGTTGCGAGTCCGTAAAAAAGGATGGTTGTCGCCGCTAATACCAATATGCTGGTTATTGGCGAGACTGCTGTGTCGCCGAAATAGAAAACAATGCCCATTTCTTTGTTAAACTCGGTAATCACATAGCCGGGAGCATTGGAAAAAACCAATTCAATCGGAGTACGCGTCATAATCTGACGAAGCAAAGAAGCAGAGTGTGATATGGGGAATACTTTTATAACTGTTTGAATCGCCTCAGGAAATGTGCCGATGGGAATATACGTTCCCGTAATAAATCCAACCAACACCCCAAGCACTGCGGATGCACCTGAAAAAGAATTCTCTGTGTTTAAAAATGTTGTCAGATAAAATACCATTGCGCTGCTCGCGAGTACAGAGATGAACATTATGCCGATTGCTTCAATTGAATCAAGCAAAGGGAGAAGCCTACCACCGTTTATAACGATATAACCCTGTGTGAAAATAAATGTAAATATCGTCATTATTATGCCAATGGTATATGCACCTAAGACATATCCTCCAACAAGCGAGCGGCGTGTAATCGGGGATGCGGAAAAATCTTTTATGATCTTATCACTTTTATCTACTACCATATTAACAAATGCGCCCATTGTAGTTGTGATAGAAGCAATTGATACCATTCCTGCCATGATCCAGGAGTCTGCCAGAAATTGGAAGTTTTCATCTTCACCCGAGCCCATTAAATTTCCGAGAAACAATATATACAATCCAAAAACAAGGATGACGCTGAGAAATGACCAGAAAATCCCTGCTCTGTCGCGCAGGAAAATCAATATATTCCGCTTTGCAAGTGTAATCATTCCCGTATCTCCTTTCCTGTGATTGCTATGAAGGCATCGTCCATTGTACCGTTTAGCACCTCGACATTTGTGATGTACTCCCGGCATTGATTCAAAATATCTATGCTATCGGTAGTGTTTTTTAGCTTAATGACCGCAATATTGTTTGACACTTTGTACGGGATATCATTTTGTTTCAGTTTTGCTTCTATTGCAGGTATATCGCCTGTAATTTTCATGATGTCGGAGCTATATCCTTGCTTTAAATCTGTCGGAGTACCCTTTGCTGCTATCAGTCCGTTGTCGATAATAACCACATAGTCAGCGTTTGCTGCTTCCTCCATGTAATGTGTGGTGAGAAAAACTGTCATATTGTGCATCGATTGCAGGTTGCGAATGGTATCCCAGATGTTTCTGCGGGTTTGAGGGTCGAGGCCGGTTGTCGGCTCGTCCAGAAACAGGATTTCCGGGGTGTTCATGAGCGCGCGGGCTATATCGGCACGTCGGCGCTGACCGCCTGACAGCTTGCCATATGGTCTGTCGAGAAAATCGCTGATGCCGGTGCTTTCGATTGCATTTTGCATTGCCGTTTTAACTTCTTCTTTTTTGAGTTTATATAACTTACCGCGTATCAAAAGATTCTCTTTTACGGTCAGCAGCTTATCCAGGACGCTGTCCTGAAACACCACGCCGATTTTGCTTCGGATGTCGTGGTCATCTTTGCCGATGTACTTCCCATCTATCATTACTTCGCCGGAATCGTACTGCAATAATGTGCATAATATGTCTATGGTCGTTGACTTTCCGGCACCGTTTGGTCCGAGAAACGCAAAAAGTGTGCCTTGCTCCACAAAAAAATCAATACCTTTGACTGCTTGTACACTCCCATAGGATTTTTCTAAATTTTTTACTTCAATTATATTTTTCATCAATACTTCTTTCATTCCTTAATTATTTTTACTTCCACACACGGCCCCGAATTACATAAAATTAATCGCTCTGTGCGATTTTAATAACTCATTTGCAGATAAAGATGCGACTGTAATATTGTGTCAGGTAAAATCGCTCGACTCACCAAAGGTCACCATCCTTACACACACTATACCATATCTGTGACGATGACGACAACAGAACTTTATGTGACAAATTGCTTGCTGCGTTTGCCGGCTAGTATGCGAGGCTCTTGAAATTTACCCGTTGACAAATTGAATTTATTAATGCATAATATTCAACGGTGAACAAAGGCGTTCATTAAATGATGTAAAGACAGTCCGGGTTATATTCCGGTTAAGGCTATCTTGTTGTTGCATCGTTTGATGAGTGCCTTTGACTTGTAAGGTAAACAACCGGCCGAGAGGAGAGTTATTATGCGAACTGTTGGAACACTGTCAAGGGGTAGGTTCAAGGGTACTTTAATACATATGCCGATCAGTAAAAAAGGAGGTCATTTACATGAACAGTACGGCAAGTGAAGTCTTGGAGTTTGTCAAAGAAAGCAATGTTAAGTTTATTAAGCTTTATTTCTGCGATATTTTTGGGCAACAAAAAAACATCTCAATTATGGCAGGGGAATTGGAGTCTGCGTTTAAGAGCGGTATATCTTTTGATGCACATTCGATTCGCGGTTTTTGTGATGTGACACAGTCTGATTTGCTATTGTTCCCCGACCCTGCGACATTGGCCGTGCTCCCATGGCGGCCGGGACCGGGCAGCGTTGTGCGGTTTTATTGCGATATAAAGAATCCGGACGGGTCTTTATTCATTAACGATGGCAGGGTGCTCTTAAAAAGGACTGTTGAGAATATGCGCAAGCTTGGGTATGTCTGTAGGGTCGGGGCTGAATGCGAATTTTACCTGTTCAAAACCGATGAAAACGGCGACCCGACAAATATACCGTTTGATAAAGGCGGGTATTTGGATACTGCGCCTCTTGACCGCGGCGAGGATGTGCGGCGGGAGATATGCCTGACGCTCGAAGAAATGGGTGTGATGCCCGAAACCTCTCATCATGAGCAGGGACCGGGACAAAACGAGATTGATTTCATGTTCAGTGATGCTTTGACAAGTGCCGATAATCTGCAAACGTTTAAGACTGTTGTCAAGGCTATTGCTGCAAGAAACGGATTGTTTGCGTCATTTATGCCAAAACCTCTGCTCAATGCTCCCGGTAATGGCATGCATGTTAATCTTTCCCTGTCTAGAAACGGGCGTAATATATTCAAAAATACCAATGAAGGTCATTCAAATGTTGCGGAAAGCTTCATCGCCGGAGTATTTGCCAGAACGCCTGAAATTACAGTTTTTTTGAACCCGCTTGTAAACTCCTATGAGCGATTTGGCAAATTTGATGCGCCTAAGTACGTTTCATGGTCGCATCAGAACCGTTCGCAACTTATCAGAATTCCCGCTGCGTCCGGTGAAAGGGTTAGAATGGAGCTTCGTTCACCAGATCCGTCACTTAATCCGTATTTTTCATTTGCTTTAATAATTGCCGCGGGGCTTGACGGAATAGAAAACGAACTGTTGCTCCCGTCCACCGTTGATGCGGATTTACAGAAAGAGGATATAAATGTGACAAAGTCGCTCGCAATGCTGCCTGACAGCCTGCCAAAAGCAATCAGGCTTGCGCAGAGCAGTGATTTTATTAAGAATGTCATAGGTGAGGATTTACTTGCCAAATATCTTGATTTGAAAAAAGCTGAAGTTAAGGAATTTACTCTTGCTAAAAATAAGGAGGACTTCTATTGGGACAGATACTTTGGAGTAATTTGATTAACAGGCAGAACTGTTCAAAGGAATAAAAAGAAAGGTGACGATAGCGTGGATAGTGCTTTAATAGTTTCAAATAAAGATATAAGCACAGCATTCTTTATGGAAATGCTAAATTCTGCGTCTATAAATCAAATTGTTGCCTCTTCCTCGTGCGGTGAAGCACGAAGGCTGTTATTAGAGAGATGCTTTGACTTGGTAATAGTTAATGCACCGCTTCATGACGAATCGGGTGAGAACCTGTCGAGGTATATCGCTGCAAAAAGTGCGTCACAAGTTATTCTGGTTGTAAATCATGAGTTCTTTTATGAGGCGTCTGTTGTTTGTGAAAGTGACGGTGTTTTAACGGTTTCAATGCCGATAAATAAATCTGTGTTCTGGGCTGCACTTATGCTGGTGAAGTCGGCGCAAAGGAAAATAAAACGGATACAGAGCGAGAACTCGGAGCTAAAACGAAAAATCGAAGATATCAAAATCGTCGACCGCGCAAAACTGATATTGATATCATACATGGACATGGATGAAAAAGAAGCACATAGATATATTGAAAAACGCGCAATGGACTTACGCGCAACAAAAAGAAGAGTCGCAGAGGATATAATAGAGACTTACGAGAGTTAGGGTTACTGAAATCACCCGCTGCCACAGATGGTATCCTCTTTGAAAGGAAGACAGATGAACCGTCCCCCCGTCTTCTCCGCTCCCCGTCTTCTCCCTGTCTTGTGAAAACTGTGAATATTATTCATGATATTACGAATTATTTACTGCCCTTGTCATTTTTGACGCAAATGAAGTTTTCTGTTGCGCATGAACAGTTTTGTATGGTAGAATGAGTCAATGCGAGGTGATTGATTTGGAAGCTTATGAGTTTTATGCCACACCCGAAAATGGCACTATATCAATACCCGAACAGTATAAAAAGAAAATTACATCAGAGGTCAAAGTCATTTTATTGGAATTGACTCCGTTTAAACTTAGCAGAGAAGAAGCCACTGCTCGCAAAAGAACCGATTTGCTTTCGCCGCTTTCAATAGATACACGGGGCTGGAAGTTTAACAAGGAGGAAGCGAATGATTATTCTTGATTCAGCACGGAAACATGGAATATCAGATGACGATATGATTGATGTTATCGATGATCCATATGTAATAAAAGAAATGAGAGATGACCCTGTTAAATTGATGTTTTTAGGATTTGATTCTAAAGCTAGAGCAGTTGAAATTATTACCGATACCGGAAAGGATGGTCAAGTTTATATAATACATGCTGATTTTATAACAAAAGAAAATGAGCGGCTGCTAGAAGAGGTGATACTGTGAATAATGAATTTGATGTAATATGGCGCAAGGGTGATAGTGATATGCCGGAAAAGGCGCAGCATGTTGTTAATGCAGCTAGAGAAGAAAAACTACTAAGGTCACTTAACTTAACGACTGATGCAGAGAATACTATCAGATACAATGCCGGAAAAAGCAATAAAACACTTAATGAATATATAACTTCATTAGTAATGACAAGCATTCAACCTGTATAACAATAATAATAAACACTCACGGTAACCATTGATATATCAATATAAAAGAGTTATCTCAACCAAACACCGCAATGCCTTGCAGTCACTACGATTGCGGGGCTTGTGTATTTTGACGAAGGTATGACTCACTAAATATCCATTATACCCTCCGGATTTTCGGATTAAGTCAGAATCCATTGCAAGTAAGAACACTGATTGCGAATACTATTATAGTGCAGCTTCTACCGAAGGGAGTCCTCGGCAGGGTGAAGCAGTTCAAAATTCATGGTAATATCTCCATTATATCAAAACTTCGGCTGATTGCATTTCGTGCCGGTTTAATTTCGGGTAGTTCTCCGAACCCAAGCATCTGCTCCACAATATTGCCGGTTGCAGTACCCTCAGAGAGACCGGCATATACCAGAAAGCCGCTTGTGGCAGCTATTAGATTGTTTAAGTATTCATTTTTAGATTCTTTTAGATTTTTCCAATTAAAGTATATGCTCCGGATCCAACCATAATGCCTTTATTGTAATCATAATTTATTTCTTTGCCATTGAAAAGTATGCGGTTATTTTTTCCCGGCACAAAAATGGTTGCAGTTGTATTTACAGGCACATTTACTTCTATACATATATCATCTTCTGATTTTTTCCACATGCTCCCTATGCTCCCATGGACTGAATCGTATTTTATTTCAGCCCAAGTGAGTTGCTCGGCGGGATTAGGGCTTATTACAAAATGCTTATACCCCGGCTTCATTGCTTTCAGCCCTCCGATGGTACGATACATCCACTCTCCAACGCAGCCAAAAGCGTAGTGATTGTAAGAAACTATTGTTGGTGTACCATCTTCCAAAATTGCTTGCCATGCTTCCCATATGCTTGTTGCACCCATCTTGACCGCATACAACCAAGAAGGGCACTTATCTTGAAATAAAAGATTATATGCCACATCAATGCGACCGTTATCCTGTAACACATCCAGTAAAAATGGAATTGACATAAATCCGGTATCCAATCGGTTTTCGTTTTCTTCAATTAAAGCAACCAATTTAGATACTGCTCCGGGGATTTTTTCTTTAGGTATAAGACTAAACTTCAAGGCAAGAACATAAAGGCCCTGAAGCTCTTTAGGAAGATGACCTTGCTCATCAACATATTCATCTGCAAAAGCATGCTTTATATTTTTTAGCAATGATTCATATTCTTCTACGTCTTTATAATGACCCAGTTCCTGCGCCGCTGTAGCAAGCAACTGCGTTGAGTATGCGAAAAAGCACGAGGGTACAATATCCATTGTTGAAAATGCGCTATATATAGGACTTACATCTCCGGTCTCCGGATCAACTGTTACACTGGGGGCCAACCAATCACCAAAATGGAAATTCGTATTCCACAGATACTTCATCCGCTCCCGTCGCTCATCTGTCAGATTGCCCGAATTTTCAGGCAACTCTGTTCGTGCTGTGTATCGGATGTATTCAACCCATCGCTTCATCATTTCGTAATTTTCCAAAAGGAATTGCTTATCTCCATAAGCAGTGTATAGCGCCCAAGGCAACACAGTTGCAACATCTCCCCATCCGCTGGATGTATGAGTATTCCCGTGAAGAACTCCTCCAGGATGGTATGCTTTCCAATAAGGTACTACTATCGGTATCTGCCCGTCATCTTTTTGTGCTAATCGAACATTTCGCAGCCATCGAGTAAAAAACGCACGCATGTCCATGTTAAAGCAAGCTGTCCGTGCAAATACTTGCACGTCTCCGGTCCAACCGGCTTTTTCTCGTTGGGGGCAATCGGTAGGTATAGAAATCATATTGCTGCGTTGGCTCCAGAAAATATTTCTCTGAAGCTGGTTTAATCGCTCATCCGAACAGGAAAACTCACCTGTTTTAACTAAGTCAGATTGAATTACTTGTACATCAAAATCGTCCTTCGTAGGAATACCCGGATAGCCGGTAACCCGTATATAACGAAATCCGTGAAAAGTAAAACGAGGTTCATATACTTCATCACCCTTGCCACTTAGTATGTAGGTATCAGTTTGATTAATGAATCTGCCAAACATGTTATAGAGGTAGTTTCCCTCCTTATCGACAGTTTCCGTATGCTCCAATGTTACGACATTACCTTTTTCACCTTTAATCCGCATACGCACCCGTCCGGCCATTATCTGTCCGGTATCAACAATCCATTCACCTCTTGGAGATTTATAGACAGCTTTTGGTTTAAATTCTTCACAAACTTTTACCGGTTCGCCGAACTCTGCACGTAGATTGTCGTACCCATAATCCTTGACGAAGACAGAATTCCAATCTGCATCGTCAAAGTCGGGTTTGCTACACGCACGGCATTCAATTGTTGCATCATATTTCTGTCCCACAAAAAGGTCGGCGTACCTAATCGGGCCGTCTGTACTCTTGCAGGTATCGTCCGACCCGAAAATTTGTTTTGTTCCATCAACAAATTCGACTTCCAATTGAAATATTCCGGCTATACGATCTCCGTACTGGCAGCTTCTTCCCACAAGACCAACTTTGCCGCAATACCAACCATCCCCTACCGTCATGCACAAAGCATTTTTGCCTGAGATGATATTTTTGGTGATGTCATAAACTTGATATTGTAAATATACCGGATATTCGGTGTTCCCGGGAGTCAATTCAAGGTCGCCAATTTTATCACCGTTAATATCTAATTGATATATGCCATGCGCAGTGGCATAAGCTCTGGCACGGTTGATCTCTTTCATAGGCAAAGAAAATGTGTATCTAATCATTTGAGCAGGCTGCATTTTTATTTTATCTAACTCTACAAATCCATCCTTCATAATCTTATGAAAATCCATAGATGGCTCATTATAAGCGGGAAGCTGGGTTGGTTCCACCCACTTTACGACCCAATCAGATGGATAGAGAAGAGCCATTTCAAAACAACCTTCCGCGACAGCAAAATCGCCATGATTATTCCAAACTTGCAAGTGCCATATATAACATTTGCCGGACTCCAAAGGTGTTCCTGCATAGATTATTCCAAACGATTGGCAGTCATCGACCTTTCCGCTATCCCATACTGTAACACCATCCGAGCTCACTTGAATTTTCCATGCTGTTTGTATCGTATTTGATTTTTCGCAAACCATCTTCCATGCAAAAAGTGGATTTTTACTGTCAATACCAATCGGACTTTCTAAATAATCACAAGTCAAGTCGTATAAATCAAAACTCACATTAAACCTCCATACTGTTTTGCTTCTGCCGGCACTTGAAAATATCTTTGAGCCCTTTCAGTTCTCCTGTGTTTGCAGAGACAGCCATTACCACGATTAAGAACAACCCCAATATAAGTCTTTGGATATGGTCAGTCAAACCCATAGCAATAAATCCATTAAAAATAATAGTAAGGGAAAGTTGACCGGCGAAAATCAAAAGCGGCAAGTTATCTAATATGCGTATTAACTGCAAACCTATAAATACACCAATCATTGGCTGAAACACCATTGATAGAGTTCTCATACCGGTTACCATCGAAACAGCGGCAGCAGAGCTTGCCAACAGCAGTGCAGCAACGGCACAGAACACACCGCTAATAAGATATGATGCGGTTTTAACTCGTGCAGTATTTATACCCATACTGCCTGCCATTGCTTCGTCGTTTCCTACAGCTTTGATTGAGCAACCGATTTTTGTGTTGTATAAAAGTAAATATGCCAGAATACAGGCACCTGCGGTTATGAAAAAGCTGTTTGGAAAAGAAGCTAGAGCAGAACTTGCTGAACTGATACGTAAAAGTGCGGCTGCACCGGCCATGTTTGCTGAAATAATCTCATAAACCAATACGACTCCTATTGATAACACCAATGAAGGAAGCCGTAATAGTCGGTAAAGCAGGGCAATACCTCCCGCTCCCAAAAGTCCACCTATCAAACATCCCAGCACTAATCCGGGAAATCCCATAATTGGCTCAAGCATAGCTCCAAATGTTGCAGAAAGGACAACCCGCGCACCGATGCTTAAATCAAAAAGTCCCGCTTCCATCGTAAAAACCATCATCAACCCCATAGCAACGGGAATCATGCTTTGGCTGATTAAGATGGGTAAACTGTGAAAGCCAAACCCTTTTGCAAGGTTCATAAACAAAATAAACAGACCTACTGGCAGCAACATAACAAAAACTACATTCCGTACTTTTTTTAACATAGGGTTGCCCTCATTCTTGTTTGGATTATACGGGCAGACTACTAAGAAAGCAGTCAGCCCGTTTGTAGCTGGCAGATTAATAAGGTGCAAATTCTGCTGCAATCTTATTAAACTCCTCAGGCGTCAAATTAGGGTTCATCGCTCTTATTAGTTCTCTCATTTCATCGTCAGTATAATACATTGCGTTTGGGTCACCAAATATACTTAAAAATGCTTGAGCTCTTTCCAAATTCGTTATAACTGTCATTTCCATTGATGTTGAAAAGTTGCTATCTCCTATTCTATGGCCACTTGCTGCATTAGCCACTCTGGCAAATGTCATAAACGGGTCATAACCCCAGTGTGACAGCCCCGCTGCTGCAACTAAGACGTTTTCTTCAAACATTTCATCCATTGTTGCCTGAAAATCAACGAAGGCAAGTTTAATCTGATCGGCTCGTCCACTGTCCACAATCGCCTTTGCAACTGCATCATGAGAACCGGTAGCAGTAGTAGCAAGAATAATGATAGCATCTAAATCAGCATGAGCTGCCATAAAACTCTCAGCAGCACGAGTTGCATCAGCGGCTTGCTCTAAGCCTCTCGCTTCTGCGACAACTTCCATTCCGAAATCTTCCGCTGCACGCATAACACCTGCTTCACGCTGGTCACCTGTTGTATCGCCCCTAACAGTAGAAATAATAGCAACCCGGCTTTTTCCAAGCGAGTTAAGATGTTGCATCAAGCTGTAGCCGGCAAAGGCTTCATCTTGAAAAGTTCTTCCTACATAGTAGTTCGAACTCTCAACCATAGCCCGAATATCATCATCGAGTATGTCGCGAAATGTGATACTCCAATATACTTTGGCTTCTTCCATAATTGCAACAATCGCAGGAAGTATTGCGTCGGCCGGAGGAAGTATGACTAATCCATCGGCTCCGGCTGCAATTTGATTTTCCACAAATGAAATTACTCCATCAGGCGTCATAGGGGTCCGTTCAAATATTACCTCGCCACCCATGAGATTTGCAAGCTGATGTACGTTGTTTGACATGATTTCAAACATTGGTGCTCCGGTATCGGGAAGTGGTATTGCAATGCGGAAAGAGTTCATTGGCAGTGGCTCTGCTGCGGCATCTTCCGGGTCAGACTCATTGTCATTAGCCGGCTCGGATGTTGCAGGGGCATCGCCTCCTGTCTGAGGCGGTGGTGTGGGATCCGCACACGCAACCAAAGGCACGACAATCAATAAGCAAGCAATTAGTACACACAACAATTTTTTCATAGTATAAGCTCCTTTTCATACAATTTTTTATTTAATCACTTTTGTGTTTTTACGATCAAAGGAAATGGCTATTGCCGCTAGGAATATTAACCCCTGTAACAGTTGTCTGGTATTTGGAGCAAAACCCATCAAAATCATACCGTTATTTAAGAATGCAATCGTCAGGCTACCTATAATTACCGCACGAAATTTTGATGCTGCGCCTCCTGTGATAGGAATGCCACCTAACAAAACGGCATTGAGTACACTCATAAGCAAATCTCCGCCTGTCTGACTGGAAACGGTCGCAGTACGAATGATGCTGAAAAAACCCAGTAATCCGGCAACCGCCCCCATGATTACAAAAGGCATGAACTTCGTAAAAGTTATATTTATGCCTGTTTGCCTTGCCGCCTCAATGCAAGAGCCCAGTGCCCTGCAATACTTCCCATAAGGGGTAAACTGAAATACCAAAAATCCGACTGCTAAAACTATAAATAACACTATCAGCCGAAGTTCAATCGTATTCCACGAAAGCATCACCAGCGGGACTGAGAATACCCCACCTTGCAGAATCAACAATATCACTCCGCTTAAAATGAACTGCATCGCAAGAGTGGCAATAAAGGCGTTGATTTTCAACACAGCATGAGAGAATCCATTTATTGCACCAATAAATGCTCCAAATAATATTCCTACAGGAACCGCTAAAATCGGCTGAACTCCTGCCGCCAAAGCAGCTATCGCAGCAGATACACCCATGGTTGCTCCAATCGAAAAATCTAAATTACCCTGAGATAGCAGAAAAGCATAAGCAGTTGCTCCAATGAGTATTGGAAAAACATCATTTAATATTACCCTTAGATTGTTAGCAGTCAGCAATCGTCCATTTGAGAGTATTTGAAATAGCAGCACAACCAGAATCAATCCAAGAGCGGGGAAAATCATACGTGGACTGATACTCTTCCACGCAGGAGCGATTTCAAGTGACAACGCACTATCCTCATCTAACTTTACACGCTCATTCATAGGTTATGTCTCCTCCAAATCACACCATGTACTCAATAAGCTTTGACTCGGTTAAATCGTCATCCTGAACGAATTCACCATTTAGCAGTCCATTTTTCATTATTAGTACTCGATCACTCATGCCGATTACTTCCGACAGTTCTTCAGAAATCAAAATGATGCTTTTTCCTTGATTTTTTAAATCAATCATCAGTTCATAAAACATTGCCTTCACTCCCACATCTATCCCACGTGTCGGGCAATCTAGAATGAATATATCTGCACCAAAACCCAGCCACTTCGCAAGTGCTACTTTTTGCTTATTCCCTCCTGATAGTTCCGTCGCGTATTGACTTAGACTACGGAATCTGATGTCCAATTGAGTAATTAATTTTTTCGCGAAACTGTTTTCAGTATGAGGTAAAACAAACAGTCCTTTTTTCAGTTGCATGTATGATGCCAGGCAAATATTGTCCTTTATACTGGATGCCAGCATCAAAGACTCTTGATCTCTGTTTTTTGATATATAAGCGATGCGCTTTTTCATAGCATCTTTTGGACTTTTAACTGTGCCGGATGGAGTGAAAATTTTACCTTTTTCAGGCTTGTCCAAACCAAATATTAAACGCCCGATATCATGCATACCACAATCTGTCAAACCGCCGATGCCAACGATTTCCCCTTTTTTTAACGTGAAAGAAACATCTTTTGCTGTGCCACCACATACATTATCAACAGTTAACAAATCTTCGCCCGGATTGTAGGAATGTGCATCAGAGCGGTAAAAATCATCAACAATCTCTCTGCCAACCATCAAGCTCTTTATCAGTGATGCGTTAAAAGCTTCTCTTTCCAAAGTTTCCACATACATTCCATCACGCAAAATCACAATGCGGTCACAATGCTCCATTACTTCATCAATATCGTGAGAAATAAAAAGAACGGACTTTCCTTCTTCTTTCATCCGGGCGATGATTTCATATAGAATATCCCGCCCGGCTTTGCTTAACGCAGTCGTAGTTTCATCAACAATCAGCAATTGCGGATTACTATTTATAGCCCGAGCCAACTCCACCATCTTCCGATCCTCAAAGCTGAGGGTACCTAATGGCATATTTGCACGAATATGTGATGCTTTAATTTCGTCTAATGCTTTTTGTGCTGCACTTTCCATTTTTTTGTGACTTATCAAGCCATATTTCGAAAACTGTTCTTCTTTGTTTATCATGATGTTGCGTGCCACTGACAAACGATCAAAAGTGCCTTTTTCCTGTAAAATCATACAAACTCCTGTACGGACAGCTTCGGCAGTTCCGACAGGAGCATATGGGTTGCCATTAAGAGAGTAATTGCCTGAATCAGCATTCTGAACAGCAGCAATGATGGAAGACAAGGTAGATTTGCCCGAACCGTTTTCTCCAATAAGCCCCAGCACTTCACCGCAGCGAATTTCAAGATCAACACCTTTCAGCGCTTTTGTCGCACCGAAACTCTTATAAACTTGCTCTGCTCGAAATAAGAGTTTAATCTGTTCCATGTGTGACATCTCCATTCTTAGATTAAGATTATATCAGCATTGATTTCGAAAACAGAGTATGTAATCCTTGTATTTTGTTCGGAAAACAACTCACTTTTTCCCGTGAAGTTGTAAAAGTAAAAAAAATCACTACAATATAGAGTGAATAGTTTCTATCTCTTATGGGGTTACCGGTATGAATGAAATTTCCCTTATGATTGTTGATGATGACAGTTTGATGGTTCAAGATTTACTTGGAATGGTCGATTGGGAAAGTTTGGGCTTTAAAGTTGTCTGCACCGCTTCAAACGGGAAAAAGGCACTATCCCTTTTTCAACTCCATATGCCTCCACTTGTTATCACTGACATCTCCATGCCTGTGATGGATGGACTTGATCTTACTGACCGCATTTTAGAAATGCGATCTGACACATATATTCTCATATTAACCTCATTCGATGATTTTCATTATGCAAGACGTCTCATACGTAGCGGTGTTAAGGACTATATCTTGAAAAATGAGCTTACGACTGCCACCTTGATAGAAAAATTAACTCATATATACTCCCAAATAGCAGATTATAGCAAAGAGGGCTACTACTCAAAGCGGGCAATATTACGAGAGTATTTTCAAGTGCCGGATCGTCAAAGTCTACCAAAATCATTGGATATTTGGAATGAACGCCGTCTTTATTATTTTTTATGTACACCTGTATTGCCTTTGCCTGTAACCATTGACAGTGCAGATGTGTCTGAAGAAGTACAAACTCTTTATCAAGCTATGAAAGTACTCGACACAATTAATTACAGTACGCCTATACTTTTTTATTTCGATAATTTTGTTGTAATTGGAGTCGACCCACATCGCCCGCTTGTCAACAAAGTCCATTATCTGCAGCATCTGATACGTCAAATTAAGTTGAGCTTAAGTGGAGTTATACAAGGTCATACTGCAATGTTTTTTAGTTATAGAAGCCGTACACTGGAAACGCTCAAAACAGATATCGGGAAATTAAAGCCACTATTGGATTATTATACTTATCTGCCGGCAGAGACCGCTTTGGAGCTTGATGACCTT